>Ga0153916_10001370_pt1 | contig 17426 bp, 13 predicted proteins | sample Opewatmetagenome_FD_109642 | JGI IMG/M metagenome (GOLD analysis project Ga0153916, IMG submission 109642) | Freshwater wetland microbial communities from Ohio, USA - Open water 3 Core 3 Depth 4 metaG | ecosystem: Environmental > Aquatic > Freshwater > Wetlands | place: USA: Ohio, Lake Erie... | reverse complement strand
TGAGCGCAAGGGCCTGCTGCCGCAGGATCCCTTCGTCACGATCGACACGCAGGGAGTGGGCGAGCTGGTGCGGATCGCGACCGAGCGCGGCCGCAAGACGCGGCCCGATCTCAAGCTCGGCATCTGCGGCGAACATGGCGGCGATCCCGCCTCGATCCGCTTCTGCGCCGAGGTGGGCCTCGATTACGTCTCCTGCTCGCCCTACCGCGTGCCAATCGCCCGCCTCGCGGCGGCGCAGGCAGCCTTGAGCGGCGCCGTCACCAGGGACGTCTGACAGTCATTTTTCCCTCGCCCTCGCGAAGCGAGGGAGAGGGTTGCGCAGGGTTAGGCGAGACGAAGTCGAGCCATACCCGGAGCTGGGAGAGGGAGCCTCTTCGACCCCCCTCACCTTGATCCTCTCCCCCGTTTTGCGGCTGGAGAGGAAAGATGAGTCGGCAGCCCTCTTGTCATTCGCACCGGCTAGTGAGGGCAATCACTCCGCCGGCCTGAACGTCGGCGCCGGCAGCCCCGGCGTCGCCACCTCGCACGCGAAGAGCGCGCCGCCGAGATCCGGAGCGGGCTTGTCCGCCGTATGGCCGCTAGTCACGAACGAGGCTCGCAGCGCCAGTCCGCGGCGGCGGCGATCAGAGTCGATTTGTGTTCCTAGCGTAAAGTGTGAAAATAATCCCTCGAATTCCTATTCTGAAAATTCCAGGTGGTCAGTAAGAGGCCGGGGAAAACTCCGGAAATGATGCGCAAATCCAAAGTCTATCGCGTGATGATCGGTTTTCCATCCGATCTCGCTGAGGAGCGGCAGGCAGCGACTGACGCCATCAACGAATGGAACGCCCAGTACGCCGAAGCCGAAGGCGCGGTGTTGTTGCCGGTGAAGTGGGAAACGCACGCATTGCCGACGTCGGGCGTCCGGCCCCAGTCGGCGATCAACGACCAGCTTGTCGACCGCTGCGACATCCTCGTGGGAATGTTCTGGACGAAACTCGGCACCTGCACCGGCGTCGCGGCGTCTGGAACGGTGGAGGAGATCGACAGGTTTGTCTCCGACGGCAAGCCGGCGATGCTCTATTTTTCGGGGCGCAAGGTCTCGCAGGCAAAGCTCGATTCGAAACAGGCGGCGAAGCTGAAGAAGTTCAAGGCCGCAACCTACAAAAAATCGCTGGTCGGCTCGTTCGACAGTGTTGCCAATCTTAAGCGCGTCCTTATCCGAGACCTCACCCGTCAGGTGCGGGTGCTGCAGCCGGGCAAGCTCGCCCATGCCGGCCGGATCGATCGCGCGAGAGAGATCACCGAACTTATCAGGCAGCACAAGCGCAACGGCATCACGATCGACGAGTTCAAGAGTTACAACGAACTTCTTGGGATGAAGAAGCGCAGTAAGGCTGAGACGCACGACCCAGTGGAGCCCGGAGAAACCGGACCCAACGGGCATCCAATCGGCTACACAAAGCAAGGCGACAAGGTCGAATGGATCCCCTCGGACGAAATCGAAGGCGAGGTTTGGCCGATGATCCTACGCCGCGGCGACAAGGTGATCCTCTCTGCTCATAACGAATTCTGGGAAAAGGTCTGGTGGAACAGGCACCAGAATTGGCTCTATCGGCTCAAGACCGGCGAAGAGAAATTGACCGAAGCCGCGAAACCGATCTTCGCACAGGCCCGCAGGGTGGCGCGCCGCATCGAACGGAAATACGGCAAGAAGAACTTGGTATGGGACGACTTCGAATGGGGATTGCTCAGCGGTAAGCTTTCGGCGCTGTCGTGGGTGTTGGGTTCCGAATGGGGAGAGTCGCTCGACACCTGAGACAATTCACCCTGGTTAGTGCGTCCCAGACCGCTGCGCGGCATCTCCAGGCCCAAGGCGCAGTAAGACTTCCGTCCGGTCCGGAGGTGCCGTTCGCACTCGCCGAATGACAACTCGGGATCAGTATCAGAGACACGGTCTGCTGCAAGCGGTGGCCGGGCTCTGACGTTGAGCAGCAGTCCCGCCAGCCCCGTGAATTGCGGTGTTCTTTCCTGCTCGCCGTAGCAACGCGAAGAGCTTGCGGTCCGACATAGGGTAGTTGGCCGTACCTATAGGGACGAGGCTCCGCCGCATGCCGCTTCTCGCCCTTGCGCGCCGGTTTTGAAATCGCGCCCGGCCGTGGCCCTCTCAGGCACGCGATCTAATAGCTTCATCAATGGCTTGGCACCAGGTGACGATCGCATCGCGGTGGGACGCGATATCGCGATTTCTGCAGCGCCGGATGATGGATCATGGCCAGATCAGGCATCACTGAGCCGACCTGAAGTAAAAAAATATGGGTCCGCCCAGAGGCGTAGCGGGCTCGGCCGCCGATGTCGTAGATTGAAAAAAACATTCGGGCCCCAAGAGCTGAAAGTCAGCGTCGCAAACGACGCATGCGCAAGATTTCATCTCAGGATAGGGAGCTTCGAAAATGCCGCTCCGGGAGCCAACGACAATCGGGCCAGATGTCCGGCGAGGACTGAGGCTTAACCTGTGCGCCATCGCCTGTGCAGCGGTCATCATCGCGTCATGGACCGTCGCCGCGCAAATCCGCGCCGACGAATCCGAAGAAGTGGAGATCGCCCTGAGCTTGGCCAAGCTGCTGCAGGCGGGCCGAGCGGTGATTTCCAGCAACCAGCCCCTGATCAACGATCCCGACCGCGGCGACAAGGGCCTCACCGGCGAGGTCGTGTTGGCGGCGGCAACGGAAAACTACAAGAAGGCAACCGGACTGGATCCCCGTTCGATAGCGCCGACGTCGCGCCAGGGCCGCCTGCTGCAAGCCGAAATGGCGGCCATCAAGGAAGTCGTCGATGAGAACCAGAGCTTCATCAACGAGAAGGGAGTCGGCTTCAAGGGCTTCATCCCGGCGATATTCGCGCGGCTGGTGACCGAGCGGTTGCAGGAGAAGGTCGGGACCGAAGTGCAGATCAAGGTCACGGCACCGCCTGCGCTCGTGAGAAATCGCAAATCCAGGCCCGACGACTGGGAAAAATCGATCATCGAAGGCAAATTCCTGTCGCCCGATTGGATCCGCGGTCAGGTCTTCTACCAGGCCCAGCCGAGCCAGGGCCGCGATGCCTTCAGGGTGATGGTGCCGGAGTATTACGCGGCTTCGTGCCTGTCCTGCCACGGACAGAAGAAGGGCGAAGTGGATATCACCGGCTATCCGAAGGAGGGCGCCAGCGAAGGCGACCTCGGCGGCGTCATCAGCATCACGCTGTTCCGCCAGCAGGAATGACGATGACCTCCTGAATGACAGGCAAGGCGAATTTCGGCATGTCCCGGCTCTCCATTACCGCCCGCCTGGTGCTGCTCTCGGCAGCGCTTCTGATCATCCTTATTGTCACCAACTTCTATCTCAACCGGGAACTCAAGGACGGAGCGGACGCGCTTGTCACCGAGGCCCGCTATGTCGAGACCTTAAGAACCGCGAGCGACGTCGAGAAATCCTTCGGCGATCTGAAATACTGGCTCACGGACCTGGCGGTCAGCCTGCTCAACCTCTCCGAGGAAAAAGCGCGGGACGCCAAGCGCCGGCTCGACGACCAGCTCACGACACTGGAGCCTTATGATGCGACCGCCGTCGGGGCCATTCGCCACGAAGTGGACGCGCTGATGGTACCCGCCTTCGCGGCGGTCGATGCCTACACGAATGATCGCCGGGTAATCGGCAACATGCTCATGGCAGAAGCACGCGTTCATATCTCGGCGGTGGACGATCAGCTGGCGCAAATGGTTGCCAAGCTGCGCGATCAGGCGGCGCGGGCAAGCGAGGCGGCGCAATTGCGGTCGGCTCAGGCGGTCCGCGTGTCCTGGGCGATCGTTGTCGCGGCGACCCTTTTCGCGCTCGCGCTGACGGTTCTGATCCTGCGTTCCATCGTGCTGCCGCTTGGCCTCATACGAGAGGCCATGGCCGCGCTCACGAGCGGGCGCACCGATGTCGAGATATCGGTGACCGGTCATGACGAGTTGGCCGCGATGGCGCGCACGCTGGCGCTGTTCCGCGAAAGCCTGGTCGAACGCAATCGCTTGGCCGACGAGCGTGAGCAGGCGCTCGAGCGCCTCGAAGTCGCCCGTGATGAAGCGACGGCCGCCAACCAGATACTGCAAGTGACATTCGACCATATGGCCCAGGGCGTCGCGATGTTCGACGGAGCCGGCAAGCTGGTCGCCTGGAACCAGCAGTTCCGGGACCTGCTCGATCTGCCTGACGCGCTGTTGGGCAAGACCGCCACCTTCGCCGATTGCATCCGTCATCTGGCGGTGCGCGGAGACTTTGGGTCGGGTGATCCGGAGGACCAAGTACGGAAGCGGCTCGCGAGTTTGGACAAGCCCTATATGGGTGCGCGCACCTTGCCCGACGGCCGGGTTCTGGAGGTCCGCCGCAACCCCGTGCCGGCCGGCGGCTTCGTCTCGATGTACACGGAAATCACCGAGCAAAGGCAGGCGCAGGCGCAAATCGAGCTGGTGCGCAACCGGTTAAGCGATGCGATCCAAAGTATATCCGACGGCTTTGCCCTGTGGGACCAGGAGGACCGGCTCGTTACGTTCAATGATCGCTGCCGGCAGCTCTTGAAGCTCGAGAATCAGCTCGTGGTCGGCATGACGTTCGAGGCGCTGATCCGGGGGCTGGCGGGGCGGCGCGCGCGATCGGCTGGCGGGAGCGATGATGCCGAGGCTTGGGTCGCGCAGCAGCTTGCCTCCCATCGCAGCGCCGCTGACGACAAAGACTTGCAGCTCGACGACGGCACCTGGCTGCGGGTCGGTTCCCATCGCACTCGGGAAGGCGGCATCGTCACGACCTGGGCCGATATCAGCGCCTTGAAGCATCGCGAACTCGAACTGGCGGATCTTGTCGCCCGGCTCGAGGTCGCCCGCGATCAGGCGACCGAAGCAAACCGGATCAAGAGTACGTTCCTGGCCAATATGAGCCACGAGCTGCGCACGCCCCTCAACGCCATCATCGGCTACAGCGAAATTCTGGAAGAGGAGGCCAGAGACAAAGGGTTGGAAAATCTTCTGCCGGATATCGACAGAATCGAGGCGGCCGGCCGGCATCTGCTCGGCGTGATCAACGACATTCTCGATCTGTCGAAGATCGAGGCCGGTCGCATGGACATCTATTTCGAGGATATCGATCTGGCGGTCCTGGTCGGGGAAATCCAGTCGATGATCCGGCCGCTGGCGGCCAAGAACGGAAACACGCTGGAGGTGATCTGTCCGACCGGCATTGGCCGGATGCGATCGGACTTGACCAAGGTCAAACAGAGTGTGCTGAACCTGCTGGGCAACAGCAGCAAGTTCACGACCGCCGGCAGGATTGCCCTGACGGTCTCGCGAGAGGCGGCCGCAACGGGTTCCACCATAAGCTTCCGCGTATCGGACACTGGGATCGGGATGAGCGCGGCCGAAACTGCGAAACTATTCCAGGCTTTCACGCAGGCCGACACCGCGACCACGAAACGCTTCGGCGGGACCGGCCTTGGCCTCGCGATCACCAAGCATTTCTGCGACATGCTCGGCGGCGATATCGCCGTCGAGAGCGAGCCCGGCAAGGGCTCGACATTCACGATCACGCTGCCCGATCGGGGGGTCATCGAGAGCGCTCCGATATCGGCCGAGCCGCGGGTGTCAGAGGTCGCGGATGGCGCCACGACCGTGCTCGTGGTCGATGACGACCCGGCGTCGCTCGATCTCTTGAGCATGACGCTCGGAAAGGAGGGCTACCGGGTCATCCATGCCCGCACCGGCGAGGAAGCGCTGGAGCAGGCGCGCGCGCATCGTCCCCAGGCCATCACGCTCGACGTGCTGATGCCGCGCATGGATGGCTGGTCGGTGCTGGTGGCACTCAAGGCCGATCCGGTCCTGCGCGACATTCCCGTCATCATGGTGACCGTCCTGAAGGACCGCGGCCTGGCCTTCTCGCTGGGTGCCTCGGATTTCATGACCAAGCCCGTGGACCGAGTCGGATTGGCTTCGATGCTGCGCCAATACAGGACCGGCGGCGCCGACGGCGTCGTTTTCATCGTCGAGGACGATCCGTCGACCCGCGATGCCACGCGGCGGCTGCTGGAGAAGCTGGGCTTTACGGTCGCGGAGGCGAGCAACGGGCTGGAAGGCCTGCGCTGGCTCGATGGCCACCCGGCGCCGGCGCTGATTCTGCTCGACCTGATGATGCCAGTCATGGATGGGTTCGAGTTTCTCGAAGAGCTCCAGCGCCGGCCCACTCTCGGTAACGTCCCGGTGGTGGTGCTGACGGCGAAGCAGCTATCCCCGGAGGAGATAACGGTCCTGACGGGCCGGACGCAACGGATCGTGACGAAACAGGCGACATCGAACGTCGAACTCGTGGCCGCTATTCGCAAGTGCGTGCAGCGCCATCTGGACGAAGAGCCGACGCTGCGCCCGCATGGCCCAACGACCCCCGGGGAGCGCCAAGCAGGATGAGGAAGCGATGACGAAGATCCTATTGGTCGAGGACAACGAGATGAACCGCGACATGCTCTCTCGCCGGCTTATCCGCAAGGGCTACGAGGTTATCATGGCGCTCGATGGCCGCCAGGCGGTCGAGATGGCCGCTGGTGAGTGTCCCGACCTGATCCTCATGGATATGAGCCTGCCGGTCATCGACGGCTGGGAGGCGACACGGCAAGTGAAAGCCGCGCCGGCGACCCGCGCCATCCCCGTCATCGCGCTCACCGCCCACGCCATGGCTGGCGATCGGGAGAAGGCGATCCAGGCGGGCTGCGACGACTACGACACGAAGCCGATCGACCTCCCGCGCCTGCTCGACAAGATCACTTCGTTGCTGGAACGGAAACAGACGTAGGTTCGCGGGCAGCAGGGCCGGCGAAAGCAGGAACGAACGATGGTCACCCTGCCAGAGCAACGCTCCGAAGACTTCCTGAAGCTCGCGCTCCTCGCGCACGTCCGCCAGGACTTCAGCGCTCCGGTCAGCGCGATCGTCGGCTATGCGGAGATCCTGATCGAGGATGCGCCTCGCTACGGCCTCGAGCGCTTCACCGCCGATCTCGGCAAGATGTACGAGGCCGGCCTCGGGCTTCAGCATCTCATCGACGATCTGCTCGACCCCGGCGTCCTGGCCAAGCGGACCGGAGACTCCGGCTATGACGACTTCAAGAGCAAGCTGCGCCACGACCTGCGGACTCCCATCACCGCCCTCAAGGGCTATGGCGAAATGCTGCTCGAGGATGCCCAGGAAGCCTCGGCGGACGCCTTCGTCGACGACCTCCAGAAGATGCTGAATGCGGCGAAGCGGTTGCTCGCCCGCGTCGACAGTCTCGTCGAATTCGCCAGTCGGGAGGGCGCCGAAGCGGCGGCAGTGGCCGAGCCCGAGGCGCCCCTGCTCGCGACACTCAGGCGAATCGTCCGCCCTCACGGCGATGGGATCGTCGGCGAAAAGACGGACAGCTACCGAATTCTCGTCGTCGACGATCATGAATCGAACCGCGATCTTCTGTCACGGAGATTGACGCGCGATTTGCATCACGTCGTCACGGCCGCAAGCGGGGAGAGCGCCCTGGCGCTCGTCGAACAGGAGCAATTCGATCTTATCCTTCTCGACCTTTTGATGCCCGGCATGAGCGGCTACGAGGTGCTCGAGCGGCTCAAATGCGATCCGCGCCACAGCGACTTACCCGTGCTGATGATTTCCGCTCTCGACGAAATAGACAGCGCCGTGCGCTGCATCGAGGCGGGGGCGGAGGACTATCTGGCGAAACCGTTCGACCCCGTTCTGCTGCGCGCGCGCGTCAACGCGTGCCTCGAGAAGAAACGGCTACGCGACCGTGAGAAGATCATCCTGCAGCAACTTCGCGCCGAAAAGGACAAATCCGATGCGTTGCTTCTCAACATATTGCCGGCGCCGATCGTCGCGCGGCTGAATCTCGGCGAGAGCATGATCGCCGACCACATCGCCGACGCAACGATCCTGTTTGCCGACCTCGTCGGCTTCACCAGCCTATCCACGCGAGTCTCCGCGACCAGGCTCGTCCACCTGCTGAACGTGCTGTTTTCGGACTTCGATCGGTTGTCCGTTCAGTTCGGGTTGGAGAAGATCAAGACGATCGGCGATGCCTACATGCTGGCCGGCGGCCTCCTCGCGCCGTGTCCCGATCACGTCGAAGCCGTCGCCGATATGGCTCTCGCCATGCGCGACGCCTTGCACGCGGCGAGCAATCGGCTCGGCGAACCGCTTCAGCTACGAATCGGCATTCACACCGGTTCTGTCGTGTCCGGCATCATCGGCACTCGCAAGTTCATCTTCGACGTTTGGGGCGACACCGTGAACACGGCAAGCCGCATGGAATCCCATGGCACCGCCAACGAAATCAACGTTTCGGCAGCGACCTACCTAAGATTGTGCGAGAAGTTCGTTTTCGAGGCTTGTGGCATCATCGACCTGACAGGCAAGGGGCCCATGGAGGCATATTTCCTCCGCGGACGCCGCCGCGACCAGCCGGACAGCCAGTGATTGTGCACATGCTCCCGCGCGCGATTTCATCCACAAGGAAGCCGGCCAAGCTCGCCCGACCACCTATGGTCTGTCGCGTGACGAATCGGCCCGGTTCCTGCAGATCTATGAGCGCAAGGGCCTGCTGCCGCAGGATCCGTTCGTCACCATCGACACGCAGGGCGTGGGCGAGCTGGTCCGGATCGCGACCGAGCGCGGCTGCAAGACGCGCCCCGATCTCAAGCTCGGCATCTGCGGCGAGCATGGCGGCGACCCCGCTTCGATCCCCTTCTGCGCCGAGGTGGGGCTCGATTACGTCTCCTGCTCGCCCTACCGCGTCCCGATCGCGCGGCTCGCCGCGGCGCAGGCGGCCTTGAGCGGCGCCGTCACCAGGGACGTCTAGGCCGCCTCAACTGGTTGCGGGCGGCGAGCTCGGTCCGCGGCTTCACACGCCTCCTGGGCTGTTTTGTCCATGGCCGCTCACCGCGAGACGGGAGCGATCTCGCTCTTCCCGTTCTCTTTCCGCAGGCCGTGCCGTCCCTAGTCTGCCGGCTATGCGATTCCGCAGGCGCTTCCGGAGAAAGGTTAGCGGCAACCGCCCAAGAACCTGTTCAAGCCGGAGCGAAAGGCAGTAGGATTTTGCGCCGAGATCGGATCCGGGCATGGGCGGGCGCCCGGATCCGGGCCGACAAGAACAAGAACGAAGAAAGCCGTCACAGGGAGGAGTTCGCCATGGAAAAGAACGAATTGCTGGACCGCCTCGCTACAGGCCGCCTGACGCGCCGCCAGTTTGCACGCGCGGCGGCGGCAGCCGGCGTGGGGCTGATGACGCTGCCGCTGTTGGCGCGCGAGGGCAGTGCCGAGACCGGCCAGATCGAGTACTATACCTGGGCCACCTACGACGATCCGAATCTGCACAAGGCCTTCACGGCCAAGTATGGGCACGAGCCCAACCATTCCACATTCGGCGAGGAGGAGGAGGCGCTGCAGAAGATGCGCTCGGGCTACCGGCCCGACATCGCCCATCCCTGCAGCTATTCGGTGCCGCGTTGGTACGAGGCCGGCGTCATCAAGCCCGTCGACACCTCGCGTCTCCAACATTATGCGGACGTCTTCCCCGAGCTGAAGACGATCAAGGGGACCTCGAAGGACGGCAAGGCGCTGTTCGTGCCGTTCGATTGGGGCAACTCGTCGGTGCTCTACCGCACCGACCTCGTCGACAGCAATACCGATTCCTGGATGCTGCTGTTCGACGAGAAGTACAAGGGCCGGCTTGCCACCTACGATTCCGTCGATGGCGCGGTGTCCTCGGCGGCGCTGGTGCTGGGTTTCAAGAACATCGGCACCCTCGACGACGGGCAGCTCGCCAAGGTGAGGGAGCTGATGATCAAGCAGAAGCCGCTGCTGCGGTACTACTGGACCGATCAGACCTCGGTCGAGCAGGGCTTGGCCTCGGGCGAGCTGGTCGCATCCTATGCCTGGAACGCCTCGGTGGTCGCGCTCAAGAAGCAGGGCGTGCCGGTTGCCTATATGAACCCCAAGGAAGGCATCCTGACCTGGGTCTGCGGCATGGCCCTGGTCGAAGGGGCCCCCGGCGACGAGCAGGCGGCCTACGATTTCATCGATGCCATGATCGATCCGCAGAGCGGCCAATACATGATCGACAGCTTCGGCTACGGCCACTCGAACCGGAAATCCTTCGATCTTGTCAAGCCCGAGCGCCTGGCCGAGCTCGGCCTCAAGGATCCGGTGGCGCTGTTCAAGCAAGGCGTGTTCTTCGAGGAGACGCCGACCGCGTACAAGGAGAAGTACATCTCGATGTTCGAGGCGGTGAAGGCCGGCCTCTGACACCGACGCGTTCGCTCGCTCTCGGCTCGGCCGCTTCCGCCCGTCCTGCGCCGCTCAGTTCTCGATCGATCCAAAGAGCGGCGCCGGCAGGCTCGCCACTACCTCGCGCGAGGAAGGCGCCACCGCCGCAGGGCGTCCAAGCAACCGCCCTTTTCTCTCCTCCATCTTGATAGGGGAAAGGTCAGGGTGAGGGGGAGGCTGCCGTGAGACAGGTTCTCCGGCGCCCCGCGCGGTTCGAGCTCCTTCGCCTTGATCCTCTCCCCCGTCCTGCCCTCCGAAGCGCAAAGCGCGAAGGAGGGTCGCAGGCAGAGAAGAAAGAGCCGCTTGACGTCTCCACATTGCGCCATCAAAGCGCCACAATTATAGGTTGTAGATAGAACAACCTGCGGTGGCATCATGAATGGTGGGATTGCGGTGGCTGGCTCGATCAGACCGGAAACACGGTGGCTCTGGGCCATAGCGGTTGCCTTCGCCATCCTGATGGCCATGGCAAATCGGGCCCAGAGCGGGCCCGTGACGGTGGACGATACCGGCGCCTCGCACCCGGACATCGGCACCATCCCTCCTTTCCAGCCACCGTCCTGGGTCGACGAGCGGGACGATGTCGTCCGCTTCCGGCAATGGCTGCCGGACGGGCGCCTGGCCATCGCCGGCAACACCGCTCCGCGGGAGAACGGTTATCTTCGGATTTTCGATCCAAAGACGGGCGCCGAGGAGGACTACTACATGGTTGGTGGGGACGGTGTCGACTCGATCGACCGGTACACACGCTCCGTCGTCGTGATCGGCGACACGGTTTTTCTCTTGAACAGCTATGGTGAGCTGAGGCGCGGAACCAGGCAGCAGCGGCTGATGGCCAAGATCGATCTTGGATTCGAGACGGAGGAATACGCCGAGGCGGCCTCGGGCGCGATTCTTGCCGACGGCAATGCCGTGCTCGTTTCCTGGTGGGAGTCGGTTCCGTCGAAGAAGGGATATTGCGGCGACGGTCCGGTTGTCGCGCGTCTGTCGCCGGAGGGGGAGTTTCTCTGGCGGTGGCGGGATCGGCAGGGTGGAGACAAATTCGCCAACAATATGGCCGTCTTGAGTGACGGCACGATTCTTCTCCTCGTCGATGGCTATCCTTACGAGCGTATGGGCACGATGTGGGAAACCGTTTGTGGACACGAGTATGAGTATCTCGTGGCCTTGTCGCCGGATGGGCGGGAGATCGCGCGCCGCAGCGTTCCTCGAAAACTGGTGCTGGGCCCGCTCAGCCTGGGCTGGAACAAGCAGGAAGCCGTGGCCGCAGCGGGCTATCCCAACAGCGTGCTGGACACGGTCGTGCGTATTCGCGTGACCGACGGCCAAATAGAACTCGACCGGGTGCCCATCGCCAGGAACATAACGACCTATAGAGCCGATAAAGCTTTCGCCACCTCACTAGAGAATGGCGGTTATGAGATTCGCGTTCCTGGTGTCATCGAGGCGATCATTGACGAAAATGGAAATGTAATGACAACCAAGCCACTTCGAGTACCGCCGGCAGAGCCTTGCGATCCTAGCGGAGGCAAAGACTTGACCTGCTCGGATTAAAGAGCTGCGAAATCGCCACTTCAGTAGTTAGGGCGCTCGACCCTCGGATCATTCGTACCAGCCTTCGGGCGGGTGATTGGGTGGGCGGAATCGCTCGATCCGGGGCAAAAGCCCCGGGAATTTGTCATAGTTCGGTTGTCTTTCGGCATAGGCTCGGAGGCGATGTTGATGACGCTGCCCCTCGACGTCTTGAGCCAGGGCAGGGCCGCCTTCACCGTGAAGAAACTCGCCCGCAGCACCACATCGAGATGCAGATCCCAATGGGCATCGTCGGTCTCCTCGATCGACCGCTCGATATTGACGGCGGCGTTGTTCACTAGCATGTCGAGCCGACCGAAGCGTCTCACCGTCTGCTCGACCGCGGCTTCGGGCCCGCCCGGCTGCGCCAGGTCGGCCGGCACCGCGGTCAGGCGATTGCCGCCGCCGAGCTTGCCGATCGCCGCGGCCACGGCATCGGACGTGCGGTCGTTGATTGCGACCGAGGCACCGGCTTGGTGCAGGGCGCGCGCGATGGCGAGGCCGAGGCGGCGTCCGGCGCCCGTGACGAGGGCCGCCTTGCCGGAATAGTCGATCTGCATGGTCCCCCCGGTAACGACTGAGGCGCATCGCCAGGATGATCGAACCGATCCCAGGCGCCAACAGCAAAGTGCCGTCGGCTTCGATGGTCGGGTCGGGGGAGGACTTTACCGGCTCCCGGGCCAGCGTCGGCACGGAGTGCCGGCGCCGGATCCGCCTTGCCATCACGCACAGCTCGGATTCGCCTTCAATCGGACACAATCCATGGTAGAATGTTATAGTAACCTGAGGTTGTATCGATGCGGCGCGTTCTTTTGTATGCCTTTCGATCTTGGATCGGGTCGATGCGGATCGCGATTGTCTTGATGGGACCGGTCCTCAATCTCGGTACTTTGACTCCGGGCGCCAACGCCGAGGAGGGCGCCGCCAAGATTGCGCCGATTCAGATCACCCTCCCGCCTGCCGGCACGCTCGGGCCCATTCTCGATGTGAATCTGCTGTCGGACGGTCGGGTCGCGATGATCGGTTACGTGACGGACTCGAGAGACACCTACATTCGGGTCTTCGATCCGCGTACGGGCGCCGATGAGTTCTATGTCGAGCCGCTGGAAGGAGGGCTCCAACCCGTCGATGGGATAGACCGCTCGATCGCCATCGCCGGCGACTCCTTGTTTGCCTATGGAGTCAAGTCGAAGCTGTTGCGTGGGCCGTTGGATGCTGCGCGCGCTGTCGCCTCGTCGACGCAGGCAGATGAAACGACAAGACCCCTGAGCCGGCTCCAGGGATACGACTTATCGGGCACAAAGCGGATCAGCGGGGCGATGGCCTCCGATGGCGACACTGTGTTGATTGGTTGGTGGGAGGGCGCCTATGCCAAGCTCCGCGCCGGCGACTGCGGTGGTGGCGCGATCTTGCGGCGCGTAGCGTCCGATGGCCGCGAATTATGGCGTTGGCAAGATAAGCGCGGCGGCTTCAGTCTGCCCAAGGACATCGTTGCCTTGGCCGACGGCACCATCCTGGTGCGCGTCAATCGGGGATATGGCTGGGGATGGATACCTGAAGTTTCGGAAGGCTGCTTTGATGGTTCGGCTGAGATCGTGGCCCTCGCCCCCGACGGCCACGAGATCGACAGACGCGATCTGTCGCTGTTTCTCTGCGTTGGGCCGCTGAGCTTGAGCGCGGACGGCCAGGATGCCGTCGCCCTCGCGCAGACCGACGACGCGCCCTATGCCGTTGTTCAGTTCGGGATCGAAGAGAGCCGAATCCGGCTCCGACGCCTGGATCTTCCGGAAAAGATCCCGGACATCGGCTGTCAATCCAATGCAGCAACGACGACACTGCAGGGCGGCTATAGGGTTACCGCGAACCATGATGGTGTGTTGACGCTCGACGATCGCGGGCACCCATTGGCGTGGGAGCCGTTCCCGACCAACCAGGCGATGGAATGCAAGGGGCATGGCGACCAGGGTGTCGTTTGCTGGAAGGACAACCGAGTCGCGATTCTACCCTTGACCGCCCTACCGCCACCGGCCCCGCAGATCATTCCTTGGGCAGTCCAGGTTCCGGGCGTTGAGGCTGGCAGCCATCGCTACCAGTTGGTACGAATCGAGCGGTTGCCAGACGGACGATTCGCCGTCCTCGGCCGGATCAATGCCGCCGGAAACAGCTTTCTCCAGATTGTGGACCCCAACGGTAACAGAGGCTGGTCAGTGGCACTGCATGAGGAGGGAGGATTCGATACGGCGGGCCGGCCTAGCCATGCTGTCGCTGTGACGAACGGCGCCATCTTCATTGCGCCAAGTTTCGGGTCGCTATGGCGCGTGTCGCTGGATAGCCACGAAGACCGAATCATCAAGCCGTTTGGTGCGCGCCGACAACTCTGGTGGAGTGGCGCCTTGTCCATCGGCAATGATGTCTATGCGACGGGCTGGGAGGGCGACGACGAACCCGGCTCATGCGGGAAGGGCGCTCGAGTGGCGCGGCTCTCCTCGGCAGGAGACCCCATCTGGAGCTGGCAGGATTCGCAAACGGGATTTCGATTACCGAGTGACATGATTGCGCTTGGTAACGGTTCATTGCTGATTCTCATAGACAGCCATCCGCCTGCGGATCTCTTTGGCGAAGACATGTCCTACTGCTATGAGGGGGTGCCAGCTCACCTCGTCCTGATCGGGCCCGACGGCAAGGAGCTCGATCGAATGGCGCTACCCAAAGGTTTCGATCTTGGCCATCTCAGCCAAAGCAGCGACAGTACCATAGCGGCGCTGGCGCCGCAGGCGGGCCTCGATCCGGATCTGGTCGTGACAATTGGTATTCAAGGCGATCGGATCATCCTGGACCGCACCCCGATCCAGACCGCTCTGCCGGTTACCCGGGACTCGGCGATCGTCGCAAGAGTCCCCGACGGCTATCGCCTTCTCCTCCATTCGCACATATTGACGTTGGATCGAGATGGTCACCTCATCGCTAAGGAACGAAGGCTTGATGTCGCCGGTCGCTGCGAGATGGTGGCCAGCCAGGGGGATTTTTGCTGGACGGCGGACCAGATCCTATTCCAACCCCTGCAATGATATCGTCGCGCAAGACATGCAGAGATCGCGTCACTGGCGCCAGCTCTCACGCGGTCGGCTTCCTGGCCTGAAATATTCCGCTCGTGTCACCCAACCCGGGTTCGCATCGAAGTTGTTCAGGGTCTTGAGATAGTTGAGGCGGCGATTGACCAGGGCTTCCTGGAGGTCACGCGTAAGCCCGGCTTCATCGATCGCATTGATGCGATCGATTGCGCTCTGATCGATACCGCCAGCCGCCGGCCGAACGAGACCGCCAAATCTCTGGCCGTGCCGACGCAACACTTCATCGATAGCGGGGTAGATGATCTTTGCCACGCCGCGCGCACCCGTGGGGCCCATGATGTCGAAAATCTGAAATGCGACCCCGTCATTCTTTATTTGATGCAGCTTGTACTGGTCCCAGGCGCGGGTCAGGTGAATCATCTGCGCTTGTTCGGGAGTCAGATCGCCGACGTTCTCTGGCATCGATCGATCGCCAGTGATTGGGACGTCGGGATGTTTGGCGCGCCAATCGTCGAGCGCGATCTGAGTCACTCCATAGAGTGTAAGGCCCCCCGGATCGTCCGCAGCCGATCTATCGGAACGCACGCCTTCCCAATGAGCAAATACGGGCATGTAGTCATAGATTCGGGCCCATGCCTTCGCCGCTGGATCCGTCGGTCCTGTCGAGCTGCCATTGACGGCATCCGCGATCTGCGTGTCGCGCTCGCGTTGCAGCGTGTCGGCGATCTGGTCGGCAAGCTGTCTTGGGCCGTCGGCGGAAAAGCGCAACGACGGCGCGCCGCGAGGGGGCATCGGCAGTCTCCGTGGCTTGAGGGGATGGCCGACCATACGCTATTTGCGTAAATTCTGTCAAGAAATATGCATCGAGGCGTCGCCGCGACCGTTCCTTTCAGCGCCGCTCAGTTGCCGAGCAGGCCCGCCTTGACCAGGAGATCCGCCGTTGAGGGATTGCAGGCGCAGGGGATGTCATAGACCAGCGCCAGGCGCAGCAGCGCCTTCACATCGACATCATGCGGCATGGGCGTCAGCGGATCGGGAAAGAAGATCAGCGCATCGACCTTGCCTTCGGCGATCAAGGCGCCGATCTGCTGGTCGCCGCCCCAGGGTCCGCTCTTCACTGTCTGTACCGGGACGTCGGGACAGGTTTCGCCGACGATCCGCCCCGTGGTCGCGGTCGAGACGATCCGATGGCGCCGTAGCACCGCATGGTTGCGGGCGACCCACTCCGCCATGTCGGCTTTCTTCTGATCATGCGCCACCAGCGCCAGGGTCAAGCTCATCGATCGCTCCTCGAGGTCGGCTCATTGGGATCGCGGCCTCATCTTCGCCTTGTTCCGGCCGCGCGTCACGAGATTGCAAGCGAATTGGGGCATCCTCATGATGCCGGAAGAAACCGGTCCGGGCGCCGGATGACCGCGCTATAATGGCCCTCGAACCCGGTTTCGGCGCCGTTCCCGCGGCGCTCTGCTCTCTGGCAACAGACGGAATTCCCATCCTGCCTTCGCTCGACGAACTTCGCGGCTCCAAGGCGGCCCTGGCCCGGGCCCTGGCGGCGCTGGAACATTCGCCGCAGGCGCCCGACAATCTGGCCTTGCTGGACAGCGCCTACGCAGCGCCCACGGCTCAGGTGATCGGCCTCACCGGCCCGCCGGGCGTCGGCAAATCGACGCTCGCCGGCGCCCTCATCCGCGCCTATCGCGCGCGAGGCCAACGCGTCGGCGTGATCGCGGTCGACCCCTCCTCGCGCCGTTCTGGCGGGGCGCTGCTCGGCGATCGCACGCGGCTGCAGACGGACCCTTCGGACGAAGATGTGTTCGTGCGCTCGATGGCGGCGCGCAACCGGCTGGGCGGCCTCGCCGATCTGACGCTCTCGGCCATGCTGCTGATGCGCGCGCTCTATGATGTGCTGCTGATCGAGACCGTCGGCGTCGGCCAGTCCGAGACCGATGTGGCCGAGGCCGCCGACAGCGTTCTCTTCTGCGTGCAGCCCGGTTCCGGCGACAGCCTGCAATTCATGAAGGCCGGCATCGTCGAGATTCCGGATCTCGTGGCGGTGACCAAGTCCGATATGGGCCAGGCCGCGATCCGCGCGCGGGCCGATGTGAAGGGCGCGCTCGGCCTCGCGGCCGAAGAGCGTGAGGGATGGACGGTTCCCGTGCTGCTGGTGGCCGCGACGACGGGCGAGGGAATCGACAAGCTGGTCGGTGAGCTTGACCGCCATTGGCAATGGTTGGGCGAAGCAGGCCGGCTTGCCGCGCGCCGCCGCGCCCAGGCGCAGCATTGGCTCGAAGCCGGCTTGCGCGACCGGTTCGGACGCGAGGGGCTGGCGCGGGCCGGACGTCTCGAACTGCCGGACGGCCGTTCGCCCTTCCGCGCCGCGGCCGAGATCGCGAAGCGTCTGGCCAAGCTCTAGGAATTACGCAAATCCCGTCGACGG
>Ga0153916_10001369_pt1 | contig 17430 bp, 16 predicted proteins | sample Opewatmetagenome_FD_109642 | JGI IMG/M metagenome (GOLD analysis project Ga0153916, IMG submission 109642) | Freshwater wetland microbial communities from Ohio, USA - Open water 3 Core 3 Depth 4 metaG | ecosystem: Environmental > Aquatic > Freshwater > Wetlands | place: USA: Ohio, Lake Erie... | reverse complement strand
TGGACAGGACACCGCAACTGCAAAGTCTCGTTACCTCCTCAAGAAGCCATCAAGTTCGGAAACCGATGTCCAGTATGCCGCAGAAATCTAACAAAAGGCGTTGAACAACGCGTCGAAGAACTAGCAGACAGACCAAGCGGGTACGTGCTGCCCAACGCGGTGGGCTTCAGACATCTGCTGCCTCTCGGAGAAATAATCTCAACCGTGCTAGGCGCAAGTTATCCAAGCGTTCAGAAAGTCTGGGATGTCTACAACTTGCTCATCGGAAAATTCGGCGACGAATATACAGTTCTTATGGATGCGCCGATGGAACAAATGTCTAAGATTGTGGAGCCGAAAGTCGCTGAAGCGATTGTCAGAGTAAGAGAGGAAAAGGTGCACATTACTCCGGGCTATGATGGCGTGTACGGGCAGCTTGTGATCTTCGAAGAATCCAATGAAGCGCTGCCCAAGAAAGCGTCAATCAAACAACGTAGACTCGCTGACTTCGTGTAAACCTGAACAAAAAAATGGAGAAAAGATTCAGAGGCAGCGTTTCTTCTCTCCTTTCCAGAGCGTAGGGCAGAGCCTTCGGTGAAAGAATGACTAATGCTTTTTCAATGCGTGGCACTCCAAATATTGTGCATAGAACACATGACTGAGCCGTCGAAAATATACAGCACTATCTAAAACAGAACTGGATTTCCTGGAATTCTCCGGCGAACTTCGTGACCTCCGCCTTGATCCTTGTAGGTTCCTCTTTTTTCTTGATTACTCGGTTGATGAATTCGGCGATTTGAAGCATTTCTTTTTGCTTCATGCCTCTTCGAGTTATTTCGCATGTTCCAAGCCTGACGCCACAGTCAGCGATAATGTTTGCTTCTTCCAGAGTCTTGGCGATTTCTCCGCCATTACCAAATCTTCCATAGTCAAGATAGACTTGATGCGATTTTGTGAATCCCATGTCTGAACAGGCAACTGGGAAGCCGTATTCAGCAAGTGCGCTCGCCAGCGTCTGAGCGTTTCTGACTACCTGTGTTGCGTATTCTCGTCCAAATTTCTCCATTTCGGCTAGGGCCAGCGTCAAAGCTGCAATGCGGTTCCAGTGGGCGTTGTCAACAAGGGCAGGAAAGATTCGTTTCCGAATGACTTCACCATGCTTTCTATCTCCCAAGATTATTCCGCCCTGAGGTCCAAAGAAGCTCTTGTGTGTAGAACCAAAAAGAGCAGATGCTCCCTCTCGTAGAGGGTCTTGGAATTCTTTTCCTGCAATCAAACCCAACACGTGAGAACCATCGAAGCCAACGTGAGCTTCAATCTCCTTTGCAGCTTGGGCAAGCGCGCGGACAGGGTGTGGGAAGAGGATAAGGCTGGATCCAAAAACAATCACCTGAGGTTTTTCATGTAGAATCAGATCTTCCGCTTCGTCGACTTTGATGTTTCTCTCCATCTGCGAAAACGGAAAGTCAACGATCTTCAGATTAAACAAGCTTGGAATCCCTCCTCTAGATATTCCCGGGTATCCTCCATCCTCGGGTGAAACGCACATTACTTTGTCTCTTGGCTTTGCGAAACAAGCTAAGAAGATCATGTCAGCAATATGCCCGGAAAGTGGGCGCAGATCAGCTTTTTCGCAGTTGAACACTTTTCTTGCGAGCTTTTCTCCATTTGCTTGCACGTCATCAGTGAATCGAGTCCCCATGTAAAATTGATCGGAAGACGTGTATCTATGCCCGAAGTCGCTTGAAAGAAGTGAACGAACTTCCAGGCTTGTGACGTTTTCTGAAGGAATCAGATTGAGCGTCTCTTTCTCGCGCCATTGAACGTGCCGAGAGGTCAGAGACAATATTTCATTTATCATGCAGAGGTCTCCACTCCTAGTAGAATAGCATAGCTTATCTAAGATTTGCGAGAAAAGACTTCGAGTACGGGAAATGGTTTATAACTTGACATTTGGCATGATTTAGTGTAGAGGATATTGGATGCGCAGGAACATACTTGCTTTAGGCATTTTTCTTATGTTTCTAGCTTTTGTTCTTCAGATATCTTCTCAATTTTCCGTAGTGATCGACCCGGCACGAGACACATGGGCCACTGTAAACTCGAATGAGGCTAATCCGCCTGTATTGAAATTGTCCGTGTCAGCAAACTTGTCGAAAGACGACAGGTTCAGGATTTTCTTCAGTCTCCAGAGAATTCCGGGGGGCTATCTTCCAGATGGGTTCGGACTCAACATGAACTTGACAGACCCAAATGGCGCCGTTCTCTCATTCGAGAGGGATGCCGAGATTGGCGAAGACGGAAAGATCATTATCACAAACATTGGTGAAACTTATCCAAGTGCTTTGGCGAACGTCACTGGCACCTATAGAGCCGATGCGCAATCGCGTGGTGGAGTTATCATGATTAGACTGCTGACCATAGAGAAATCTGTAATTATTCCAGCAAATGTTGACTACCCCTGGACTATCCTCTCTCCAGCAAGCATTGTGGTCTTCCTTGCGGGAACTTGCCTTCTAGTTATTGGTGCAGTGAGCTCCAAAGCAAGAAGACCTCGCAAGAGCCGCTTATCCAAGACGAATAAGCGCTGAAATTGATGAATCCGGACAACTTATCAAAAAGTTTAGGGCGGCGAATCAAATCGCATATGACTTCCTAGGTTGTCAGCGGGCACTAGTCATTGGGATAGGTTTAAATGGATTCTCGTTTCGCATTTCTATCAAGCGCTCTGCTCCAGAGAGAGTTCCATCTAAAGCGTACAACTAGTGACGCAAATGAGCTTTCGAAAGGTCCCTGAACATACTATTCTACCGCATATTCTAGCTGTGCTTCAGTGGGTTCTGCTTATCGCAGTCATAATCTTTGACCTGAATTTCCCAATAATAGTGACTGGTGCTTCGGTCCAGGGCGCTTTCAAGGTGATTATGTTGTTCCACGTGCTCGTCCCAATTTTCTCGGTCATCCTGCTCATCGTCTTCTACCGAAGCAGAAATGAGGGGATTGTAGCGAAATGTGCTCTAGTCTTGTCGGGGCTAACCTTCTTTTTTTCTTCGGTGAGCATCTTTCTGCATCTGGTCAACGATTTTGTGCTTTTCGTAATGATTGGGGAGATCGTTTCATGGAGTCTCTTCAATACCACGTTCTCTGTGAGCGTGTACCAAATCACGGTTGATGGTCTTACGTTACTAAGACGTAGGTTCGTTACAGCTAGAGGAAGGCGTTTTCTCAGCAGCGAAAAACCGCAGGCATTGGGTTGAAAATGCGAGATAGAGAAAAGGCATCAACAATTTTCGCCGCCATCATACTAGTCGTATCTCTTCTGCTCCTTTCGGTTCTTTCCAACATTTTAAGTGGATACCCGACCTCGCGTGACGAGCAGACAAAGCCACCGGATGAAGATGATATGGAACCAGTCTCTGCTCTTGTGTTTGAGGTATCGCCAGCTGAGCCTCAGTTGTTCTGGAGCATTTCAACAGCTGATTATTACACGGGGTCTAGTTGGCTCAAGACTACGGCAAGCAAGGTTGTACAGGAACCGAGTTTTCAGGGAGCTAATTCGACTCGAATATTCACTGTGGAGCTTAACACAAGCCTAGCTGAGGTTCAGCTTCCTCTGCCTTCGTCCAATTTGGCATACGCGGATGTGTCAGTGCAACCGCCAGGGGCTCTACAATTCAAAGTAGACACTCTTGGAGGGATGGTGCAGGTCGCAAGGACTGGCGAAGCAGGAACTGCCAATCTGACCTATAAGGTGCTTTGGAACGAAACAGAGATTGATGACGGTCAGATTTCACTTGAGAGTATTCCAGACGAGATAAGTGACAAGTACCTCCAGCTGCCTAGCTTGCCGCCCGAAGTGTCCACGATGGCTGAAAACCTGAAAGATCCATCATACACGGTCCTGGATCAAGTGTTAGCCGACGTTCAATACTTGAGAACGAACTTCGTGTATGATGTTGAACGTGCGCGTAACCTAGATAGAGGCGTACCGCAAGAATCTGTGGTCTCGACATATCTCACGCGAAGAAAGGGGATCTGCGTAGACGCTTCAACCTTGCTTACCGTCATCCTGAGACTTCAGAGAATACCTGCAAGAACAAGCTTCGGATATAAACCCGGGATAGTGCGAGGAGATAAGCTTCTATACTTCACAACAGGGGGTCATTGCGTTACAGAGGTTTTTCTTCCACCCTACGGGTGGATTCGGTTCGATGCGACTCCACCGCTCTTAGAAGTGCCTCTCGTAACCCCATGGGTTTTCAAGAAGCAGTCATCGCCAGGAAGTAGGCTCTCATATGGGCTGTCGGTCACAAACAGACGTGATTTCAACGACAACTTCAGACTACATGTCCGAAGCCGATTGCAGTCAGATGTCTCCGTAGTGCCCAACAAACTAAGAATTGAAGCTCTCAAAACTGTTGACGCATTACTCAACATCACTATCCCAAACAACGCAACTATTGGTGACGAAGACACGGTGACGATAACCGCAGTCTCTATGAGTCAACCTGAGTATGCCTTTTCCATCTTCGTTTTGGCACAGGCATGGAACATCAGTCAAGCTCCAACTTTAACGAGACTTGAAGGTCTCGCTACAAACATAATTCGAGGAAGGAATTTTGAAGTGGCTGGCACTGTAGCAACGGATAGTGATGAACCGGTCAACAACATGACTATATTAGTTCTTCTCATGAGAGGCCACAGTCCTGAATCGGTTAGCGTAGGCAAGGGGTATTCTCAAAACGGAATCTTTCAGTTCGAATGTTTTGTGCCGCTCCATGTGGACATCGGAGGGTACAGGTTGATCTCAGTCTCTATTGGCACAACCCAGCTTGCTACATCCATCGCTGAATCTGATGTGAAACTGAGTGCCGCAACCAGCGTGAGCTTTGGTCCTGGAAACGAGTTTTCGCTGGGCTACGGGTCGATTCACGGGCACTTGTCGCTGGACAACGGAACGAAACTTGTGAACACTCCTATCCAGATTGTTGTGACTTCGCGAGCTGACCCCTCACGGATGTGGCAATTTCAGAATCTAACCCTTGGAGACGGATCTTTTCGCATAAGAACCGCATTTGATGCCCCTGGTTTTTTTGATATAAACGCAACCTTTCTTGGAAATGAATACATGATGAGGAGTACTATGTCATCAATCGCAACGCTCCGACTGGAATTACCTTCAATTCAGATTATTAGTGAAAGCGCGGTCGCAAGAGGTGAGTCGTTTGAGATCGCAGGAACAGTCCAATTCAGAAACATCGGCGTTTGGGGTGAACGCGTATATTTGGGGTTCGACAACAGGCCGCTGACAGTTGTTGAAACCGGAGATAACGGGTCGTTCACCTGGTCCTTCCCGGTGAGCTATGATACAGAACTTGGGCTGCATGACTATGCTGTTTCAGTCAAGAACGGCAACGTATCTGTGGTCCATGAAGTCACTGTGAAGGCAAGAACTGAGTTGAAACTGGAGATCGTTGATGCAGCAGAGGGAGATATCTTTGTCCTGTTTAGTGCATCTCTTTCTGATGATCGAGGCATTCCAATAGAAGGGGCAAGAATAACTCTAGATAATCGCAACTTATCATGGGAAACAGATGAAAACGGCAACGTTACCCTATTCTTAAGCAATTTCAAGCTGTGGCCAAACGGCTCAAGATTCGCCGCTACCTTTCACGGATCTGAGCTGTATCTCCCTGCTTCAGCTTATGAAGAAATCGCCTTTGAACCATTGAGCGGCCTGTACTTCCTCGTACCTCTGATTTGCCCCATGCTAGTTGCCATTTTTCTGGCTTGCTCAAAGCAGCTTCAGGAGATCAGACAAGTTGCTGTGCAACCTGTAGCAGCGCAAGTATCAACAGACACAACGAAAATCGTGGAACCAGAAGACTACGAGGTGCAACCATTAAGAATCGTTCTTCCTGATATAGATGGGCCCCTCCCTAATGTTTGGGGCGTCAATGATAGACTACGTATTAAGATAATCCCTGACATCAACGTATTAAGAGGGAAAGAGTCACTAGGGCTCGAAGTTCTCGTAGATGAAGAGTCAACTGCCTCGGCTGAATTGACTCCAGGAGGGAGTGTTCAGCTCTCCTACGTATTCGTGAGGAAAGGAGAACATGCTGTTCGCGCCATTCTGCGAAGAAGCTGGCAGCAGCCTTGGGATACGGAAATCAGGATTACAGTTGTTGATTATAGAGAAGAAATGATCAGGCTCTACAATAGTCTCCTTGAGAAACTAGAAGGACGTGGTGTCAAATCGCCTAGACTAATGACTGGGCGCGAAATAGAACGCGCTATGCTGAGCTTGCCTAATTCGAACCCAGAAGTTCTTAACAAGATAACAGCACTATTCGAGAAGGCTGAATACAGCAACCATCCGATAGCTAGAAGAGACTATGAAACGATGTATATGTCTATGAAGGAGCTTAATGTCAGTGCTGAGTAGGAAAAGCGGAATCATAGCCACGGTCATTTCAGTTTCTCTTCTTCTTGTTCTTCGTTTTGAAGTGGATCAAAGCACAGAATCTTTCCATCAACCTTTGCAGCTGCTCTTCTCAGTATTTTTGCTTGCTGCGGGCGGATTCATTGCTTTGACCGTCGGTTCATTTCTTCAAGATTCGCGAGCTTCAGAGTATTCAGTCACTCTTCGTCTCTTGAACAGGCTCTCAGAAAGCCCTGCGAGGAATTTCCTTGTAGGCTTCCTTCTTACTGCCTATGTGAGTCTCATTAGGCCACCCATTGCTATCGATGTGCCTTTTTTGCCATATGCCGAATGGACATCGATTGTGATTGCTGTCTATGCACTTTATTCCGTTACCGAATCTCCGGCTAAGGAATTCTACCTCCGCCCAGAAACACTAAGTTGGAGAAAACATGAACAGGAATTCAATCGAGAAACCACCGCTGATTTTACGCGCCTGACATCTCTTATGGAAAAGTTTGTTGCCGAAGGAGTCAAAGAACCGCTTCTGATTTCCCTCGCTCTGCATCTCCAGAGACTGGGCGAAACTGAAGAAGGCATACTCAAGATGCTACATCCCTTGGTGGATTACCGGGAAGGTGCACCGACCAGGAAATCAAGATCTTTGGCTTCACTTTGGAAAAAGGCAGATTCTTCTGCAAACAAGAAGAATGCAAGAGAGGAATTGCTCAAGAAGCTTATGAATGACCTCAAGGAGTTGCGATAGGAATGGATCTACAAGAAGCAAAAGCTCTCGCAACGTCTATTGTTGAACAAATCCGCGCTCTATACGTTGGAGAGGAACTACTAGTCCGGAAAATCCTCGCTGCAGCACTAGCAAACGGACACATTCTATTTGAAGACAACCCCGGACTTGGAAAGACACTATTAGCCAAAACCTTGGCGTTTTCGATCGACTGTAGCTTTTCTCGAGTTCAATGTACTCCAGATCTTTTGCCAGCAGATATCCTTGGAACTAAAGTCTGGAGGCAGAAAGACGGAACCTTCGAACTGCTAAAAGGTCCAGTTTTCACAAACATCCTGCTTGTCGATGAAATAAACAGATCACCTCCTAAGACTCAATCTGCGGTCTTAGAAGTCATGGAGGAGCGGCAGGTGACCATTGAAGGAGAAACTCATCGATGCAAAGAACCGTTCTTCGTCCTAGCGACACAGAATCCAATCGAATACGAGGGCACGTATTCATTGCCTGAAGCACAAATCGACCGCTTCATGCTCAAACTCTCTACGGGATATCCGAAAACTGTCGAAGAAGACGAGCTAATTGTTAAGAGACGTATAGCTTGGAAGAAAGACGATCCGACAAGAGATCTGAAACCCAGCATATCTGCTGAAGATTTCCATGCTCTGCAAGAAGTGGTTGAAAACCGTATTTACGTTGATGATGTCATTATCAGGTACATTGCAGAAATAGTCAGAAAAACACGGGAGCACCCACAAGTGGAGGTTGGGTCAAGCCCAAGAGGGAGCCTAGCCCTGCTAAAAACCTCTAGGGCGATTGCGCTCCTGAGCGGCAGAGATTTCGTCATACCTGACGATATTAAGATCTTCGCGGTAGATGCTCTTGCGCACAGATTAATACTCAAAGTAGAAGACGCAATGAGGCGAACAAACGAGAAGAAAATCGTTGAAGAAGTGCTTAACACGATAGCTGTGCCAAAGAGCTACCGCCAACGGTGAATTTTGCTTGGACTTGCCTCCGAAGGAAAGATTTTCTTTCTTAGTGTGGTTCACCATACTTTTCTTTTCTGGTTTTCTGCTCGCCAACCCAGTATTGATCTGCGCTTCGTTCATCCCAGTTTTCGTGTATATAGTTGAAGTCGTCTTCTCGTCTTCTAAAGTTGTAATCAGCCGAACTGGTCCGCCCAGTTCTTCGAGACTTGGTGAAGTCGTGGACGTGAGAATAGATGGCAAGATCACGGGCGGCGTAGGTGCGGTTGTGGTTCACGACGAAATCCCGAAACCTTTTCAACTTGTCGAAGGGACAAACTACAAGGTTGTTTCCAAAGAATTCCGAGACAAAGAATTCAGCCTGTCATACAAGATGCGTTGCACCAAATGCGGGAACTACGTTTTCAAAGCAGGTTGGGAGACTAGGTCGATCTTCGGACTAAGCCGGAGTCAGTACTCAACTGCGGAAGAGATCAGCGAGCTGCGTGTTTTTCCAGTGCTACCTAAGATAAGAAGGATGAGACTGCCGGCGCCTAAGGCGAAAAGGATACAACCAAGTGGAAGTGTGGCGGATATTGGTCCTTTGAGCACTGATTTCAAGGAAATCCGTAATTATTTTTATGGCGATCCATTGAAGATCATCAACTGGAAAGCCTCAGCGAAAGCCGCGGGCTGGGGGCGCTTGTTTCCCATGGTCAATGAATATGAGCGAGAGGGGAAGCTGGCGATATGGGCGTTTGTAGATTCCGCTTTTGGACTGAGGGTCGGGAATTCGATTGATAATGCCTTGGAATACTGCATTCGAGCTGCTTACATCCTTGCCTACTGCTTCCTGAGTCGAGGCTACAGCTTGGGCATGTACATTTACAATCATCGAGGTGAAACTTTTCAGACTGATCTGGGGAAAAAACAGTTCATCAGAATAGCTGAAGAACTCCTAAAGCTTGCCTCTCCTAGAGTTGGAATGGAAGTATTCTGGGGAGAAGGGCTTTCAGGTGCCGTTGAACGAAGTAGGAGATATTTGATGGTTCAACCATCAAGAATCATAGTAATCACCCATTTGGCTCTTGGCAACTGGAGCGACGTTTCAAAGGGGGTTGCAAAGATTCTTACGTATAGAAGGTTACGTGAGAAGCCCAATATTGTTCTAATTAACGTGCTACCTTACGGTTTTATTCCCAAAGCAAATTACTGGGACACTTTTGCAGCTGAGATGCTTGACATGACAAGCAGAAGCCTTTCTGCCAGATTGAGAGAATTTGGATTAACAGTCCTTGATTGGGATCCTGGGAGAGAAAGCATAGAAAACATGTTGTTGAGCACCCTTAGAATGAGGTGAGATTTCTGGGCATGATGAAAAGAGCTCCAATGCTTCTGCAGATGATCGTAATCCTGCTCGTAAGCATTGCTGCCTCTTACGCCTTTCAGCATACTCAGACTGTGTATACAATCACAGGGCTGTGCTTCTACCGTTATTTTATATACGGTCTAGCTGCACCCCTGAGCTATGTTTGCTTTTCTCGTTTCAGGAGAACAGTCGCGCTCGGTTTCTCTCTTTTCTTGCTTATTGTTGCGATCTCTCCCTATGGTCAAGAAGCCATAGAGCTTTTTCCATCATTTGTTCCTATTCTAGCAACTTTAATGGGAGTTGTCACAATATTGTATGCTCCCAAATCCAAAGGAAGAGGTTTTTTTGAGTTTGTGGGTGCATTGATTCTTCCTGCGGTATTAGTTGAATCGCGCATAGGCAGTTCCGCTGTCCTTATCGCTACAACTGAATCCATCAGTTATTATGGGCTCATTGCGGTGATCGCTTGTGTTCTAGGGGGATATTTCTACTTGAGATTTGCAACTCTGACCAATCTTGGTGTCCAGCAACTCTCCTCTAGTGGAAGTGATGGAAAGGATTTGGCAAGGCTAAGCTTGTGGAATAATCTTTTCATGATTCTTGTTATTGCAGGAGCTCTTGGAACGGCTACGATTCTAATGATGACAGTACCAGTAGTTGCTGATGTTTTTCGACCCGCGCTTGTCACTTTGCCAACTTTGATTCTCGCTTTGGCTCTAGGCGCCGGTATCACTATCGCAATAGTAATCTATTCTCTGAAACAGTCTGAGCGAGATGCAATTAGTTAGGGGTACCGAGGCAAAACTGCAAGGTACCGTGGATTCTAGCGGTTCCAAATTAGCCTACGATTTCCTCTTTCTCAAATAGTCGGTTGCTGCAGCGCCACCACTTAGCAGGATCACAAGCGACCAGATCGCGGCTGACCTAACAATAACATTTTCAATCATGAGCTGCAAGCTGAATATGTACCAGATGCCCACGAGACCTGCGGCGACGCTAACGACCATCCAAACTTCTATCCAAGTATAGATCTTAAGGAAATCCCTGATCTCTTGAAGGAAAGTAGCTACCACCTGTTGCTGAACGATCATTAGGCAATTTGCCGACGTAGATATTTTTGTCTTTCTCCTGCTGGAAGATGAATCTTTCTACTGAAACCGGCAGAAATTTGATCACTTTTGTGAGGGCATCAATATTTATTAACCTCTTTTAAGGTATTTTTTCACAGTACTTGGGGAGAGAAAGACAATGGCTGCTTGGCGTATCGTTACGATAATGCCAAACCTCTACAATCGTTTAGACGGCCACATAAAATGTGTGAAGTGTGGGCAATCTTTGGATGTTGGAGAGAAAGCTTGGTCTCACATGTGCCCGCGGAAACAAATCTCCTACACCGAGTATTATTGCATGCTTTGTTTCATGAAGTTGTGGGTCTAAGTAAGATCTTCTGTCTCTCTGAAAACGCTAGACATTTTCACTGCTTGGGACATCATTCTGTACTTCTTATTCTCTCGAGCGACTTCTCTCCTATGTAGGCTCCAAGAAGGGCGCCTAGGAAGTACACGACTAGACCGATCAGAATGATTTTTCCAAGCACAGTAAAAAGGGAGATTGCTGCAAGGTCGAATTCAACCTGGTTTCTGGAGAATAGAGCGTGAGGCGCAAGAAAAATAACTGCAGCCATTGCAGAACCCAAGATCATGGAAACATAAGTGAGAATGATCGACTTCCTAATATCCACTGCCATCGCACCAACAACACAACTGATTAAGAAAGCAATAATCAGGTAAAAGAAGACGTCAAGGTGCCACACAATAGATAGCAAGATCGCGCCTGTGAATGAAATACTTGACATAAGAACCACGCCTACGTTCCAGTATATTCTCCGGCTTCTCGACGCAAGACCCGTAGCGCCCGGTGTTTTCTGATTCATTCCTATTCACCGCTCCTCTCATCGTCTCGAAATGTAGAATACTACTTCAGCCAAGCTCAGCCCAGTTGTAAAGCTTACTATGAGTATCACCCACACTTCAGCAGGCAGAAAATACGCGAGAGCCAAAGGAACGATCAGAACAGAGAACAGTAGAAGAAAGAGCACCACAACAGGCTTCAGCGACTCTTGCGCTGATAGGAACGAGGTGCTCCAACCAGCAAAATGAGTCTTCAATTCGAAAACAACAGCTGTAATCGCAGCTGTGAGAAGACCATAGTAGAGCAGTCTCAAAGGGTTGGTCGGAAGCAGCAGCAGACCTGCAATAATTATAGACAATATGGTTAACGTTGTGCTCAAGTACACTCTGCCCATACTGTGTGGATAAGTTTCCTTTCTTCTAGTTTCCATCCAGTAGTCTCCGCATTTTCTAGAAAGCCTCGATCTCAGTTGTGAAGAATCGCTCAAGGAAAAATTCTTCGACAACGGGTCCGCTTAATCGAACACGAATTGACAATTGCCAATAGTCTTCAAGTCTGGCCATCACTGCGCTTGTTTTCGTGCTTGGCACTATGGATGTTATGATTACTGATAAGTTGCGAGAAGGAGGCAGAGGCAGTGGGTCTAGAGTCCTGTATAGGCCTGTGTTCATTATGTATTCGAAATTGGCTTCGATCCTTTCTTCAATAAGCAGTAGTTCAAATGCCACATCTGATGGATTCTGGATTTGGATCTCGGTTGCTATAACTGAGTCCACAATGTTGAGCTGGAAACTCTCAATTGTGACCGAAAAGGTCCTTACTGCAGTATACACTTGGAAATACGAGTAAGCGCTGTATGTTGTAATAGTCGATAATATCAAAGTAGTCAAAACGAATGTAACAATAACTGCTTGCCGCATATTCAGCAAATTTCAGCCTTCCGTGAAGAAAAAATCAAGAGCGCGGAAAATGGGTCATTTTGTGCGGAGCCAACATGCTACTACTCGTTCACCTAAATCAATCAATTCGGGTTCCTTTTTCTTGCACACTTCCATCACGTACGGGCACCGGGTGTGGAATCTGCATCCTGAGGGCGGATTGATGGCGCTCGGAACTTCGCCCTTAATTACTACTTCCACTCGTCTTGCTGTTGGGTCTGGAACCGGCACAGCTGCAATAAGAGCTTCTGTGTACGGATGAAGAGGCTTCATAATTACATCCTCTGACGTCCCCATTTCAACGATCTTGCCTAGGTACATGACTCCCACGTGTTCACACATATGCCGAGATATGGCCACATCATGGGTGATGTAGAGAAATGATGTATTCAATCGCTTCTGAAGATTGATCAGCAGCTTCAAAACCTCGCTTCGGATCGAAGCATCTAGCATCGACACAGGCTCATCAGCTACGATGAATTCGGGTCTTAGTATGAATGCTCTAGCAATAGCAACTCTCTGTCTCTGGCCGCCGCTCATCTCATGGGGAAACCTATACATGAACTCTTCAGCTGGCACAAGATCCAGATCTTCCAGGGCTTGTGTGACCATTTTGTTTATTTCTTCTTCGTTCTCTGTTATTTTCTGAATCCTTACCGGCTCAGCAACAATGTCAAATATGCTCATTCGCGGATTAAGCGACTCGTACGGGTCTTGAAAGATTATCTGAATCTTTCGCCTAAGCCTCCGCATTTCCTCGTCACTTTTAAGTGAAACCAGATCTGTTCCTTGGAAGACTACCTTTCCAGCCGTGGGTTGGATCAGTCTCACCAGCATTCTTCCCGTGGTCGTCTTCCCGCAGCCGCTTTCGCCGACTAGTCCGAATATCTCTCCTTTTCTTATCTTGAAGCTGATGTCATCAACTGCGTGAACCTCAAGAGTCTGTTTTGTGACGAGCGTCTTGAAAAGGCCCATTTTCAATATGAAGTGTTTTGTTAGACTTTGCACATCTACAGCTATTTCTTCATTCAAGTTCTTCGCCTCAGTATAAGTGACATGCCACGATGCGCTTAAGGTTGCCACTTTTCTTAGACACTGGTTCAGCTTTCCTGCAGATCTCCATCGCCTGTTCGCATCTAGGGTGAAAGCGGCACCCTGAGGGAGGATCTAGGAGGTCTGGTGGAAAACCACGAATCGATGATAGCTCAGTTCTTCGCCCAAGAACACTTGGGAATGCTGCAATTAGTTTCTGTGTGTACGGGTGCAGAGGTTCTTTAAAGATAGCAACCGTGTCTCCGTATTCCACTATTTTTCCTGCGTACATTATCGCAGTTTTGTTGCATGTTTCAGCGATTATCGAGAGATCGTGGGAAATAAGTATCATGGCAACTGAGAGTCGGCTTCTCAAGTCTTTCATAACGCCTAGCACTTGAGCTTGCACTATTACGTCCAGAGCAGTAGTGGGTTCATCTGCAATCAGAATACTGGGATTGCAAGCAAGAGCCATGGCGGTAACAGAGCGTTGTTTCATGCCACCGCTCAGCTCATGGGGATATCGATTAACTCTTGATGCATCCATTCCTACGAGTTGCATTAGCTGGCGGGCTCTAGCCATTGCTGCCTCCTTCTTCACACCAGGCTCGTGTTTTATTATCGCTTCTGCTATCTGGTCTCCAATCTTATATGTTGGGTGAAGAGCGTTCATTGCTCCTTGAAATATGACCGAGACCTTTTTCCAGCGTATAGTTTCGCGGAGATCCTTTTCACTGAGTTTGAGAATGTCCTGGCCTTCTATCTCTATTTTTCCGTCGACTACTTGACCGTTTGTAGGCAGCAGTCTTAAGATGGCTAGTGCTGCGCTCGTTTTGCCGCAGCCAGATTCGCCTGCTAGTCCAAGTGCGTCTTTCTCGTTTACATCGAAGCTAACGTCATCCACCGCTTTGACTAAACCGCGATTCGTGCCGTAGTACATTTTGAGGTTGCTGACTTTCAGTAGATCCAACTAGCGCCTTCTCCTTAATCTTGGATTCACCACGTCATCGATTGCGTGTCCCATGAATACGAAGGCTAGACAGAGGAGCGTGATGCATAAGCCAGGCGGGATTATCCACCACCACGCCAGATGTGAAAAGCCACCGAAACCGAAGCCCATTTGAAGTATTTTTCCCCACGTGGGTGCCCGTGGATCTCCGAATCCGAGAAAGCTTAACGAAGCCTCAAAGAGAATTGCAGACGGTACAGCCAGTATCAGTGACGCAAAGGCAACAGGAAGAACATTTGGAACCAGATGTTTTGTCATGATGTATGTCTTGGAGGCACCTGAGGCTGTGGCACACTCGATGAAACTGCTTTCTCTCAAAGAGAGGACCTGAGATCTGACGATTCTTGAAAGCCCCTGCCAGCCGAAGATGGCTACGAACAGGATAATGTAAAAGATGTTCTTCCCGAAAAGGAAGACGAGCGACAGTAATAGAGGCAGGATTGGCAAACAGAGGAGTATGTCAACTACTCGCATCATCGCTTCATCTACTATACCTCCAAGGTACCCTGTTACCACTCCAACCGTGATTCCGATCGTCGTTGAAAGCAAAGCAGCAATGAGTCCAATCATAAGAGAAACCCTTGCACCCCAGACTAGTTGCGACCAGAGGTCTGCCCCGGCGTTATCGGTGCCCAAGATGCCGTGAGCTGTGCCCAGTACAGTCAATTGCCCTTCTCTGACGTTAATGTCACATCTGGCACTTGGATTAGTGGGCTTGAAAAACATCTCCAATACAAATCTGTAGTCTCCCTTGTCCGGGAAAACTATGTTGCCCAATATGTCGACACCTGGGCTCAAGCCTAGCCTGTACATGAGTATCGGATCAATTGAGTCAACATGTGAATTCTCGCCTGCAGGAGTTGTGTTTGTTTTGTAGTAGAGAAGAAAGCTCTTTTCGGTCCTAGGGTTGATCACATATAGGTTAATGCTATACTCCATGTTTTCCACATTTCCAGCCGTCCAAGAGAAATCAAGGTAGAAAGAGTTCGGTGGAACAGGAGCCTTGTAGGTGTAGATGCTTTCGAACTTTATCCTGAAGGTTTCAGTTGCCTTCGGCTCATACGTTACCGTAACATTTCTTCCATACCCTATAATGTATGGAGATTCAGTTGTCTTGCTCCAATCAAACCATACACTCTCAGTATTTGTCAAATTCTGGAACTGCGGAAAGACAGTAACCCACTGGGGCATGGCGAAGCCGTCTGCAACTCGTTGTTGAGCTAAGGGATCATAGGGCGTTAGCCACGGCGCAAATATAGCCATGAATATGAAGACAAATAGCATTATCAAGCCTAGTATGCCGATTTTCTTTCTGCTGAATTCTTCCCAGAACCCTTGAATTCGTCTCCGCCAAATGATCCTTGCATCTTTAGAGAGAATAGGCATTCACAGTCTCCTCCTATCTTCCGGAGCCTTGCCCTACTCTGATTCTCGGGTCAAGGACACCATATATTATGTCCGCGAAGAGGTTGGCGAAAATGGTGAGCATTGCATAAATGAAAAGCACTGACTGAACCACAGGGTAATCGGCAGACAATAGAGCAGTCAAGTACCACTGACCAATACCCGGTAAGTTGAACAAGTATTCGGTTATCATTGCTCCTGTCACTACTCCCGGCACAGCCAAGGCCACCACTGTGACTATTGGAGGGAGGGTAGCTCTAAAAGCGTGTCTATAAAGAACAGTTCTTTCATCAAGACCTTTTGCGCGTGCGGTCACTATGTAGTCCTGCGTAAGCGTTTCTAGTAGAATGCTACGTGTATACAAAGCCCATGAGCCGAAGCCTGCAAGTACTAAAGATCCGACGGGCAGTGCCAAGTGCCAAGCGACATCAGCCACAAAACCAACAGGGTCTGCAGGAGGCGGAATCGAATATATTCCTCTTGTTGGGAAGAGAGAAAAACCAAACCAGACATATGAATAGTAAGCGAATACAAGAAGAGCCAACAGTTGGATGAAGAACGTTGGCACTCCCCATGTGAGCAGACCTGCGCCTATTGTTGCAACGTCTATTTTTGTTCCTCTTCTGGAGGCAGCAAATATTCCTATGGGTATGCCCACAAGTATAGTTGCGATTTCTGCCAGACCAAGAAGCAAAATCGAGTTGGACATTCTCCAAGACATCTCTCCTGACACAGACTTCATGCTTCTGAACGAAGTGCCGAAGTTCCAGGTGAACATGTTTTGAACATATTTAGCGTACCTTATGTAGATAGGTTCGTCAAGCCCATACAGCCTTCTCAGAATCGCTCTGGCTTCTCTCATCGACGCGTCATCTCCCCCACCTGGAGGTAATATTGATTCTTCAGGACTAACAGGGGAAACTACTTGAAATATAACAAAGTTTAGTGATGCGATGATCCATAGGATTATTAGTGAAACTATTATCCTTTTGACCAAATATCCTCGCATGGATACTCACTTCTCAGATTTTCCGGATGTTTACATTAGCCAGAGACCATTTAAAGTTATCCGGAGCTAGTAGATGTCTGTTCTATACGACAAACATATAGAACTTTATATAATAACTCTTATATGCCCCAGTTGAGAAGTAAATTGTGCTGATAAAAAGAGAAAGGAGAAGGGAAAGAACTTGAGAAGTAAGAATCTATCTCTAGCGATAGTCTTAGCTATGCTAGTAATACTAGTGAGTTCAAATGTAAAAACTGCTTATGCACGACAGGGGGCCCAGGTTGACAACGTTCGTCTACTGACGATAAAGTCACCTGACGCCCAGCTGATTGCTCTTCGTACTGGTCAAACCGATTTCGTGCCAGATCTGATTAGACCCGCAGACATCGAAAGCCTTGGAGCTGATGGCTATCTCATAACCTCAACTCCTGGGTTCCACATGGGTTTCACGGGTTTCAATCTGATGAGACCATACCTTAACGACGTCAATCTTAGACACGCGCTGTTCACTGCATATAACCAGGAAGAGATCGTCGCCTCGATCTATAGGTACACTGTTACCCCAGTTCGATCATTGGTTCCGCCAGCACAGGGAGAATGGATGAGTCCTTCATTACCGACGCACCCGTTCAACCCTGGCAATGT
>Ga0153916_10001368_pt1 | contig 17444 bp, 20 predicted proteins | sample Opewatmetagenome_FD_109642 | JGI IMG/M metagenome (GOLD analysis project Ga0153916, IMG submission 109642) | Freshwater wetland microbial communities from Ohio, USA - Open water 3 Core 3 Depth 4 metaG | ecosystem: Environmental > Aquatic > Freshwater > Wetlands | place: USA: Ohio, Lake Erie... | reverse complement strand
CGGGTACTTGTTTGACTTCGGAGTACCGTGGCTCTCAACGTGATCTACGGCAGAATCCGAATCCATCTGTATCCCATCCACGACCATATCATGAGGAGAGAATAAGAATGTTTCCGAATAGGTGCCTCTGAAGGTGATGTGGAATCGTGTTCTTTCAGTGCCCTCAAGGTGATGTGTGGTCCTCTCACAGTAGATATAAAATGCCGGAGTGCGATTCCGTCGGGATGATCGTTGTCGGCGGATCCTCGTCGAGAAGATTGGCCGAGGATTTGGCGAAGGAGCTGGGAGTCGGACTCCTTCAGGCGACCTCAAATCGTTTCCCGGATGGTGAGTCCTACATCAGGCTCGAGACTGAGAAGCTTGACAAGGAGGTCGTCATCGTCCAGAACACCCATCCTGACGACATGCTCGTCGAACTGTTGCTTCTACAGGACGCTGCGTGGAGATTGGGATCTGAAAACATAACCAATGTGATACCTTACTTCGGATATGCGCGGCAGGACAAGCTTTTCAACGTGGGGGAGGCAGTGAGCGCCCAGGTCATGGCAGAGCACATCGAGATGAAGGCGGACAAGGTCGTCACCGTCGACATCCATACGGACGGGGTGTTGGATTGGTTCAAGAGAGCGAAGGGCGTGAACGTGCACGCCACCAAATGCATAGGTTCGTTCTTCACCAATGGCGGGATCGATCTTGTCCTCGCTCCAGACAAGGGCGCGGCTGAGAGGGCGAGGGAGGTCGCCGAGATACTTGGCTCGGACTGGGACCACCTCGTGAAGACCAGGCTCAGCGGAACAGAAGTGAAGATCGCTCCGAAGAGGCTCGACGTCAAAGGGAGGAACGTCCTAATCGTGGACGACATAATCTCGACCGGTGGTACGATCGAAGCAGCGACGATGCAACTGAGGTCGCTTGGGGCTAAGCGAGTCATAGCCGCTTGCACGCACGGATTGTTCACAATGGGTGCGCTAGACCGATTGAGGAAATGCTGCGACAAGGTGATATCGACCAACACGATCGAGAGCGAGGCCTCGGGGATATCTGTTGCACCAGCGATCGCCAGGGCGATCTAGTGCGTCTACCGCAGCCTCCCGGGCCATTCGCTGGAAACATTTATAGAAACGTCGCTCATACTCAAATCCCTTAGCCGAAAGGTGTCTAGAAATGAAGAAAGAGGATAACTTCAGCGAGTGGTACAACGAAATTGTCGAATTGGCGAACCTTACCGACAAGAGGTATCCAATCAAAGGCATGAACGTTTGGACACCGTACGGGTGGAAGATCATGTTGCATATCGACTCCTATATTCGCAAAGAGTTCGATGCGACTGGCCATGATGAAGTATGCTTCCCCCTTCTGATCCCCGAGACGGAATTCCAGAAGGAGAAGGACCACATCAAGGGCTTCGACACAGAAGTATATTGGGTGACCCAGGCGGGAGCCAATCCTCTTGACATTAGACTTCTTCTCAGACCTACGAGCGAGACGGCGATGTACCCGATCTTCGCTCTCTGGGTACGTTCGCACACCGACCTGCCCCTGAAGACCTACCAGATCGTCAACACTTTCAGGTACGAGACCAAAATGACCCGGGCATTCATCAGAGTGAGGGAGATTCACTTCTTCGAGTCGCACACCTGCCACGTCGATGAGGCGGACGCACAGAGACAGGTGGAAGAGAACTTCGCTATCCTGGAGAAGGTAATGAAACCCCTCTGCCTGCCTTATCTGCTTCTCAAGAGAACGGACTGGGACAAGTTCCCGGGAGCGTATTACACCGTTGGCATCGACACGAACTTGCCCGACGGCCGTAGCCTGCAACTCGGAAGCATACATCACTACCGCGAGAACTTCTCAAGGCCATTTGACATCAAGTATGAGGACCTCCAGGGCGATCTGAAGTACGTTCACCAAACGACGTTCGGGATGAGCGAACGCCTTGTTGGGGCGATCGTTGGCGTGCACGGAGACGACAAAGGACTGGTGCTACCACCTGAGGTTGCGCCCTACCAGATCGTGATAGTACCGATCCTTGCGAAAGGGATTGTGGAAGAGGTAACACTGCAGGCGCGTGAAGTGAAGGATGAACTTGCGACGGCAGGATTGAGGATCAAATTGGACGATAGGGATGTGAGACCAGGCAGCAAGTTCTACGATTGGGAAATCAAGGGCGTGCCGCTCAGACTGGAGATCGGGTCCCGGGACATCAAACAAGGTGTGGTGACCTATGCCCGCAGGGACTCGGGGGAAAAGGGAACGGTCAAGAGAACGGACCTAGTGCGAAAGGTGACGGACATCTTGAGGAGCATCTCGGACGACCTCAATGAGAAAGCAAACAAGAACCTGGCAGATTCGATTGAAACAATCGAGAACCTCGACACCCTGCCGAATAAGATCGTCAGGTTTGGATGGTGTGGGTCGGAAGACTGCGGACACGAGTTCGAGAATCGCACAGAACTCAAGCTGTTAGGGACGCCATACGTCAAGGAGTCATTCAGAGGGGATTGTATCATCTGTGGGGCTGACACCGACACTGCGGCGTATGCGGCAAAGGCAATGTAGGTGGTCTGGATAAGAACAAGGGCAAGGATCGAGACCTGCTGGATTTGTCTGGCGCTCAATGCTCCTGCTTCCGAGACAGGAGAAGGCCCAGGACGCCGAAGACGATAAGAACGACGACGATCGAGTAGACGCCGATGAACTCCTTCTCGAGGATGTTCCAGCTACCATAGATCAGGCCCCACGTCCAGTACATTGCGAATCCAGCGATTATCAACAGGATCGATATGACCATCTTTGCCTTCCTGGGGAAATCGGAGCCTTCCATTGGGTGCGCCCAATGCCTTCAGTGTATAAAATCCTTTTTCCCATCAATCCGCCGCCAATCACAGCGACCCAGATATGACATCGAATGTCGTCGTCGCATTTGACAATGTGCCTATGAGGGATGCTATCTCGCTCCACCAACAGAAACGAAGTCTCAACTAATTTTATATAACTCAAGCCCATTAGTTGCAGACGGTGATGGGATGACACTCGAGTGGCTGTTAGTTATCATAGCGATTTGGCTCGGCATCGGAGCTGTGATAGCAGCTTGGATATACAGAGATACGAAGACAAGAAAGAAGGCTGCGGAATGGAATTGGGTAGGATTGGGCTTCTTCCTCAGCATAATTGGAGCCATCATCTACCTCGTCGCGGTCAATGCAGAGAAGAAGCGAGCCTATGAGTACCCTCCAGCAACGAAATATGAGAACCCGGATTACACCATGGAGGGGGGAAAGAAAGAAACAGAGCCCCGGGCGACCCCACCCGCACCTGGGCAAAGCAAGACTCCATCAGATGACAAGAAGGAAACCCAACAGATAGAGGGACTTCCGAGATGTCGCCACTGCGGTGCTGCAATCTCCGAGCACGATTGGCAATGTCCGAAGTGCGGCGCCAAGCTAAAGTACTAGAAGTAAGGCAGAGCCGCACACAATCCTTTTCTTAACCTGAGCGCATCCTGAACGTCATGCTTCGAGACGGGGAGCTCGTCTATTTCCTCGATGAACAAGGGAGAAGGCACTGGGCAAAAATCCAGACCGGAATGGTCAAGGTCGAGGGATTTGGTGTGATAGACGGTTCGCGACTCGTAGGGTTGGAAAGCGGATCGAAGCTCTCCTTGGCCGGAAGAACGCTATGGGTTCTCCGACCCGGAGCTCATGAGCTTATGGAATCGATAGACCGCGGGGCACAGGTCATAGGGGCGAAGGACGCCGCGACGATCGCTCATCGGCTCGATCTCAAATGTGGAGATCTAGTGATTGAGGGTGGTGTCGGTTCCGGATCGCTGACAACTGTTCTGATCAACCTTGTTAGACCGACCGGGAAGGTGGTTTCGGTCGAACTCAGGGACGAGTTCGCAATGAGGGCCAGAAAGAACATCGCTCGGACCGGTCTTGACGGGTGCTGGGAGCTCAAGAAAGGAGATATCAGGACCGTTCGAATCGATTTGCGGGCCGATGCAGTAGTGCTGGATATACCCGATCCCTGGGAAGCGGTCGCAAACATTGGCAAGATGATGAAAGGAGGTGGACGATTCAGCGCGTTCGTCCCTAACATGAACCAGGTCGAGAACACGGTGAAGAAGCTCCGCTCGTCTGGATTCGTGGAGGTCGAAGCTCTTGAGAACATCCAGCGGGTCATGGAGGTCCATCCAGGAGGGGTGAGGCCCTCTTTCGATGTGCTCGGACACACTGGCTACTTGATATTCGCAAGAAAGGTCATAGACCAGACGGAGGCCAAGGATTAAGTATGGGTCCGCAGGTGGGGGGCGAACGATGAACCTGGAATTCGCGCTTGGGGCCTTCGTGTCGATCTTCGCCATAGTCAATCCAGTTGGCAACATACCCCTCTACGAGGCGATAACTGAAGGCTACTCCAAGGAATCGAAGAGAAAGGTAGCTGTCAAGATTTGCCTTGTCACGACCGCCGTACTGTTCGTATTCGCGATGTTCGGTCAGTGGATCTTCTCGATATACGGAATCACGATACCGGCGTTCAAGATTGCTGGCGGTCTTCTGCTGTTCACCGTCGCTTTCTCGATGATGCAGGGGCAGCGATCCAGAGCCAAGCTTTCCGAGGAAGATCAGGAAGAGGCGATGGAGAAGGAGGAGGTAGGCATAGTTCCCCTTGGAATACCGCTCTTCGCCGGACCTGGTGCAATCACGACGGTCATGATATACGTCTCCGAGGCGACCTCACGAAGCGGAGGAGTCCTGGATATCATCTCGGTCTTCATTGGGATAGTCCTTACCGTTCTGATAAGCTACTTCCTACTACACTATTCTGAAGGTATTTTCAAGAGGATGGGGAGGAGCGGGGCGATGGCTTTCTCAAGAGTCATGGGCCTGCTGCTAGCGGCAGTCGCGGTCAGCTTCATGCTTTCAGGCGTGTTCCAGGCCATCAGAGACGCCGGCTTCTTGTAGAGGAACTGAGAACAGGATTAAGTAGGGAGCAGGGGATTCCCGATGTGGTGCTGCGATGGTAGTCGCGGAGGTAAGGATTGAGCTCAAGCCGGGAGTCGCTGACCCTGAAGGTCAGAATACGAAGAAGGCCCTCGAGCTGCTAGGTTTCAAAGGTATCGAAAGCGTCCGCTCGATCAAGTTCTTCGAGATCGTACTGGACTTGCCAAGAAATGAGGCTAGAAAGGCGTGCGAGGAGATGTGCAGGAAGCTCCTGGCGAATCCGGTCATCCAGAGCTACAGAATCGATATTAAGTGAGGTTGAACATGGCACCTGTCGATCTCATTCGTCGAATGAACGCACAGTTCGAGCTTTTCCAGATCGATGTTATTTCCTCAAAGGATAAAGACCTTGAGGAAATCAGCTCTTCTATGGGTCTCAACCTCAGTCTGAACGAGATGAAGACCATACAGAAGTACTTCTCAAAGAAGCGCAGACTGCCGACCGATGTGGAGCTGCAATCCCTCGCTCAGGCCTGGAGCGAACACTGTTGTTACAAGAGCTCTAGGGTTTTCCTGAGGGAGCACATCTTCAACATCAATCATCCTGACGTCCTCGCAAAGGGAGATGCAGGAGTTATGGCCTTCGACGACGAGTACGCTTACGCGCTCAGAATCGAGAGCCACAACCATCCTTCGGCGATAGAACCGTACGGAGGCGCGGCGACAGGCATAGGAGGAATCATAAGGGATGTAGTCTGCATGGGGGCACAACCTGTCGCTCTAATAGACCCTCTTTTCTTCGGTCCATTGGACTACGACGGAGAGGTTCCTCCGGGAGTCAAGCATCCAAAATACCTCCTTGGGGGAGTCGTGGCGGGAATAAGGGACTATGGCAACAGGCTCGGAATACCCACGATCGCCGGGGGCGTGTTCTTCGATGAAGGATACATCGGCAACTGCATAGTCAACGTTGGCTGCGTTGGAATCGTGAAGCGGTCCCAACTCCTCAAGAATGCGGTCGGCGGCGCCGGAGACGTTCTGATACTCGTCGGAGGAAGGACCGGGAGGGACGGCATTCACGGGGTCACGTTCGCATCAGCGGAATTGGACGAGACTTCCGAGGAGGAGTCACGAGGAGCGGTGCAGCTGGGCGACCCGATCATGAAGGAACCTCTCATCCATGCATGTCTAGAGGTGACCTCGAAAGGGCTCATCAACGGAATGAAGGACCTCGGAGGAGGCGGCCTGTCGTGCGTGGTCGGAGAGATCACACTGGCAGGAGGATGTGGGGCCGATGTGCAGTTGGATAAAGTTCCGTTGAAGGAGACGGGCCTGGCACCTTGGGAAATTTGGGTATCGGAATCTCAAGAGAGAATGATGCTCTCCGCCTCAAAGAGGAACGTGCGGAGAATCATGGAGATATTCGATCTTTGGGATGTCCCGGCCACAGTAATTGGCAAGGTCATCCAGAACAAGATCGTGAAACTCTATTACGACGGTCTTGTGGTGTTTGAGCTTGACCTAGATTTTCTGACGAAGGGACCCGAGTACTGTCGACCGACCAGAGTAGCTAGACCTTCGACAAAAAGAGATGTTGTCGCTCCTAAGCTCCCTAAAGATCTGAATAATGTCCTAATGTCACTGCTCTCCGACCCGAACGAAGCATCCAAGGAATGGGTGATCACACAATATGATCATGAGGTCCGAGGAAGCACGGTCATAAAGCCGCTTCAAGGAAAGATCGGTTCGAGGACGCACGGGGACGCTTCGGTAATCAAACCGCTTAGGGACTCTTACAGGGGACTGGCGATTGCCGTAGGAGTGAATCCGTGGTTCACTGCGCTCAATCCATACAGAGGAGGATTGAGCGCTGTCGACGAGATGTGTCGAAACCTGACGGCGGTTGGAGCTGTCCCTCATTCGCTAACGGACTGTCTGAACTTCGGGAACCCAGAGAAACCAGAAAGATTGGGAGAGTTCAGAGAGGCTGTAAGGGGCATCGGGGACGCAGCGAAGGCTCTCCACATAGGGGCACCATCTGGCAATGTCAGCTTCTATAACGAGACCCCGAAAGGCGGGGTGCCGCCGACACCGACAGTGATGGGGGTCGGAATCGTCGAGGACGTCAGACGCTGCATAACCTCTGATTTCAAGGAGGCTGGCAATCCAGTCTACATCGTAGGGGAGACGAAAGATGAGATGGGCGGATCGGCGCTCTTTCGTAGGTTCAGAGGAGAAGGAGGGATTGTCCCCGACGTCGATCTGATTACGATGTCCAGGTACATGACCTCATTGAAGAAGAACATGGACTTGGGAATCGTTCGGGCGTGTCACGATGTCTCAGATGGAGGACTTGCCGTCGCACTGGCGGAGATGTGCATCGGCGGGGACATCGGTTTCGAAGGCAGTCTCTCCTCGATCGAGCATGTCCCTATCATCGTCAGACTGTTCTCCGAGTCGAACTCAAGGTGGGTCGTGGAGGTCGATGAGCGTAGGGAGAAGGAATGGCTAAGGACGATGAAAGAATCCGCGACCAGGATAGGCATTCTCGGGGGACGATCATTGATATTGGAGGATAACACCAATCCCATCGGTCTCAAAGTGGACAAGATCAGGAAGACTTGGTCCGAGCCGTTCTGGAGGCTGCTAGGGTGAGGTGGTGCCGATGAAGCTCAACGACATCAGGGTCTGCGTACTGAGAATCGAGGGCACCAATTGTGAGGACGAGACCTATTCGGCTTTCAAAGAGACGGGAACAAACCCGGAGAGAGTCCACCTCAAGCAGCTAATCGGTGCATGCCCTTCCTCGATGAGAAGGGACCTCTCAGAATACGATATCCTCGCTCTTCCAGGAGGTTTCTCCGCTGGTGACTATGTTCGGGCGGGAGCGATCTTCGCTGCAAGGATGAAGAGCGCATTGTCCTCGGAGCTCATAGAGTTCGTTTTGGACGAGAAACCCGTGATCGGCATATGCAACGGATTCCAGATACTGGTCGAACTGGGGATGCTTCCTGCTTTCGACGAAGTGATGACCAAAGAACCACAGGCAGCTCTGGCGACAAATGCCTCTGGCAGGTTCGAATGCATCCCGACTTTTCTAAGGCATGAGAATCGAGGCAAGTCCGTCTTCACCAGAACGCTACCAAAAGGGAAGACGGTCATGTTCCCAAGCGCGCACGCTGAAGGGAATCTGATGCTACCGACGGAGAAGAAGGAGAAGCTCCTTGACCGATTGACGGAGGAGGACCAAATCGTGTTTAGATACGTAGATCCCTCAGGCGAATATGGTGGGTATCCATGGAATCCCAACGGGTCCGTCCGCAACATAGCGGGAATATGCAACCCTATTGGAAATGTCCTTGGCCTAATGCCTCATCCAGAGAGGGTCTTCCACCGATACACACATCCTGACTGGACCCGGACGAAGAACGATCCAAATGGCGCAGGGGACGGCAGAGCTGTATTCCAGTCGGTCGCAGAATACGTAAAGAGGAAGTTCTAGAGCGGATTCGATATTCGAGAACCGCCCTACAAAAGGGAAACGCGCACTTCGACCATGTCTCCGTCTTTCAATCCGAGAGTGCGTCTCAGATGGTACCTGCAGACGATCTCCATCACGTCGCTGTAATGGGATCTGCTTGGAATCGCTATCGCACAGTCAATGCTCTGAATTCTTGCAGGATAACACCTGACATCGCCGAACGTCCTCCCGTTCTTCTCAAAGCCCTTTATGACGATTCCACCGCCTCTTCTCAGCGAATCTAGCTTGGACTGGTCTGACGGAGTGACGCGAATGTTCAAGGTGCCGTCGTATGGCTCAAATCCCAGCTTCTCGGTGAACTGTTCCTGATAGCTGGATTGCGTTACGTAATACTGGCCCTCACCCATACCGGTTATCACGATGCCCCGAATAAGCAGATAGTCTCTCATCTCGAATATCTTCTGGTATTCCAGGTACTCCTTTCTCAAAAGATCCGTTCCTTTGTCAGTTAGCTTTATCCTCTGCCTTCGCGCCCCCAGGTCCCGATGGATGAAACCTTTGTCCAGCAGTTCAAGAATCCGTTTGGAGGCGGACTGCTGGCTCATTCCCAGCATATCGCCGAGTTCACGCGATGAGATGGCGATGTAGTCATGGATACCACCCATAAGTGCGATGATTCTCAGCGCGCCAACGAACTTGTCGTTCATCTCTCACCCTGTTGTCTGATTTCAAGTCATCGGACACCGAGTCTGATTTTCAACAGACCTGATATCCCAGTCAATGATGGTCGGATTCCATCCCTTCGTATATAATTGTTTCACAGTGATTGTGCGATCTATTGAGGTCTCAATGGTGTTGACATGATCGGAGTCTTTGAGCAAATCGTGCACCCGTTTTATGTAGTGGGAGCTTGTTAGGTCAGTAAATGGTGTGCTTTTGGATAGGCATGTTATCGAGGCACTTGGCCGGACCAGAGTAGTGATAGAGGATGGCAGGGTCGCGGAGGTGGGGACTCCACTGCTCGATTACTGCCCACTCTTCATGAAGCATCGGGGCATCACCGAGATCACATCGGATGTCGTTAATAAGAACATCCATTTTCGCATTGCTGACTTTGGAATGTGCACGCCACGACGTCAGCTCAGGATGAGAGACTTCCTCACCTTTGGAACCTCGGAACTGATGGCGATGGCAATCTCAGAAGGAATCCTGGATTCCGTTGTCATGGTCTGCGACGGAGCTGGGACCGTGGTAATCACCGACCCCAGCCTGGTCCAGGGAATAGGTGGTCGAATGTCGGGCATCATTCAGACGACACCATATCCAGAGATACTGGATTCGGTCGGACGTGGTAGGGTTCTCGATCCAGAGACGGGCAAGATAGACCAGTTCAATGGAGTCAAGCTGGCCAAAGGTCTGGGATTCGAAAGAATAGGGGTCACTTTGGTCTCGGCAGAGGAAGCGGAGACTATCAGAAGGCGTTTTGGGGACGATATCGCACTTTTCGCGGTTCACACTACCGGTGTCACGGAGAATGAGGCCAGACGGCTCCTCGACACGTGCGATATAATCACGGCTTGCGCTTCTAAGTGGATCAGGCAAATGGCCCCAGAACGTTCCTTGCTCAGCGTCGGAAACAAGATACCGGTGTATGCCGCGACCGAATTGGGAAAGAAAATCCTCGAGAGGAGACTAAGCATCATAGGAGCGAACGAGTCGATCGATTCTGACGATCTGCCAAGACCGCTCGTCTAGACTTCATCGAGCACTAGATGACTCCTGGACCTCAGATGAATCGTCCGAATCTTCTTCTCATGAAGCCTCTTTCTCAGCTCTGAATCGTTCGTAACGACTGTGGCGCCAAACCTGACAGCCACGTCCAAGACCCCGTCATCGCCTTGCTTTTCCGTCTCAACGATCCTGTATCTCTTTGAAAGCTCCAGAGCCGCCTTTGCATGCTTGTTGCTCGAGCGTTTCAACTCCCTTAACATTGAACCTGGAACGAGGATCTCGCAACTGCCCAGAAGACCACGCAGCTCTGAATCGATATTCAATGAGAATTCGAAAGGCATCAAGAGCGCGTTCGTATCGAGCACCACAGTGTTACTTCTGATATCACTTGATGATGCCATAACCAATCAGACGCCACTTCCCAGATATCTTTCTGGATATCGCGACCCTCTGTTCCTCTTCAGCGCACACGGGGATCTTGAGCGCCACCTCGGACGTCTCCTCCCTTGCGCTGGTCACTACTCCCACGGTCGTGGCAGTTCCAACGCTGAGCATGAGCGGCTCATTCGTCTTGATGTTCTCGACTGCCAGATCCTCGGCGGTGCCGACCACCCGATCCAGGAGATGCGTCGACATCTTGAATTTATGAAGCATCGTTGGCAGAGTCCCAGGCTTGCCAACCACCCTGCCGGTTAATCCATCCGATTTCGTAAGAGACGGGTCCAACTTCGTCCCGATCGCAATCAACCCACCCGGCTTCGCTCTCTCCAGCTCCAAACCCCCCGCATGCAGAGACTCGATCGTGGTCGTTATTGGTTCCCAGCTGGCCTTTCCGCCGCTCTCGACCTTTCGTCCTGGACTCACCTCAATCTCATCGCCTATATCAAGGATACCTTGCATCAGGGTCCCTCCCAGGACACCACCCTTCAACGTCTCAGGAGACGATCCGGGGATGTTTATGTCGAACGATCTAGCGACGTTCATCCTTGAGGGCTTTTTCGAGTCGAGTCTCGGCGTCGTAATATATGTCTCAATGGCCTCGATCAGCTTGTCGATATTGACATCATGGTGAGCTGAAACCGGTATGATCGGCGCGTTCTCAGCGATAGTGCCCTTCACGAAATTCTTTATCTGGCGATAGTTCTCAAGAGCCTCTTCCCTGTTGACCAGATCGATCTTGTTCTGAACGATTATGATCTTCTCTACTCCGATTATCGTCAACGCCATCAGATGCTCTTTCGTCTGCGGCTGCGGGCAAGGCTCGTTCGATGCGATCAGAAGAAGGGCACCGTTCATCATTGCAGCCCCTGACAGCATGGTCGCCATCAGCGTCTCGTGGCCCGGAGCGTCAACGAAAGAGACCGCCCTCAAAAACTTGGCCTCTCCGCCGCAATCCTTGCAGGTGGGCTCGTTCGTGTATGCCTTCGGAAGGTCGCAGTTCGGGCACTTGTAGAACGCAACGTCGGCATAACCCAATCGTATGGAGATGCCGCGTTTGATCTCTTCCGAATGACGATCGGTCCACTCTCCGCTCAATGCTTTGGTGAGGGTGGTCTTGCCATGATCGACGTGACCGATCATCCCAATGTTGATCTCGGGCTGTTCCGGCACCTTCATTTGGTTTCCTCTTTCTTGATCAAATCCTCAATCGATTTGGATCCCTGGGTCTTGACCTTCATGTTCACTTGAATGGTTTCAGGTGAGATGGTGTTGCCTCTGACCGTCTTCTTGGCTCTCCGACCCTTCTCAGTGGTCCGAAAACCGATTCCCTTGGATAGGAGGATTCTAGCTCTCCTTGGTCCAGGCAGATCCTTCCTCATCGGGAATCCGTCCTTGTCGCTGCCCCCAGTGATCATAAGCTTGTACCCAGGGAGGCCGACGAATATCCCATCGACGACCTCGCCAATCTTCCTGCCAATCAATGAGTTCGCGTGATGACCCGAGACAGAAACCTGATACGACTTTCCGCTTTTTACGTCGTTAATCACAGCTTTAAATTCAACCATTCCAAACACCCGTGAGTATGGCCCTAATGTTGTTCCCGTTAAATAACTTTTGGTGGATGACCAGACGCCAGACAGTCTGTTCCAGTAACTCGTCAGGAATCGACAAGAAATCGAAGAGCGCCTACATTCCCCAGAACGGATCTGACTTCCTTTTGATCCGGAGCAGCTCGTCAAGGGTCATTCTTTCGTCGACATTGAGCTCGAAGATCTCAAGGTCCTTCACCTTTGATTCTGGGATCTCCACATAAAGAATGTCTTCGACATTGATCTGCCTACCGACGGTGGCGCCCTCCACCGCAATCGCCACCTCGCTACCTGCAATCGCCTCCTTCAAGACGTCCTCTCCGCTTCTGATGCTTCTGATCTTGCCCACTTCCTGTCCATCCACGGAAACGAGTGTTTGGCCTCCTCGGATCCTTCCCGTGAGGACCCTCACCCCTACAATCGCTGGCTTACTGACTCTGAACACACAATTGGGCAGGATCTTGATCTTGCCGGGAAATGCGAACTCTGATCGCTTTCCCACCTCGATCTCCCTCTTCTGCTCCTCGATCCATTTCTGGTAGTCCTCGAACAGGCGGTACAGGACATCGTTCGTGAAAACCTTGGTCCCGTATGTCAGAATCGCTTCCTTTGCCTCTGGAAGGACATCCACATTGAACCCGAGAATGGCCTTATGGAGTCGATCGCTGTGCGATGAGGCTTCTACGACGTCTCTTCGAGATATTGCACCGACCTCGAACTTCCTTATCGGGAGGTTCGCGTTCTCCGCTTCGAAGGCAAGCGCTTCGAGGGAGCCGATCGCATCTGCCTTGATTATTATTCCATCCTCGCTCGTAGGTATCTTCAGAGTCGTCTCTTCTTCGATCTCCCTAACTACCTCGTCTCTGTCACCTCTGACGACCTTCAGCGGGGCACCCGCCACGACGCCCTCTAGACTTTGACAGACAATTTTCACTCCTGCGGCGGCGGAGACCTCCTTGACTGAGTCGAACCTCTCTCTTGGATCCCTGATTTCGTCCAATGGCCTCGGTTTAAGCACCGCCTTAATCTTCGTGACCAAAGGTTTTGAGGATGTGCCAAGGACCACCATATCGCCCTTCGCAATTGTCCCAGAATAGACTATGACGTCAATCGCCGGTCCCAGACCGCGCTCCTCCTTCACCTCAAGGATCGTCCCCCTGCCTGCCCCTTCTTCAGTGTCAAGCTCGCTCTCGAGAAAACGCTGTGCCAGACCGATGAGAACAAGGAGGAGGTCTGGTACCCCCTCGCCGGTCCTTGCACTGACCGGCACGATCGCGAAGTTCTTTGTGAAGTCGTCAATTCGATCGTATCTCTCAGCCGATACGCCTTCATTGTGGAGTCTTGCGGATAGGTTGTACAATATGTTGTCCAATTCCGTCCGAACGTCCTCGTTCTGCTCCTTGATGGTAAGAACGAAAGGTCTGTTGGGGTGAGAGATCCATCCAGGTATGAGATCGATCTTGTTCAAAGCCACGACAAAGGGTGTCTTGAAGCGCTTCAGAATCGCCACGGACTCGATCGTCTGCGGTTTCATGCCTTCCCTTACGTCGACGACCAGGACGGCAAGATCCGCCAACGAGCCTCCCCTGGCTCTGAGCGTTGTGAATGATTGATGACCAGGTGTGTCAATGAACAACAATCCTGGAACGGAGAATTCCTTGGCACCGATGAGATCCGCGCAGACATCGTATATGTGATCGATCGGCACCTCGGTCGCTCCGATGTGCTGAGTGATCAGACCGGCCTCCCTCTCGACCACGGTACTGCCTCTGATGTAATCCAGGAGGCTGGTCTTACCGTGATCTACGTGGCCCAACACACTCACGATCGGCTGTCTGATTGCCATCGGGTATCGCATGAGGCAGTCCTTATTAGTATTTTTCTTAGATAGCTGCCTGGATATCTATGGAAGACGGACTCTCCGATTGGAGGGCAAAGCAATCAGGGATGAGATACAGATAAATCGAGAGAAACGAGACAAAGGTGATTGAAAAAGATCATTCGAAGAGCCAGGGTTCGATGGACATCTTGTGTTCATGGAGCTCGTAGTCGTTAAAGAACAGACTAATCTCCCTTCGAGCGGATTCCGGAGAATCTGATCCATGTATGAGGTTACGTCCGGTCTGCTGCGCCAAATCCCCCCTGATCGTTCCAGGCGCGGCATCTTGGGGGTTCGTCTTGCCCATCATCCCCCTCAAGGCCATTATGATGTTCTCACCTTCCCAAATCATGCAAAGAACCGGGCCAGAGGTGACATATTCCACCAAAGATGGGAAGAAACTCTTGCCTTTGTGCTCCGCGTAGTGTCTCTCGGCAAGCTCCCTCGGAATTCGCATGAACTTCATCGCAACGGGTTTGAATCCTCTCGCCTCAAGGCGTCCCATGATCTCCCCGGTCAAACCACGCTGGATTGCGTCGGGCTTGAGCATTACGAAAGTGCGCTCGATCATGTCCTTCTCAACCCTCTGCTCCCTTCTTTTCGGGCGGGGCTACTTTCTTCGCCTTCCTCGCCTTCTTTGCAGGCTTCTTGGCTGCCTCTTCTTCCTTCGGAGTCCCGGCATCTGACTCGTCGGTCTTAGCCTCGTCAGGGGCTGCAGGTGCCTCCTTGGATATGGGACGTCCGTCGCTTCTAGCCTGCCTTGTCCAGAGGGTTCTTCTCGGAACCCTTCTAAGCTGTATCATGTTCTTGTAGCACTTGTGAGTACAGAACGAGTAGACCGAGCCGTCCTTCTTGACGTACATCCTTCCGGTGCCCGGTTCGATTTCGTTGCCGCAGAATGAACACACCTTTCGCTCGACCATGGACGCACCTTCGTATCCGCGCTCACCTAATTGAGAGCTTCCGAGCTTCCCTGGATGTCTCCCTCAACATTAGAATGTCGCCTGCGCGCACAGGGCCCATTATGTTCCGGGTGATAATCCTTCCCTTATCCCGACCCTCAAGCACGCGGACCTTCACCTGGGTTGCCTCGCCGGTCATTCCAGTCCTTCCAATGACCTCGACGACCTCCGAGGGAATGCTGTCATCCTCTGCCATTTACAGCACCTACTTCTTCAACTTCTTCACTTGCTCGTTCAAATTCTCGAGCAGCGGTTTGCCTTTGCCGATATCGACGACCGCCACCGCGGCCGTGGGCTTCTCGAGGCCAGAGGCGTTCCCGAGCTCTGCCTTGCTAGGTACGTAGGCGTACGGGATGTTCCTCTCCTCGCACAGAAGCGGGAGATGAGCGAGTATCTCCGGAGGCTGAACATCCTCGGCCATGACGACAAGGACCGCCTCGCCCCGCTCGATCAATTTCGTCACCTCGTTGGAACCCTTCTTGACCTTCCCTGAGTCCCGAGCGACCTCGACGATCTCGTAAGCTTTATCCTGAAGCTCCTTCGGCATCTCAAACCGAACATATATTGGCTTTGCCATTGTGAATACCTCCTTCCGATGTTGTGCACATCCTCATCATTCATCGGCTCAAAAGAGCAAACGAGCACAAAGTGATAGTCATATAAAAGCTTTGTTCCGGACCGCCAGACGACCAGCGCAAAGGAGAGCGACTGGCCGAATCGACATGGTTCATTGGATTCTTGAGTGAATCAAATAAGAAAGATCACTTCTCGCCGACCGCCAAGAATATCCCGACGTTGGCACGGCAGTGTCCGCAGCTTGAGGACGAGAGACACCTCTCCCGGGTGCTTCGGACGGAGACGCCCGTCAACCCCGCAGCCTTGAACCATCTTCTCACAGACTCCTTCTTGAAACCCAACCAATGGTCGTGGCATTCATCCTTGAGGAACTCGAAGTCGTGCTCCACAAGGTCGGTTATGACGACCTTACCGCCTAGCTTCACCACCCTGGCCATCTCATTGACGCCGCGACTGGGATTGTCGACATGGTGAAGACACATGTTAGAGAAGGCATAATCGACCGAATCGTTCGAGATAGGCAGCGCCAGCGCGTCCCCGATCCTGCAATCTACCGTCCCGGCGCTCGCGAGCTTCCTCTTCAACTCGCGCAGCATAGCTTCCGATTGGTCCACAGCGATCACGGAGAGACCTCTTGTCACCAAACCCTCGGTGATGAACCCGCTCCCTGCTCCGATGTCTGCAGCCAACTCTCCTGCCTTTGCTCCCGAGGCTGAGATGGCCAGCTCCCTGATGGACTCAGAGAAGAAACTGGCCCTCATCGTATCCCACCGTTCAGATACACAGTCGAAGTATTCCTTGCTCACGAAACTGCGAAATGCAGGCCCAATCACTTAATTGTAGCGGGCAGATGGGACGGACATATGTCTTCGATGAATCAGACCCCGTGTAACGGGTCCTCGTCCGTGATCAGCTCCTTCTTTCTCTTCTCGAGATCGCAAGGCGGGACAGGTATCTCCTCGTAGTAATGATGCTTCCATTTTTCGCAAATCCAGGTCTGAAGCTTCTGTATGTCCTCTTCGCTCATGTGCCTGAAGCGCCCCTGCAGTTGGAGGTACTCCTTTACTGGCACCATCATCTTTGGCTTGTATGTCAGTCTGTCCTCGCCATGATCGACCTCGAACAAGGTCCACATTCCAGTCTCAACGGCCAGCTTGGAGATGGCGACGCTCTTCGATGCATCAGACCTCCAGCCAGGGACGCAAGGCGTCAGGATATGGAGGAACCTGAAGCCTTTGATCTCCTTGGCCCTCTGGACCTTTCTCACGAAGTCATTGAAGTGGGCCACGGACAAGGTCGCCATGTACGGGATCCCATGGGCGGCCACGATCGCGTCCAGGTCTTTCTTGAACTCCCTCTTGCCCTGGGTCTTCTTTCCAACTGGACTTGTCGTTGTCCATGCGCCGAACGGCGTTGCACTGCTCCTCTGTATGCCGGTGTTCATATACGCCTCGTTGTCCAGGCAGACGTATATCACATCCTCGTTCCTGTCCGCCGCCCCAGACATGGCCTGCAGACCGATATCGAAGGTCCCGCCGTCGCCTGCCATCCCGACCACTGTCGTCTCCTTTCCTCTCCGTTTGAACGCGGCCTTGACCCCCGAGATGACGGCGCCAGTGTTCTCGAACGCAGTGTAGAGGAAAGGCCATTTGAACGCCGATGTCGGGTACAGAGAGCTGAACACGATCAAGCAGCTCGCTGGCACGTAGACCATGACGTCGGGTCCCAATATCCTTGCAATGTTCTTCACCGCGATCGCCACGCCGCATCCAGGACATGCGCCATGCCCCCGGACGAAGTAATCGGTTCGTGGTATGTCCTTGATAGTCTTCATCT
>Ga0153916_10001367_pt1 | contig 17449 bp, 16 predicted proteins | sample Opewatmetagenome_FD_109642 | JGI IMG/M metagenome (GOLD analysis project Ga0153916, IMG submission 109642) | Freshwater wetland microbial communities from Ohio, USA - Open water 3 Core 3 Depth 4 metaG | ecosystem: Environmental > Aquatic > Freshwater > Wetlands | place: USA: Ohio, Lake Erie... | reverse complement strand
CGCCTGCTGGGTATACGCGTATGAGCCCCCGACAGCCGGGTAGATGGCCGCGCACTGGATGAACGCGAGGCCAATCATCGCTGCGAACACCCCCGCGAGTGCCCAGGCGACCAGCTGTGCGGGACCAAGATGCTGGGCACCAAGCCCAGCGACCACGTAGATGCCGTCGCCGACGATTGCACCCAGCACGAGCAGGGTGAAATCGAATGAGCGGAGGTCGCGGCGGAGCCCTGAGGGCGTTAGCGTCATCGGGGGGCCCGGCGCATGTGCGAAGCGAAAGACATCATTCCGAATTGCCGCGAGGGCCGTCTGCCGTTGCTGCCATGTCCGTGGCAGAATCGGCCTGCCGTTCGTGGATGACGGCGCCTACCAGCCCGAGGAGAACAGCCATGCGGAACCTGGTCATCGGTGTTCATGTTGCGGCAGGCGACGCGGGTCGCCTGGTCGACGGTATCGTCGCCGCTGAGGAAGCAGGAGTCGAATGCGCCTGGATGACGAGTGGCGGAGCTGCCGCCGATCCGCTCGCGGTTTTCGCCGCGGCAGCCATGAAAACGACGCGGATCAAATTCGGCACGTCCATCCTCCCGACCTTCCCCCGCCATCCCCTGGTCGCAGCGCAAGGTGCGATGACCGTCGATGCGCTCGCACCCGGCCGTCTCCGGCTCGGCGTCGGTCCCAGCCATAAGCCGTCCGTTGAGGGTACCTACGGGATCGCGTTTGACCGGCCCCAGCACTTCCTGCGCGAGTACCTCACGATCCTGCGCGCGCTGATCGAGACCGGGAAGGTCGACTACAAAGGCCAGCGGCTCGTCGCCCGTGCCCAGCTCGCAGCCCCGGCCGCCGTGACTTTGATGGCCTCGGCGTTGCGACCGAACGGTTTCCGGTTGTGCGGGGAGCTCGCAGACGGAGCCATCTCGTGGGTGTGCCCTCTCCCTTACCTCCGCGACGTTGCAGTACCCGCGATCCAGGAAGGCGCCGCAAAGGCCAACCGAGCGGCGCCCCCTCTCGTTGCGCATGTGCCCGTCGTGGTGAGCAACGACGAGGCGGGCATTCGCCAGGCGGCGGACCGCCAGATTGGGTTCTACCCACGCGTCCCCTACTACTCCCAGATGTTCCAGGACGCCGGTTTCCCTGAAGCCGCCGACGGCCAGCTCTCCGCGCGGATGGTCGATTCGCTTGTGATCTGGGGAACGGCCGAGCAGGTCAAGTCGCGTATCCGCGAGCTGCCATCGTTCGGCGCCGGGGAACTGCTCGCGATGCCACTCACACCACCGGACGATCGTGCCGCTCTCGCGCGGACGCTTGCCGTCCTCGGTGAACTCGCCCACGAGTAAAGACACGGCGAACTTTTGGCGAACCGCAACTTTCGTGTGACGCGAAAACGCCGCTTCTTCACTGATGAGGACGCGGCTGGATACCGCGTTCAGCCCCCAGTGGATAGGATGACGAGTACGCTCAGCGAGTTCTCGTCCCGGGGTGGTAAGCCTGCCCTGGAAAACGCTAACGCCGCGAGATCGGGGGAGGCAGCGATACTTCAGCTGAGACACCAACAGAGTGCTTTCCCGTCGATCGACCATGATTCGGCGGTCGAGTTGTCGTCCACGCATCACGGTGCGGTGGAGGGTGCAACTCGAGTTCCCCGGCTCCTCGTCGTGTCCGATACGTTGCGGCCCGACCCGAACGGTGTCGCCTTGATCGCCCTCCACACATCGGAAATCCTGAGTCATCGCGCCTCAGTGCACCTGTTCGGTCCCGCGGGCGCCGAGGTGCCGGAATCGGTGACCTATACTCCGGTCAAACGCTCGCGCATCGGGACGCCTGATTGCCGCCTGCCGAGCCCACAATCGCGCCTTCTGGCCGAAGCTGTCGAAGCGTCGGACCGGATTGTCGTTCATACGCTCGGACCGCTCGGCTGCGCCGCTCTCTTCTATGCCCGGCGGATAGGAAAACACTCGACGCTGTTCCTTCACAACGACCTGTCGATGCTGATGCGCCACACCGTGGGCCGACGGCTTGGGAGGGCGGCCGCGCAGTGGACCGCAAGTACGATCGAGCGGTGGGCTGTCCGGCGAGCGAGCCGTGTGCTGGCGCCGCGAAGTCTCGGCTGGAGCGACTGTGAGGTCTTCAGGCTCGATCCACCGATGGTGCGCGCCCATGCCTGCCCGGTTCAGCCGGTAGACGGACCCCTGACGATCGCGTACCACGGGCGTGTCTCCCACGAGAAGGCCGTCGACGTCACCGTCCGTGCGATCGCCTGCGCCGATCCGGATCACAGCCGCTTTCGCCTCCGGATCATCGGCGATGGCAGCCAGATGACAGCCACCCTCAACCTCGCCGAGGAGCTCGGTGTCCCCGTCGAACACGTACCGTGGTGCGACGAGCCGACCAGGGCCATTGCTGACGCGCATATCTATGTGACGTCTTCGCGAACGGAGACTTACTCGATCGCCACCCTGGAAGCGATGAGTTGCGGGCTCCCCGTGATCGCTCGAAGCGTGGGCGAGATTTCCAGCTACCTGACGGACGGCGTGAACGGTCTCTTGTTCCGCGATGACAGTGAACTCGCCGGACTGCTGCTCACGGCGGCGAATGACCCCAGACTGCGGGAACAACTGTCGACCCGGGCGGCCGCAGCCGCGACGCATCGGTCCGTCTGGGAGCAGTTCGCGGACGCATCAGACCTTCCCTGACGATGCAGGCGATCTGGTCGGTCCATGACGTGTCGCCCGCCACCGTGGCGTGGGCGGACCGCATGGTCAGACGCCTTACATCCCGTGGCGCATCGCCGATGATGATCCTCGTCATTCCCGCGGGCGAATGGCCAGCGGAGGCAATCGAGTTGCTCCGCCGCTGGGAAGCGGCCAGTCATGTGCTTGCCCTCCACGGCTGGGATCATCGCGCCCTTCGCCCGGCAGACACCTACCATCGCATCCACAGCGTCCTCCTCTCACGCGACGCTGCCGAACACCTGAGCCGCGGCAAGGCGGAGATGCTCAGCCGGATTGAACGGGGGCGGGCCTGGTTCGCGGCGAACGGGCTGGCTGAGCCCCGTGTCTACGTTCCCCCCGCATGGGCACTGGGTGCGGTCTCTCCAAATGAGCTCGGAGCGGCCGGGTTTCAGTGGGTGGAGTCGTTGACGGGAATCCACGACACGGCGCGCGACAGCCGACGCAGGCTACCCCTCATTGGATTCGAAGCGGACAACCGCTGGCGCAGCGCCGCTCTGCGGGCCTCCAACACGGTCAACTTCGTCCTCGCCCGCCTGTCGAGACGACCCATTCGCATCGCCGTGCATCCGGGAGACGATAGCGGACTGCTCGGCGGCGACCTTGAGCGCTGGATTCGTCGCGGACGGCCGGCGGTTCTACCGGGGCAGGTTGAAAGCTGATGACGATCAGCCGCGAGCCGGTTAGTCAGCCAGAGCCGCCGCCGGCTCCTCAGTATCGACCGGTTCGCTTACGACTTTGACCAGTTCCCGGCGGTACTCATCCAGTACGCGGTCACGGAGGAAGAGCGCCAGGACCATTCCGACTACGCAGAGCGCCGTCATCACGAGGAAGGCGTAGCGGAACGCTTCCACCATCAAAGGGATGGGGGCCGTGCCGGCCGAGATTGATGTGCCAGCGGGAGCTCCGACCCACTGCAGGCTGAATACCAGCACCGTCGTCAGTACAGCGGTCGCGAGGGCGCCGTCGATACGCTGGCCAACGTTCACGAGCGATGTGGCCCGCGGTATCTCTCCGGGAGGGACAGTGTTGTAGGCGACAAGCTGGACGGTCTGGCCGAAGAAGCCAAGCCCAAGCCCCCGTCCGGCGACGACGAACATGATGGGAATGATCCCCGTGTTCTCGTCGATCCGGCTCCAGAGAAACGTTGTAAGTGCGAGCACACCCAGACCGATTATGACAAGTGGACGCGGGCCGAAGCGCTTATACTGGCGGCCCGCAATGTTCATCGTGATGAAGGCCACGACGCCCATTGGCAACAGGACCTGCCCCGCTTCCGCCGCGCCGAGCCCGTGGGCGCGCTGCAAGAAGAGCGGCATGAGGAAGTTCAGCCCGAACAACGAGAAGAACCCAATCCACTGGACACCGATCGCCAGTCTGAACATCGGATCTGCGAAGAGGCGAATCCTGAGCAGCGGGTCGTGATTACGAAGCTCAACACGGATGAACCCGGCGAGTGCGATGAGACCAACCGCGAAAAAGCCGAGCGCCGCTGGCGAACCCCAGCCCACATCGGCGCCCGTGCTGAGCGCCAGCAACAAGCACGGGAAAGCAAAGAACGCAAATCCGAAGCCCTTGAAGTCGAAGCGAGTGTCAGTGCGAAGCGGCGTCTCTTTCAGGAGGAAATAGGCGAATACGATGTCGATGAGGCCGATCGGAACGTTGATCAGGAACACAGCACGCCAGCTCGAATACTCAACGAGGTAGCCGCCGACTGTCGGACCCAGCATGGGGGCGAGGAGCGCCGGGATGCCGAGCAGGGCCATGAAGTGGGGCCTCTCAAGCGGCGTAATCATCGTGAAGACGATCGCCATGCCGAGGGGCTGCAGCATGCCACCGCCAAGCCCCTGGAGCACGCGGAAGAAGATCAGACTCTGGACGTTCCACGCGAGGCCACAGAGTGCGGAGCCGATCGTGAAAAAGGCGAGCGTGATCATGTACAGGCGCTTCATTCCGATCCGCTCGCCGAGGAAGCCGCTCGTGGGAACGACCACCGCGAGCGCCATCAGGTAGGAGGTGATCACGAACTGGCCGCTCTGGAGACTGGAGTTGAAGTCCTTCAGGATGCTCGGGAGGGCGATGTTGACAATCGTCGAATCGAGGATCGACATGAACGATCCGATCGTCGTGACGATGAGAGGAAGCCAGCGGGGGTCAAAACGCTGCCCCCGAGCCACTTGAGTCATGCCTGCCATCCCAGAGGTGTTCGGGAGACAAAAGAGACGTCCGGTCACCGCTCCGCCGCCCGAACGAGAGAGCGAAAGAGGCCGTGCCCGGACGACGCTGATGGAGCTTACCGAACCGTATCACCATTATCCTGACGCGAACGTTAGACCCGGGCAATTGATATTGCTGATCCTGGCTCAGGAGGTAAAGCCGAACCGGGAGAGCAATGGAGCGAACGTCAGTCCCTGAATGAGCAGGGACAGCATCACCACTCCGAAGACCACCGCGACGGCATCGACACCGGCGAGGTCGCGCTGCGCTGTCGGCAGCCCGAGGGCGAGCGCAACCGGGATGCTGCCGCGCAGGCCGCCCCAGAACAGGACGTGCATCCACGTGAAGGGAGCCCGCGGCGTCCTCGCGAGTCGCCGGAAGGGGACAAACAACCCATAGATGCTGAGCGCTCGCCCGACAAGGACCGCAACGGCTGCGACCAGGGTTACCCCGATGGTGGTCGGATCGGTGAACCGCGACGGGTGGAACTGCATGCCGATAAGCAGGAACAACGCCGAGTTGAGAAGGAACGCAAGTACCGACCACACATCCAGCATCAGGCGCCGCGATGACGCGGACATCGTGCGGTGCGGACCGTAGTTCGTGATCAGCAACCCGGCGACAACGACGGCCACGATCCCTGAGCCACCAAGCCGGTCTGACACGAGGAACGTGCCGAAGGCGAGGCTGACCGACAGCGTGATCTCGACCAGGTGGTCGTCAATGGCACGCATGAGGCGGTGAACAACAAGTCCGCCGGCCGCGCCGACACCCAACCCGACTGTGGTCTGGCGAACGAAGTCGACAAGCCCGCTCGCCCAGCCTTGATGGCCTGCCTCGGCGCCGAATGCCACGGAAAGGGCAATCCCGAAAAGGACCACTCCGAGGGCGTCGTTGAAGATCGACTCGCTCTCGAGCAATGTCCGCAGGCCGCCGCTAACCCGGTGTTCCTTCATCGTGGCCAGGACACTGACCGGATCGGTCGGAGCAAGAATTGTGCCCAGGAGCACGGCGTAGCGGAACGGAAGACCGGTCAACAGGCTCACGGCGGCTACAACAACCGCGGCCGTTACCAGGGTGCCGCCAATCGTGAGGACGGTGACCTCGCTCCATCGGCGGCGCAGCTCGGTGAGGTCGGTGTTGATGCCAGCTTCGAAGACCAGGGGTGGAAGGAACACGAGGAAGATCAGCTCGCGGCTCAGCGAGACATCCACGAAGCGCGTGAAACTGAAGAGGAGTCCGGCGACGACGAGCGCAACTGTATACGGCAGGTGCAGATGTCGGGCGCCAATCGCAACGATGGCAGCGACCAGCAGCAGGCCCACGGCGAGCAGTTCGAAATCTGCGAAGGTCGGCGTTGTGTTGAACACGCGGGTCCGCAATCCTCTTGCGCGTCCAAGCCTAACGGGAAGCTGGACTGCACCCCAGCGTCCCATCGAGCCCCGCGGACACCTGCCCTAAGGAACAGCCGGATCTTTCGCCATTTCGGCGTCCAACGCCGGGCTTGGTCACCCCCCGCAGCGGCAGTTAAGGCGGGGTGAAATGGGCGAAAACTCATGTCTCCCTAACGCGGCACTCACCTCGTAGCAACTATAGTTCTCGTCTATGCAAGGGATTCAGAACACCCTTACTCGCAGGCGCCTCCTCACCCTGTGCGTCTCGGGCATGGGATTGGCCGCCACGTCCTCGCTGCTCGGCTGGAAAGCCGTGGAAGCTGAGCACGCTGAGCCGGGGGAGGCAGCTGAATCGGCCCTGGGACTTCTCGATCCCCGGGTCGCAGCCGCGGCCCGGCACCGCGACTGGTATCGCAACATCGATGCCAACCATGTCCACCTTTTGCAGTGGCTGGCTGCGGGCGGCCGGAACACGAGCGGGCTCGACGTCGCGGCTCCAGCCGTCGGCTCGACTTTCGGGCAGACGGACATCCCAATCGCCCCCGCGGGGCCGCTTGATGCCGACCGGCAGCTCGCGATCATCGAACAGGACCTGTTCATGTTCCTCGCGGATCGGCCGGTGATCTTCTCGTCGGATCTCCATCTGTCCGCGACCGACATCGACTCCGCGAAGAAGCTGGTAGCGACCTGGTTCCCGCAGGTCGAGGCCGCGCTCGGCGCAACTTACCCTTATGCCGGCACGCACATCCAGCTGAACGTCGCCAATGCCAGTAGCCGGGCAACCACACGCGGGGCCAGCATTTGGCTTGCGCCCGACTTCAGCTATCTGCCCCACGTATTGGTTCACGAACGCACGCATTCGTTCCAGTACGGCCCGAACCAGGCGGTCCGGTTCCCCATCTTTGCCACGGAGGGGAGTGCCGAATCGATGGCGACGATCCTCACGGCGACACCCGCTCTCTGGCATGGCGACAGCGTCGAGGTGAATCCGGACCTGACGGCGGCATCGCCGGGCGCCGGCGTCGCTTATGGAGAGCAGTCGTTCAACGGGTACCAGCTCTTCGCCGACCTGCTCAAGCTGACCGGCCTGGCGGGGTTCATGAAGGTCATCCAGCAGATGCACACGGGATCTCAGGCCCTCTCGGGTGGGGAGATCCTTGGCCTGTTCAGACAGGCGGTCCCGGACACCGCCGCTGTCGATGCTCTCTACGAGAGATCCGTCCTGAACTACGCGCAGCCGCGCGACGCCGCGTCCGCGAGTGCGTAGGAGAGGCCGTTCGAACGCCCGGGTTAAGCATTAGTACGTTCTCATCCAGCACTCATCTACATCTCACCCGGGGTAGCCAGACTTCTGGCAGAACCCTGAGGAGACCTCTGATGAAGGTGCGAACGATGAGCTGGATCAGAACAGCGACCGCGGGGATGGTGCTGGCCGGTTTCGCAGGGACATGGGGCTACCTGCATTCGGCCGGAACGGTTGGCACGAGCACGAGTGCAGGCATTAGCTCAGGTGCTTCCGTGACGACGTCCTCCGATACCACGAGCAGCACCAGCACGTCGCAGAAGGCGACCGTATCCGTGGCCCGAACGTCGAGGCACTCCTGATGCCCGCGAAGCGCCTGCTGATACCTCTCGGCGTTACCGCCGCATTCACTGGGGGCCTGGCTCTTCGCGGGATGAGCCTCGGCCAACAGCCGTGGCTCATCAGCCGCGCTTCGGGCCTCATCGCATTCGCACTGCTCTCAGCCGCGGTCATCCTCGGACTCCTGATGAGCACGAAGTCCGCAAACCGGTGGCTGCCGCCGCGGATCAGCTATGAGCTGCATGGGACACTGAGCGTCCTGAGCCTGGTCTTCCTCGCGCTTCACGGCGGCGCACTGCTGTTCGACGGATTCTTCTCGTTCACTCCTCTGAGCCTCCTCGTCCCGTTCGCCAGCCCCTACAAGCCACTGTGGGTTGGCCTCGGAGTAATCGCCGGCTGGGCCACCGCTGCCGTCTCGGCCAGCGTCCGGTTTCGGAAGCAGATGGGGTACGCGCGCTGGCGGCGGCTTCACTACCTTTCCTTCGTCGCCTATGTGCTGTCGCTGATCCATGGAATGACGTCGGGAAGTGACACGAGCCTTCCGCTGGTCCAGGCGCTCTACCTGGGCTCGGCGGGAACCATCGCGACGCTCTTGATGGTGCGCATCCTGTTCGAGCGACCGGTAGCCGCTGCGAAGAAAGCCACCGCCAGGCCTCGACAGGCGCTGCGCGACATGGCTCGCTGAGGGCGGCCCAAGAGGTCAGCGCAAGGTAAACGCCGGCGTGGCTATGGCGAGACCGTAGCCATGCCGGATGTGAGACTCGGACCTTGCCGGCACCCTACTCCGCCCCCCGCTAGCGTGGAGGCGGTGGCCGGCCCACCCACGTCGGCCGACCCCGCATCCGGCCCGGAATACTCCGGCCCGGCACAGGTACCGCATGAGTTCAGGGAAACGCACTGCTGGCTTCGACCCCCGGTGGCTGCCGCTCGGCGTCACCACGATCGGCGCCTTCATGTCGCTCCTGGACAGCACGATCGTCAACATCGCCCTGCCGGACATCCTCAAGGATTTTCACTCGAACCTGAGCAACGGGCAGCTCGTACTGACCGTCTACTTGCTCGCACTCGCGATCGTTATTCCACTGAGCGGCTTCCTCGGCGAGCGCATCGGAATGAAGCGGCTGTACATGATCACACTCGTGCTGTTCACTGCCGGCTCTGCCCTTTGCGGACTTTCGTGGAACCTTCCAAGCCTGATTTTCTTCCGGGCACTGCAGGGACTGGGAGGGGGGATGCTGCAGCCGCTGGGCCAGGCGATCGTCTTTACGATGATCACGCCTCGCGAGCGCGGCTACTTCATGGGTCTCCTCGGCCTCCCGGGTCTGCTGGCCCCGATCCTGGGGCCGACGGTCGGCGGCTACCTCGTCGAGTATTCGTCGTGGCGGATGATCTTCCTGATCAACGTCCCTATCGGCGCCCTCAACGTTTTCCTTGCGTGGAAGCTCCTCAAGGAGACGCCGATCCGCCACGATGCGCGCCTCGACCGCCTTGGATTCATCCTCAGCGCGATCGCATTCCCCTGCGTGCTCCTCGGATTGAGCCAAGGCGAATCGGTCGGATGGACGTCATGGCCAATCGTCCTCACGCTCAGCATCGGAGCGCTCGCCCTGGCCTGGTTCATCCGTACTGAACTCCGGCGGTCTGAGCCGCTCCTGAAGATCCGCCTGTTCGCCAACCGGATGTTCGCGCTCGCGATGATCATCATCTTCGTGACGCAGTTCGCGCTTTTCGGTGTCCAGTACCTGCTGCCGATCTTTCTCCAAACGGCGCACGGAATGTCGCCTGCCACTACTGGTCTCGTGCTCCTGCCAAGTGGATTCGTCAGCTTCATCGCCATGAACCTGGGCGGTCGCAACTACAACCGCCTGGGGCCCAAGCCACTGTCACTCATGGGAATGGCGGTCTTGTTGCTGACGACAATCTTCCTCAGCCGAATCTCCGAGCACACGAGTCCGATTCTGATTGCGGCGCTGGCTTCGTCGCGCGGAGTCGGGGTCGGCCTCTGCGTGATTCCGATCAACACAATGGCCTACAACACGGTCGCGCAGGCCGACATGCCCCGGGCCACGGCAATGGTGAACGTCCTGTTCCGGATCTTTGGTTCGGTCGCGACTGCGATCCTAACTGCGGTCATCGTCGCCAGTCTTAGCTGGCACGGCGCACCCGCGGGGTCATCGTTTACCGACGGCACGGCGCCGGTGCATTTCATGGTCCGGGCATTCAGCGACGGATTCCTCGTGATGGCTGCCTTTGCCGTCATCGGGCTGGTGCTGTCGTTCTTCGTCCGCGACCGGGTGCTGGACGAGCCGTTCGTCCTTAGCCCTGTGCCCGAGCACATCGAGGCCGTGGACATCTGAGGGGCTCCTTCGCTCTCCCGGCAGGTCGCCTGACAGCGTCCTTCCGGAGGGTCAGCCCGGGGCCCGGCCTATTGCCGAATAGCTTTTTCGAATAGTCGAGCGAACCGCTCAACTATTCACCTTCGACCCTGCTAGGCTGGAAGCAGGAGTTCAAGAATGTATTTCCCCATCCTTCCTAACCCACGAGCCTTCGAACCGGCCAGCCCTTCGGTGCCGGCGCTGTTCCGTGAGGAATATATGACGAAGCGACGTGAGCGGAAGCCCCTGCACGAGGTCACGCTGTCGATCCCGGCCGACACGACGAACATCAGCATGGAGCCGCTCCTCGGGACGCAGTGGTTCGCCTTCCCATAACCGAATGAAACGGACAGCGGCGGGTTCCCGGCCGCTGTCTTCGTTCCGGGTGGTCGCCAACTCCTCAGCGAACTACGCGCCCGGATCGTCCTAACGCTCTGGCAGAACCTCGGAAAGAAAGGCGTCCAGCGCCGCAGCGAAGTCCTTCGGATTGTCGCTATGGACGTTGTGCGTCGCGCGCGGGATCACCACGAGCCGCGCGTTGGCCATCGCGGCGACGGTCTGCGCGGCGACCTCCGGTGAAAGGATCTTGCTGTTCTCTCCGCGGAAGAGGAGCGTGGGCAACTGGATGGCCCTGACGTCCGCCCAGAGCGCCTCAGCGTTGCGCTTGCGAACCGCCTCGAGTTCCTCCGGGCTCATCGTCGCCTGGGGACGGCGGCGGTGGTCCTGCTTCCATGTCCAGCCGTCCGGTGTTTGTTTCAGGCTGTGGGTCAGGCTGTAGCGGAGGTGCGCGACGGGGCGGTGGGGCATGAACCGAATCGCCCGATTGAGGAAATCGTCGAATCCGCTCAGGGTCTCCGTCTCGTGCCTGAACTGCTCCATCTCGATCTGTCCCTCACGCATCGTCTCGGGCGCGACATCGACGATGCCGATCGCGTCGAGGCGCTGAGGATAGCGAGCGGCGTAACGAATGGTGTTCATCCCGCCCATCGACATGCCGACAAGCGCCAGGTGCTCATAGGCTAGGTACTCGATGAACTGGCGGGTGTCCTCCAGCATGAGGGCGCCGTTGTCCTCGCCGAGCTGGCTTTCGGGAGTCCATTCGGTGTCGCCATGACCCCGCTGATCGAGTGCGACGAGGTGATAGCGGTCCCGAAGGAGGAGCGCGGCCATATCCCATGTGTGCGCGGTGAGCGACCCGCCATGCAGCAGGACGACGTGAGGCAGGTCCGAGTTCCCCCAATCCAGGTAGTGGAACCTGATCCCGTTCAACTGGACCTCATGGTCGGTGGGCTGGACGATGGCGCGCGGTTCAAGACCGGCAGCCTTCGCGGCCGCCGCCATCAGTTCGAGAGATTCAGACGCCTGCGTCGACATTACGCGCCCTCCTTGCCCACGCCATCTTTGTGGGTCGGCGCGAAGCATACGCGAACAAAGCCCGGTGACTACCTGTCGTCGAGAGTCAAAGGCCGGCATCGCGTAACCTGAGCCGTGTGCTGTCTCGTTCGTTCATCGCCCTCTACGTCTCGGTCTTCGTTGCGACGATGGGCATTTCGATGGTCAGCCCACTGCTCCCGGTCTATGCGAAGGAACTCGGCGCCTCGGGCGTCTGGCTTGGGCTGACCTTCTCGATCTTCGCGATCGTCCAGACGATCTTTGGGCCGTTTGCCGGGCGCCTGTCGGATCGGTACGGCCGGAAACCGTTCATCATGGCGGGCCTGATCATCTACATGATCTCAGCCCTCGGATATCTGACCGCGCAGAGCTTTTTCCAGGTCATCGCCTTCCGCGCGTTCAGCGGGCTGGGGACGAGCCTGATCTTCTCAGTCGCACAGGCCTATTTGGGCGACCTGACGCCGCCCGGGCACGAGGGGCGATGGTCAGGCGCGTTCGCGACGGCCAACGTCATCGGCTTCGGGACAGGCCCTCTGTTTGCCGGCGTCTTCCGGCAAGTCTTCGGATTTCACTCGGTTTTCATCGCGATGGCGGTCCTGATGGCACTCTCAGCGACGATCGTTGGCATGTGGCTCCCCAAACGCCCGCGACGGGCCGGCCCGACCGGCACTCACGTGGTCGCCACCGCCCCAACGGTAGGTTTCCGCAATGCCCTGTCGAACCGGTTGGTTGTCGCCCTGACCATCCACATGGCCCTGATCTCGCTGGCGGTAGGATCTTCGCTCAGCTTCCTTGCACTCCGGCTCGACAACGATCTCCACATCCGACCTATTCCCATCGGCCTGGCGTTCGCGAGCCAGGACATCACCGGGGGCCTGACCCAGCCGTTCTTTGGACGCCTGGCCGACCGGGGCCGGCGGCGGCTGCTGGTCGCGGCCGGGCTCGGCTTCTACGGGACGTTCGTTCTGATGCTCTCTGTTGCCCACACCTTCCCGACGATCGTGCTCCTGCTCTTCTTGATGGGGGGGTCCAACGGGCTATCGCAGGTCTCGGCCGGTGCACTCCAGATCGTCGCCGGGCGGAGGGTGGGCATGGGGACACTCCTCGGCCTCACGTCGGCCGGAAATGGCATTGGTATTGTCGTCGGGTCCGTCGTCGGGGGGCTGCTGGTTGATCAGTTCAGCATCTCCGCCGCATTCGTCTTCAGCGGGCTGGTCATTCTTTTCGGTGTCGCGGTGTTCCTCACGCTAACGCGCGGCGTAGACACGTCAGGAGGAGCCTCGCTGATGCCGGTTGAGGCTATCCCCCGGGCGGGAAGCGCCTGACGTTCAGGACCCTGCTCAGAACTCCACTTCGGCGATGCAGGCAGCGTCGCCCCACTTCTGTTCCGCGATGAGGCTGTCTTCCGGGTCGATACCCATGGCGTCGTACCAGCCGCGGCGATGGTGCCACGACCCGCAGGCCGTCACGCCGTGCCATTCAGCGGCCTCGATCTTCCCGTACATGGGACAGACACCGACAACGATCCGGAGGCGTGTGTCGTCGACCCGAACAATGGTGCCCCGGTACTCCTCGGGGGGCATGAAGACGTCATAGGCAAGGGCGACGAGGTCGGCTGCCTGTGCGGCCGATGGGGCCGTTGTCAACCCGAGCGCCTCTATCAGCGCCTTCATCTCGGCGGCGCCGCGTTCCCGGTGCCAGGCAAGGAAGGCGCGATTCGCCTCCACCCAGCTCCCGGCCTTGCGGGCCTGCTCCGCAACCCAACGCTCGTCCTGTTGGTAGGGGAAGCGGCGCCTCAGATCTTCAATGGCCGCTGCCGACAATTCGGGACTACTGACCTGACTCATTCCTGTCTCCTCCGGGTCGTGTGATGCCCGAGCACCGCTCCGAGGCTCCCCTGGACGACCTGCTCCCTCTGCCCTACATCCAGCATGGGCTACGCATTCCCTACCGGGAAAAGGGCCTTACGACCCTCAGTTGGGGACCACTCGCCTCGAACAGGTCCGGGACGCAAATCTGCCGACGGTTGTAGGCCGAGTTTCGAACGCCCTATCTCCTGGCGCCGGCGGCAGCCTCGAACGTTGCCCGGATGGATCGGCACAGGACGCCATCAATGTCGTCTTCCGTCGCCCCGTGGGCAAGCAACCACGGCACCTCGTGGTCCGGGACCAGCGTCCAGCAGTCAGGCGTGCGTTCGGTGCGCCAGCGGCTCCAGAGTCCGGCCGGAGTCGCGTCGTGGCCCAGGCAGATGCGGTCGGCGAATCCCGCCTGGATCAGACTGAGCGCAATTCCACCACGTTGCGCGACGTACTCTGGCTGGTCCGAGAAGAAGCGATCGAGCCCGACGGTGGCTCCCCGATCGAGCAAGGACCGCAGATACCGCAGGTCGGACGTGTCGTTGGAATGGCCGATGGTCACCATGCGAAGGTCGAGGCCCTCATCAGCGAAGATGTCGAGCAGCGGCGTGCCGAGTTCATCGACCGCGCGCGTGTGGCAGGAGATCGGCACACCGGTGGCTTTCGCCGCCCGGGCCGCGCCGCGGGCCGTGCGCTCCAGATGGCCTCGCGGGGTGAAGCGGGCCGGGCCTTCGTTAAAACGGTATTCGAGGTCCCAGGCGAGCTTGATGATGCCTGCTTTCAGACCGCTGCCTTCGATTCCGTCGGTAATTTCGCGGGCGAAGTGGGCGGCGATCTCGTCCTCGTCCCAACCGAAGTAGATCGGCGGGACCCAGCGGTAGACGCCTGTTGCACAGACCACGTTGACGGTCGTCCGCTCGGCGACACGCTCGAAGAGCCAGACCTGCCGCCCAAGGTCGAAGGGAGTGAGGTCGATCACGGTGTCGATGCCGGACCGGTGAACCCGTTCGAGGGCCTCGACGCAGCGATCGACCATCTCGTCCCGATCGAGGAGGCCCGGTATTCGCTCCATACCGCTCGTCCCGTTGGTCAGGTGCTCGTGCGAGAGCGTTCGCCCCAGCCTGGACGAATCGACGGGCCCACGAATGGTCTGGACAATGGTCATTGCTGACTTCCCCTCTTCCGTTACTCAGCGTAGGACCGGCAAGACCGGTGCGGGGTTGAATCTACACTCCGGGGACGGCCGCCGCCCACCGAGAAGCGGCATCGTCTGCGGATCTGTTACAAGCTGAACACGGTGCGGCATTTCCTGACGGCGTGAGCACGCTCACGGCAGTACTATGGAGCGTGGGCCCTGTCGATCGCCCTGCGGCCGGGCGTTGCGTCCAGGGCATTGGGAAGCAAGATGTTTCGTGACCTGATCTACCGTTTCTACCAGGGCAGACTCGAAGCCGCCGTCCGGAACCGGGAGATGCCCCAGCACGTCGGCGTCATCCTGGATGGCAACCGCCGCTACGCACGCAAGAGTGAGGTCGCCATCGGCGCGGGTCACCGCGCCGGGGCCGACAAGGGCGAAGAGCTCGTCCAATGGTGCGATGAGCTGGGGATCCCGGCGGTCACCCTCTGGGTGCTTTCGACGGACAACTTCAAACGCGATCCCGAGGAGCTCGAAACGATCTTCTCGATCATCGAAGAGAAGATCGCGGCCCTGGGCGAGGCGCAGACGCGCAGCAAGCGACGCCGCATCCGCGCGGTGGGCCGGCTCGAACTGCTCCCGGCGTCGACCCGCGAGGCAATACAGCGCGTCGAGCGAGACACCGCCGACTATGGCCCCTACGAACTGCTTGTCGCTGTGGGGTATGGCGGCCGTGAGGAGATCACCGACGCGGTGAAGCGGCTCATCGCCGACCGCCTCACGAGCGGTGAGTCCCTTGAGGGAATCGCCAGCCGCCTGGAACCGGACGAGATTAGCCGTTATATGTACGCCTCAGACATCCCCGACCCGGACCTCATCATCCGAACCTCGGGCGAAGTGCGGCTATCGGGCTTCCTGCTCTGGCAGAGCGCCTACAGTGAGTACTACTTCTGCGATGTCTACTGGCCAGAGTTCCGGCGGATCGATTTTCTTCGGGCAATCCGCTCGTACGACCGTCGCCAGCGCCGCCGGGGCGCCTGACCGCCCCTTCCCCCCTTGCTGCCTAGTGCGCGGGACTGATCGCTGAATGGGCGAGATCCCACCAGGTGTTGTCACCAAAGTGGTCACGCTGGTAGAGCCACCATTCGGCGCCCCAGAGGTACACGCGGCTTGCACCGGTACGGCGGGCGTAGGCGATGTTGTCCCTGAAGTGCGCCGGTGTCAGGTCATCGGCAGGATTGGTGGGCGAAATGAGCCGCACGTCGTCATTTCGCCACGGCTCGGCCTGCATCTCCGTGATCCAGAAGTCACGCCCGGCTGCCCTCGCGGCACGGGCCTGGGCGGCGTAGTTCGTCTGGAGGGGTCCAAGTTCGAGGATCGGGATGACCAACTCTCTGCCGGCAACGTCGTAGCGGCGAAACGGATAGATGCTCGTGCCAAGTATGTCCGAATCGGCGAGCGCTACCTGCCAGCGGCGATCGAATACGAAGTGCTGAGCATGGTTGATGACCACCGGCCGGTGGTCCGGGTCGCCGGCGCGAATGATGCGGGCCTCCTCCTGCACGAAGTCCTCACCAAGTGTCCAGCCGTTGGCGCGCGACGAAGCTACGTAGGGCTCGTTGTCCGCCGACCAGGAGTCGATGGCAGGAGAGCCCGCCACGTGGCTGACAACCGCGTCGACCATCGCCAGAGCCTGCGCCCGGAGGAAAGGATCATCCGAGACGGGCTGGCCCTTCTTCAGGCTTGAGACGTCGAGCACCCACTGGGGGATGTAGTACTCGGGGTGTCGCTGGCCCTTCACGCCAACGGTCAGGAGGACTCTGGCATCACGACGTTGGGCAGACGCGAGGAGCGCATCGATCAGCGAGAAGTCGTATTGACCCTGAGATGGTTCGACCTGAGACCACTCCACCGAGATACGCACGTAACGAGCGCCGAGCCCGGCCAGCAACTCGTCCAGCTTCCCGGCGCACCACTCCGCCCGCGCGGGCCGGTCACGGGACACGTACCCGGCGGGCCCGAGCGATGGGTTCTCAAGCAGCAGGTATTCCGCCTGGTCGCAGCTGAAGTTGATCCCGAATACGGGATTGGCCGCCACCTCGGCGTGGGGCCAACTCAGCCAGACAAAGAGGATGGCGAACCCGGCCAGCAACGCAGCCCCGGCAAGGGCGCCGGCGCCCCATCCGAGAAAAGCTTTGATAACCCGGCGCCGGGAAGGCCCGTCGGGCGTCATGCCGCGTCCCTAGACAGGCGGGCGATCAGCGATGACACCGGCCTCTTCCAGGGCGGCAACCCGAGCGTCGTCGTAACCCAGCAACGACTGCAGGATTGTCCGGTTGTGCTCGCCCAGGCGCGGCGCATCTGCCCGGAAAACGGACGGGGTCTCAGAGAACTTGAGGGGCAGGCCCGGGTAGTCATGGGTGCCAGCACTGGGGTGATCCAGTGAAACAAAGAATCCTCGCGCGCGCAGGTGGGGATCCTCATGCATTCCTTTCGCGCCGAGCACCTCGCCGGCGGCGATCCCATGCGACTGGAGCGCGAGCATCGCCTCGTGAGCATCCTGCGTCGCAAGCCAGTCGCGGACAATCGCATCGACCTCATCTTCGTGGGTGAAGCGGCCGGTGACGACCGCGTAGCGCGAATCCTCTATAAGGTCGGGCCGTCTCATGAGCGCGCCAAGCTCCGCCCACTGGCGGTCGGAGGAGACCGCCACGGCGAGCCACGTAGCTTGTTCGCGACACTCGAAAACTCCGTGGGGTGCCATCCAGCGAT
>Ga0153916_10001365_pt1 | contig 17458 bp, 23 predicted proteins | sample Opewatmetagenome_FD_109642 | JGI IMG/M metagenome (GOLD analysis project Ga0153916, IMG submission 109642) | Freshwater wetland microbial communities from Ohio, USA - Open water 3 Core 3 Depth 4 metaG | ecosystem: Environmental > Aquatic > Freshwater > Wetlands | place: USA: Ohio, Lake Erie... | reverse complement strand
CGGTATTCTATAAGATACAGAACAGTTTCCGTTTGCAGTCGGAGCCAAAGAACCATAAACAGCACCTGCTCCGACATTGAGCTGTATCGTACCCGATGCTCCGGTATTCACAGCCAAAACATTGATGTCCATGTAATCGCCAGAATCGTTAACATAGACAGCTCCAATCGTACGGCTTGCTGTAAAGTCTTGAACTGTTTTTGGTCCACCTAACAACAAACCTGCAATCGTCCCGACCTTCGTGGTTATCGCGGAATCTAAATTCACATTGACGACAACGGTGTTTGAATTCCCCGTCCCATATTCAACACCATTCTTCAATCGATGAGTGTTGCCGGTGGAGAGCGTTGCGCGGCTTGCAGAGAGGTAAATGTTGGATTGCGAGCAGTTAGCGATGCGCACCGCCGTGCCAACCGCGTTATCCACAAATGCGGTATTGTTGACCGAGATGTTGAGTTCCAAGTCGGAGACTGCCGCAGTGCTTCCGATGTTGACTGCGTAGCCGGATGAGCAAGGTGTGCCTGCCGTGTCGTCGCCGACGATGGTGGCATGTAGCTTCAGGCTGCGCGAACCGTCAATAGCCATCGCAGCGACTGTCGGGGTATCAATCAGGGCATTGGCCAAAATGACGTGCTCTGAGTTGCTGGGGAAGCGAACGCCGGTGGCAGACAATGTGCTCTTCAATGATTCCATCGTGACCAAACGAGCGCCGTTCGTCGTACCATCGCCGAAGTCGATGCCGACATTTCCGCCGTTAACCTCGATATTGTTCACCTCAAACTTGTTGCCCACGATGCGACAACCAATAATGGAAGTTCCCGTTCCGGCATTTGCCACTCGGACGTTACCAATGAGCATATCGCAGTAAGCACCTGCGACGCCCAGTTGCACGCCAGATCCGCCTGCCGCATTGATGTTCAACTCGCGGCAATGAGATCCCGCATTGAAGACCATCGGGAAGGTCGTAGTGCTGACTAGCGCATTAAGAATCAATCCACCCTCGCAATCGATCATCACACCAGCGGTGACGACGATTTGAGATACCACTTTGTAAATCTTGTGCGAAAAGACTAATGGCATCGAACGACGACGCTGGTTCACATCGCCGGTGTTTTGATTTACCAAGGTAGCGATAGCAGCGATTGCTGCAGTGATGGCAGATGCATCATCTGTTGCGCCATCACCTTTCGCACCGAACTGCTCGGGTGTCAGATAATCGCCGACTATCAGCTTCCAACGTCCACCATCCGTAGCCACAATGATAGAGCCACCATTGTCTGCGCTGATTGTATCAGTTGAATCGTACCAGTATTCACCACCACCGCCGTCACCATTGGCATAGTAACCAGTGACGAATGCATTGGCAGATCCTACTTTTGGCAATGCTTTCAGTGCCGCAATAGAAGAAACAACCGTCCCAGGAATCTGGGCTAACAGATTATTAACGAAACCGGTCAGGTTGCCATCGTCCGGAACGTTGACTCCTTGATTCGCTAGCCATTGAGCCAAGCCAGCAGAAGTAAATGCAGCTTGTCGCAAAGCTTTGTTGGTATTGGCAGACGATGCTGTTCCTGTTTGGAATCCAGTCAATCGATCAGCCAGCGCCAAATAGGTTGATTGAGCAGCAACGTTGGCTCCTGGATCTGTTGCGAATGGCAGAAAGTCGTTTGTTCCAGCTGGCATGAAAGCCTCCTATCAACGAGCGCGGCGTGCGCGAATGAATCCATAGCTGGTCAAAGTGCTAACCGTAAAATCTGCCATCGCATTCAAATATGCTGTAGCTGATGCTGCCAATGAAAATCGCGAAGTCGGGGTTACTTGACAAGCATCGTCCGCCGTTGCCACTACGGCGCTCACATAATTGTAAGAATATCCTCCAATTGCAGGCATTACAGCGCTGGCAGTATTAATACCTTGTTTTACATCAGTGACGTTAGTTGTGCCAGAACCGTGATAGCAAACAACACCGGAAACATCCCAATCGCCCGCACTCAAAGAAACAGAAGTTAATCCAACAGCACTCGCGGATGTCAAAGAAACAGCACTCGCTGCAATCAGCGTGGACGATAGATATTCACCGATGCTGCCTGCTTGGGCGCTATCGCTGGTTGCCGTTCCAACAATGCCCGAAGCAGAATTCGGAGTGATGGTTCCGTAAGCTCGGATATTGTTGAATACTTGATCGTTGGATAGGTAAGAATCCCAAACCAATGTGTCCGCAGAGACCAAAATAATGGAACCATTCGGCGGAACAACCATCGGATTGTTGGCACCAAGTGCGTCTATTGATCCGCTCACTTGTGGATAAACGTTCAATGAATTTGCTGTGTCATTGTCGATTGCAACCATCAATCCGGCTCTTACTGGTGTAAACAAAACAACACCAGATCCAGCCGCGGCCGTTGTGACTTTATTGAACTGCGCAGTCAGCGCAGTAGCAGTGCCTTGAGTCGTTCCTGCGGCAGAGATCGCAATCGTATTCGTTTTATAAATTGCAGCAGGTGTCGTTGCGCCAATCACCGAATTGTTGATAGAAGCTCCAGTAATTGTACCTCCGGTGATGGCTGCTGCGGCATTGTCGGTCTTACTATCCACAACGTTATTTAGTTGGGAAGCGGTCAGCACTTGCCCCGAGACGAATGGACCGGCTTGCGCAATTGGCGTGATCGCAATCATCACCATCAGCAGCCATGCAATTTGTTTATTGAATTTCATTTTCAATCTCCTTTACACTAATTTAGAAACATCAAGCACGAACGATGAATCGAGAAGGGCCAAGCTGGAAGCGTAAGTGCGGCTGGTAATCTGCACTCCAACAGGCCGAATATCAAGTAGGCCGAAATAGAACAAATTCCACAGCAACAAATCGGGTGGATTCGCTCCAACTAAAATCAAGTCCATTGTCAAATTTCCGTTGTCCTTGATTGCTATCGTGTAACCGAATGGCGCGAACACAGTATTCATCAAGGTGTAAGCGTCCGGAATGTCGCAGTCCCAGTGATTATTTAGAATTTTCGCTCTCAGCAATGCGCGATAATGAGTGTCGGGAAGAACAGTCAGTCCAACCGCTGGATCGCTAGGCAACTTCCAAGTTCCTTGATCCCAACCGACACCAACCAAGTCCCAACCAAAATAGGATGTAATCGGCGCAACGAGATTACGTGAAATTCCCACCCACTGCCCAACAACATCCAACTGTTGACCGACAGCAGCGTCTATATCGAACAGTGCCGGAATTCTCTCCAGCAAGTTCATGCAGTCCACAAACGGCTGCACATTCATCGAGACCATTGCCGCGAAGTTCGGCTGCGCCCGATGTTGGGATGTAAGCAGATCAACGTAAGTCTGGGCGACTGGCATATTAATGCACCACCAATGTGATGTTCGCGGCAGGGCACTGAGCCGTTTGATTGAATGCGACAGCAACATTCGCAACACCCGCACCTGCCGCCGCAATCATTGCTTCACTCGCTACAGACTGGCTATTGTTGACGTTATAGACGCCAGCACCTCCAGGAGTGCCGGATACTTGTGAACCCAAAATCGTTCCAGCCGCAACACCAACGACAAGACCAAACAATGTCTGGCCGGCAACTAATGGAGCAGAGCCTGCTGCCATAGCACTCACTGTTAGCAGAGTGCCAGCGATACCGATTGTGCCATTGTCAATTCGTCCAGTGAAGCTTACCGTGCCAACAATCAAAGATTGAATGAAGTAGGTCTGTCCGTCCGGAGAACTTATCAGCGATGCTGCGGCGTTCAATTGGGAGTAATAAGCGGCTTCGCCTATGGTCAATCCGTTGACGAAAGCGGAAGCTGCATTAACAATCTCCGTTCCAATCGCTGCCGTATATCCGGTTAGGGATTGAATGGTGATAATCATGTAGACCTGAAGATAGGACAACACATCATAGTTGATGATGGAAGTTAAACCGACAGAATCCTTGACGGTGACTGACGTCGTTCCGTAGGTTTGGATTCCAGGCGGTTTGCGCGCTTGTATTGCCGCAGCAATGGCTGCGGTAGTTCCACCTTCTACAACGATGCAGATGGAGTGCGCAGGTATGCCATTGGCGTCAGTCGTACCAGTTGCGTTCTCATAAACAAACCAACGGGTCACGCCGGTGACGTTACCAATAGCGGAATAAATGGCCGCAAGAATTCCGAGAGCAGGCAACGCAGTTGAAACAGCTTGGCGACGGCGAAGCGCCGCATCAGATTCAACGGGAGCGCCCTGTGTTGCTGCTGATGTATTGGAGAATGTTTGCCATCCATATTGAGGATTGGCAATCTGGCTGATTTCGCCAATTTGAGCTGGGATTGCACCGGACACCTGCGCAGTGACGGTTACAGCAATCAATCCGCCAATCGGGATAGTCACGACTGGAGGCAGATTCCACATGTTTCCATTCACATCACGAACGACACCATCGCGGATGATTGTGCCAGACTGACCAATCACGTTACCAACTGCCGTCGAATTGGTCGGTACATTTCTTGCAATAGCACTCAGCTTCACGAGGCTCGAAAGTTGTGCTCCTTGTGAATACGATGGAGACATCGAATTGAATATCAGAATCGCAATCTGATTGTTGTCATATATCGCTTTTGCTTGCACAGCAATCCATTGTCCATCCTGAGAGTCGGAGGTCAACACTATATCGGAACCGTAGATGGCTTTGTATGACGCCTGTAAACTCAACAGAATGTCGTTATAAGAAGGCGCAGAAATACCTGCTGAATTTACAGTCGGGGCTAATGTGGCAAGTGGATAAGTTGGCATGCTTTCCTCGTCACATTAAAGTAGAAGTGCCAAGCACAAAAGTCGTATCCAGCAATCCCGGAGTGTACGCAAATGGCTTTTGTGTAACAGTGAATGATGCCGACCCGTAAATGGTATCAACTGTTACTTGAACCGTTGCTTTCCTTGTGGAAGGATCAACGTTGCTGAGATAATTGGTTATATTCAAAACGCCTGTTACTCCGAGGATAGCAGCTTGCAGCGCCATGTCATAAGTTGGCTTGGTTCCGGCTCCCAATACTTTTGTGTGATATGGCACGCCAGCAGTGACATCGATGAACCACTCTCCTTGAACTAGCTGAATGGCGGTACGTATTGCTTGAGCAACGGTCTCTGGACTGTTCGAAAGAAAGTCGCCGGCACCTTTACCGAAAGTGAAATCGCCGGAAGAGGAGAGTTTACGATATATCATTCTGCAGTAGTGACACTGGTTGCATCAGTTGGGCCAGAAGCAACAGTTGGAACGCCGGTTGGCGCGCCAGCAGTCGTTGTCGGATGAACATGTTGATCGAACAATGTCAGGAATGTTTCATTAACCAACTTTTTCAAAGCAGACCCCGCATTCTGTAATTTGATTGCCGCAGCCTTGATTGTCGCCGTTCCCGAAGCGGTCACATTCGCATTGGCGCAAGTCACGTTCACAACATGGTTTGCCGCAAGTTCTATTATCGCTTGCCCGTCATCGGAACGCAATTGAAATGAAGATGCTGCAGGAGCAGGAGAGAGCATACGTTTCTGACTGCGTAGGCCGAGTATGGCGATACCATCTGACAAGTCATGCATACGCAAATCTGTTTGAGGTTGAGCCTTTGTATTCTGATCGGTTCCATTTGCCCACCAGCCGTCAATGCAGCGGGAGGAAAACACAATCAGAACCTCGTCACCTTTGGCTACTGGGAATGTCATGGAATATCCGCCAGCAGCAGGGAAAATAACTGGCACATCTACCAACATCGGCAAGTCCACAGGGGCAGACCTCGTTGTCTTGTCGTATCCCTTCACCGATCCTTCTGGTGGATCAGTTCTGAAGTAGCGAAGCAATTGAATGGTCGGTTGCGCTTCAATCGTTTGTGTTGCCACATCGTAGGAAACGACAGTCGCGGGCATGGCAGTCCACAATCCAGACTGCCATGTGCTCATCGCCTTGAGCAATAAATCGTTCAGTCCGCCAGCACGTTCAAGTCTGTCCATGTTTATCTCGCCAAAACAACTTTGCCGGAGGCATCAATTGCCATGCCGACAATGTCTGTATACCATTCATGGCCGCGCGTGTCGCCGTGATGCTCTGCTACCAGAACACGATAGTTGCCATCCGGAGAAAGGGGCGCTACGAACTGCAATCCAGCCCATTGATTGTGAGGAATCATAGAGTTCAGGATTGTCTGATTGATGCTTTCCTGAGAAGTCTTTATCAGTCCTCCAACTATTATCTTCGGATTGAGTAAGCACTGCATTTCAACACCTTCATCTGTTTGCTTCGGCACACCAATCAGGCCGGTTGCGGAGTTCAGTTCGACTGCTTCACCTTCCTTGTAGCCGTCCAATGGAATAATCTGAACAGCGCCATTCTGGATTGACCAAGAGCACCCCGCTGTCTGCGCGACCTTGCGGATCTCGGAGCGCCACATGCCGAATAGAACCTTGCCGCGCAGGGAAGGTGTCGCCCAGTACTTCGCATCCGATTGGGGAGGGTGGTTCACCGTTATGGCATTACCGTTCGCGTCCTTCGATATGGCTTCAACTCGCTCTTTCATCGTCGTGCGCTTGGCCTGTGTTTCGGCAACGAAGATGTCGTTGTAGAAGTCTCCATCTGCTGCAAGAATGTCGATATAGGTCTCGGTGTTGTTTTCGCGGCCACGATGGAGCTGGCTGATTGTGCCTTCGAAAATCGTTCCAAAGTTCTCGCCGTTCTGATATCCAGCTTCGAGGTGCACTTTCGTGTATTTCCCGTACGTCGTGCCCTCGCCTTGAATCTTGTCCATCGTCTCCCTGGAAAGGTTGTATACGCGGATCTCAGCATGATTCGGGGATTCGAAATCGTTCTGGTGCACCCGAAATACGATGCGGAATTCAGACAGGTCAATGCCGTCGTCAGCGCCCACGACCACCAGTCTGCAAAAACGATTGAACAGTTGTGCGCTCATGGGACGTCGAAGTAGAGGTGGCCAGTGGAGCCGAGGTTGCTATAAGTCGGAACCGCATCGGCATTGTTGTCAGTCGAAGCAATCAATTGTCCACCGAAATTCAGATAGGCAAATGGAGCCAACAAGTCAGTTCCAGTAACCAGCGGAATGCCAGTGAGAATCGCAACACCGTTCTTGTCGGCGATATCGATAATCCAAGCATTCGCCGGAGAACACCAATGGATTGTCAGACTGTAGTCAATGCCACCAAGAGCAATGGTCAATTCTTGCGCTCTTGGAACTAGTGGAATTTCATATCTTGTTGTCATTTCGATTTAGCCTGTTGTCTTCCGCGTTTTTCACTACTTGCGGTCTCTGATGGATTGGCTTGATTTGAAGTTGGCAAAGTTACAACAGAGGTATTTGCGATAATCATCTGCTTGCAGTGAATTGTCGCAATCATAGAATTTTCATTCTCAATATCAGTCACAACGTCCAAGCTTTCAATCAACATGTTTGAATAAAAACGTTTGCCAGTATAAACGTCAAACAGAACTTTGTTTGACTGTAGTGCGAGCAAATAGGCATAGACGGTATTCACTTGAGTTGCTGGTGTTCCATCTGCCAATTCGCCCGTTGAGAATCCGGCTACTGTAGATTGCACCAAGCCTGCGATGCCTGCAGCGCGAGCAACGCCACCCCCAATGACCCCTGCTGCCATAGTTCCGAGGCTGGAAAGCAAACTTGGAGTCGGACTATTAGACCATCCATACTTCAGCACCAAGCTTGATGGGCGCTTGAATGCGTGGTCGGCAACATTCGATCCGAATTCAACTGGATGGTCAGTGATTTGTAGCGTGTCGCTGTGCTGCTCTTCTACTACTACCTGTGCGCTGAACAATGCTGGCTGTTGTGAATTCGAGGCAACTTGCAAACCACGTTTCGGCTTTACGAATACAGTTTCTAGCCCAATCTGGAGCGCGGCGCTAACTGACCCAATCATCAGGAATTCCCTCCGAGTTGGTTACGAGCAGCGACTTTCTTTTCATTAAAACTGCTTCCACTTAGCTTCTTCGATACTTCGTTTGCATTTGTCTTGGCATCAGTCCCTTGTATGTGGAAGGTATTGTGATTGGTGATGGTTGTCGAATTGTCGTTGACAGTAGTTCCGAGTTTAGAGCTGGTCGTTGCTTCAGAAATCTTTCCAGCTTCAACAACAGGCATTGTCTTTCCTCCACCTGTCAACTGAGACATTGTAACCATCATTTTCAGCATTTCATCGAACAACACATTCGTTCCAGCACCAGCCGGACCAGCAATACTGACGGCTTCTTTTGCTTGAGCAGCCAATTTCCCTTTTTCAATATTACTTCCACCGAGAGCACCCATAACTGTTTCAAGTTCCTCGCGCATGGACTTGACCCATTTCATGCCGAATTTCTCGATGCTCAATCCCATGATTTTGTTAGAGATCGCGTCAATTTGGTTGCCAATGTCCCGTAGCACATTGTTGAACTCACGTCCTTGTTTTATCTGTTCATCAAGATTGTTTCCCACCTTTTTGTTGGCAGCATCCACTTTCTGCCATTCAGCAGACATCTCTCCGATGTGACCGCGAATTAGACGATAGCTCTGAATGTCAACGCCGAATTCCGCAGCAGTCCGGATCGCCACAGGTTCAGGCATCGCTTCGAGCTTTCGCATCACGTTGAAGAATTCGATTGCCTTGTCTGGATTGAGACCGACTCCCATGCTCTTCATCATGGCTTCGAGTCCAGGGGAGGCTGCAATCATTCCTGCAAATCCCTGAACGATGCCTTCAATTTGTCCAGGTTTGAATCCGAATTGCTGCATGGCGCGCGACATGTTGTTGATGCTGTTCGCGCTGGAGCTTGCAAGCTGAGAGGTATACTTGAGGTCTTCCATTTCTGAGGCATAGTCACGCATGGCTTTCTGGGCAAGAAACGCCATGCCTGCAACTGCAACACCCACACCGAGCACGCCTTTATTCATTTTGGACAAAGAATTAGAAAACCGATTCGCGGATGCTGAATCGATCTTGTATCCAAGCTTGACCAGAAATTCCTGTAAGACTTCCGTGCTCATTGTTTTGGCCTCAATCGGTGAGTGTTTTCATTTTCAACATCGAGAGCTTCAGTCATTCTTGCCAAATCGAACAGGGTCAATGTGCCGTCAATCAAAGATTCGTACTTGCACATTCCTCGCATAACAGGACGAAGTAACCAATCCTCTTCGTCCGTCATCGAGACTAATTCTGTTTTGGCAGTGCCGCCGCTATGGAATCGTCCAAGGCGGCTTGAGTAAAAAAATCCCCAATATTCTCCACGACGACAAATACCGCCAGTCGGAGCATCACGAACATGTCGATGTCATCGAACATCATGGTGTTCTTAGCGCCCAAAACATTCGCAAAGGCAATGACACCGTTCAGCTCTTGCTTGCGCTTCACTACAGACAGACATTTGTTAAGAACAAAATCGCTGTCTTCATCAGACATACCGCCAAGAGATTTGAATGCTGGCATCAGCATCTTGGTCAATGTGTCACCGTCCTCGATTCCAGACAGCGCACCGAGCACCGGCATCAACCGGCGAGCAACATTCCATTGGTCAAATGTGTTCAACCGATCAATGCGATAAGTCTGTCCATTCAGTTCGACTTCCATCAGACGTTACCTCCAAGAGCGCGGTCAATCTTGACTGCATGGAATATCCATTCCACGATCTGACCTTCCTTGGCATAAGTCAGGTCTGGCGCTTTGCGGAATGCAACTTGGCGCATGGTGATGAAGTCGCCGATTTGCGTATTCGACAAAGTCATAGAGTTCTGTCCGTGGTTGGCAGAGGATGCTGTTTGCAGAGCATACATCTGAGACAGCTGTTGGTTGACAGGCGATGTCTTCAGCAGACGCACTGTCACTTCACCACTTTTGTTGGCGTGCAGCGAGTGCATACCATCACCGTCCGCGCCAATGGTCATGGTGTTGACGTCCTCAGTCGGGGTGATGGATATGCCTTCTTCAGCGGCAGCAGCACCGGCAGCGAGATTCACGTTGCCGCCTGGACCGACCATTGCGCACTTGTTATCGAGAAAGGAATAAGTTCCCATGTTGTTTCTCCTTGTTAGCGGTTAACGTTGATGACGATGTCCACAGTATGGATGGCACCGGCCAGCTTGCCAGCGACTTGAATCGTTGTAGATTTTCGAGCAGCACGGTCGGCTGCGCTTTGTGTAGCCACTGGAGGTGCATAGGTGTAATAGCCCTTCGGCATGAAGTCGCCCTGACTCAACGCACCAAATCCAGCAGAACCCCAGACTCCGGGAGCCAAGAAACCATTCGTCACGAACTGCGCGTTGATACCCTCGATTGCTGCCACGAGAATGTTGTTGCCAGCATCAGTCTGCGGAATCTTATTGGTCGAAGTGTAGAGAACGTTATATACCGCCGTCTGGATCGACAGCGCCCAAGCGTCCGTGCCGGTAATGGTGTCGATGAATTCACCAGAACATACCTTACCTTGCTAGATGATAGCTGTGTTGTTGTTGTAAGCCACGAATACGTTGCAGTTCTTTCCTTCCAACGCGCTCAAGGCCGACGAACTCAGATTTTCAGCAACGATTCCAGGTTCAGTCTTGTACATCAACGTGATAGTCGTGTTGTTTCCAGAGTAGTTCGTGGTCAGGATGCGGCCAAGCAATGAAGAGACAGCATGAACGCTGGTGCTGGAATATTGCACCATAGTTTTCTTGTAACCAAGCGCCTTGAGGACGTATGCGATGTCACTTGTGGCAACAGCACTCAGCACATTGGCATCAATCGTGCCGACGCCATAGACGTGTTTATTGGCTGCAGCCTCGATGAAACCAGCAACTGCCGTGTGGTCGGAATCGGCTCCTTCGGGAATGACCAATCCATACCATTGCTGACCGAACATATTGTCGAATATGTTCACTGCGGATAAAGCAGTTTCAGCCACGATGCCGTTGGCAACATATGCGCCGGAGCTTGTCGAAAGACCACCTAGAAGCCCAGAAATATCCGTGCCGCTTGCGCCAGCAGTCAGGAACGAGACAGTGGAAGAAGCACCTGTCGTGTTGCTGGTGAAGATGAAGTATTGCTCCAAGGCATCCCACACAACAGTCGCGCCGGTCACCGCTGCTTGGATAATAGCTGCCACGCCGTTCATGTTTGTTGCGGCGCTGAAGTTCAGAGCCGTGATCGACTGCAGCAGACCGCCGTCAACCGTAACTTTGAATGCGCCGTTGGTGATCGCAGTCCAAACACTAATGACTTGGTTGGCCGCAGAAATTGGAGCACCAATAAGTTGGCCTGCTGTGGCAGTCTTAGCCCAACGACCAATCAATATGGAAGTCGGCTGCGGCACTTGCGAGAACCAAGCCTGTGCAGCCAAGTATTCCGGCGTGTTAGCGGCAAATTCCAGTGTGACGTTCGATAGACTGGTAAATTCAACCATGCGCTTTGCTACGTCAATATGAGCTGTAGACCCAAGCACCAATAGTTTTGAGAGATTCTGAGTCTGTGCGCCGAGCGGAGACAAATTGACCGAGGCGCTGATCAGACGAGAGATTGGAAGGGTTACGGGTGTAGGCATAGCTTGCTCCTTTAAACAGTAATTGTTTCGGTGTATTTCTCGTTATTAACTACAATTGTTGCCCCGACCAGCGGCTGAACGGGGAACCCGCGAACGACTTGACGGCGAACGGTGAATGCTACATCGGCACGGCGCAACCAACGTTCCTTGAATAGAGTTGGTGCCATCACAACATCGTTGCATTCCAACAGACCAAAGTTATTCATCGACAACACATCACGATTCTGCTCAACTTGAATGCCATCACGAAAGATGCGCCCGTAAGCTCCGCAATTCTGCCCGAAGAACGAAACCATCAATTCGATAGTCTCATGCCGATGCAACTCAAAGGTTCCAGCCGCTTTCAATACGTCTGCGGCATAGGTATCCGCTTTGTAGGAAGTAACCCCGAATGCCGCGAAATTTAAGGCGGTTGCCGGGATGTTCGGCGGCTCGGGTTGCCATCGAGGAAGCACCAATTCGTTAGCGATTCCGGTAAGCCCGACGATGAAGTCGTGGAAGAAGTTGAACAGATCATCGTCATCCAACGAATTCGCCAGAGTGAGCATCGACTGGTCGAGTACAAAGGTGCTGTCCAGCTGATCCGCAACATGAGGCGGAAAAGTCTGGACTAGATAACCGGCTTGTGTGCTGTCAGATGACACGAACGTTTATTCCTTTATAGATCAACCATTTTAATATTTTTTGGCCAGGAGCTTTTCCAACAAACAATGAAATTTTTATCACACTTTGCATGACAAAGTTGAACCACCATTTCGGTTCGTATTTAAGTTTGATTGTTAATGGTTCGCTCATATTGCTGCATCCATTCTATCAATGCTGCTCGCCACAGACTCGTAGAATCCAGCACCGAATTGTGGATATGGAGAAACTTTTCTGACCACATACTGATCGCCGCGCCAAGTAATCAGATCTGGCTGATAACCGGCGACGGCTGTTTGCACTCTGAACTTGCTGATGAAGCTGATGACCCGCGTGGCAAATTGCATCTCCGGAAATTCCTGACGCATCAATTCTATATTTTCATACATCGTCACCACACCAACCACATTTGGCGTTACTGTCGGCGTCACCTGCGAACGACCTTTAGCGTTGGCCACCTCAGCACGGCGCGTGACGGTTACCCGTTCAGCCAGCAACGGGTCAAGCACTACTTGTGATGCGATGTCGATGGGCACTATTTGCTCCTCAGAATATAAGTTATAGAATTGCGAAGCTGACCAGTGCGAATCAGAGGTTTAGTTCCTTTGAATCCTTTGCGACGACGTTCTGCCAAAGTGCTCGGTGCCAATGCCGGTGCGATACCTTCGTTGATGGCTGCACGCACCGAGTTCTGTGCCACCATTCCTGCGCGGTTCAATGCTTGTTCAGCTGCATCGTTTTGATTTTTCATGCTGAGTTGTGCGCCCAACTTCAACTGCGCCACAACCTTATCTTTGCAAGCCTCAACTCCAGGAATCATGAATGGACGCGCCGGAATGTTAGCTTCTGGAGCACCATGCTCCATAAGGTAGCCAATCTCGGCATTGTTCAATTCATCGCCTTCTTCCCGCGATTTGGTATCATTCGGAATACCAACCATGACATCCTTCTGTGTCAGCATGTGGAATGCCAACTTGAGTTTGGTCAAGTTGTTCTTCATGATGTTCGCGCCAACTTTTTCGATGGCCATATCACATGCTCGGATTAGGATTGATGAACCATGGATAGCCCCACGCTACCGCACTGGACAGTTCCGGAACTGGTCCATCCACGCCAACTTGAAGCGGACCAGCTCCCATCATCTTCGATAGCTTACGGAAGCGCAGTCCGTACACGGTCAGATTCCAATGCCCGCCGCGTTCTTCTATTGCAGCACTAGTGTCAAAGCTAATCGAAACTTTATCACCAGACTTGCTGCTCACTGGACCTGTTGTTGTTCCTGGAGTCTCGCCATTTGTTGCCTCATCCTGCGCACGACGTTCGATTGCAATATGGTGCGCGATGAACAACTGCGTTCCGAGATCACGCAGCGTAGACCAACGGTCGGCGTTCAAAAGCAATACAGCCGTCGCAATCCAAAAATTCAATTGCGCGTCCGGATATCGAACCGCGTCCGTGAATTCCGGAAAGTTTATTCTGAATGATGCAGCTGTAACTGTCATTATTGGCTCTTCCAGAGTCCATTTACACGATTGATCTCAGCCAGCACGGAAGACGCACCAATCGTGGTGTCGTCGTTTGCGCGCTGCACTGAGTGCGCGATTGCGACTGCCTGCTTTGGCGGTTTGCCATGCGATATCTCCGTGGCGATGTTTTCCTTCAGAGCTTTTTCAGAACCGCTTTGAATTAATGGCATGGCGAACCTCCTTTTATTCTTGAGAGCCGGTCAGCCTATCCAGCTTGGACTGAGCTTTCTTGATCTCATATTCCTTGCCGGATTTTTCAGCTTCAGCCAGTTCAGCCTTGGCAACTTCAATCTTAGCTTTCAGCTCGATCTGATCGGCTTCCTTCTGCAACTTCGCAGCTTCAGCTTTCGGATCGTACTTTTGCGCTCCATGTGCTTCCATGTACCAGTGGTTAGCGAATTCTTCCGGCACTTCGCAGATTCCCGGACCGAAAGAGTGAGCCACATGCTTCACATCATGAATGGTCACTTTTCTCGGCAGAATCATGGTTACTGTATTGGACATGCTTTTCTCCTTGGATTTGTGAAGGAGCCGGAATCAACCAGCCCCATCGTCGTAGTTGCTTAAAGTCCGTCGTAATACCCCATCGTCTCGGGATACACCAACTCAGTACGACCAAGACGGCAGTAGTAAGTCGTCTTGTGGTAGATCGAATCGTACTGAATCGGTGTGCGTTGCAGCATGGTCATCGGATAACGAACACGCTGATATTCCTTCAGATAGACCACTGCGCGGTCAATTCCTGGAGTGCCAATCGTGCCACCAGTTCCAGCGCCTTGCAGCCACTTCACCGGATAGATTTGCAGCTTTCCTTGTCCAGAAGTGGTCAGAAGATTGTTCTCCAAGATGTACTTCAGGATGGAGACGTTACCTGCTTGAGACACCTTCTGTGTTGCGATGTAACCGAACTGAGTCGGTGGCAACAACAGGCGATCAGGCATCACTGCCAGACCGGAATTGCGCCATGTTGTGGTCAGCATCGTGTTCACGTCAGCAAGAATTTCATCGGGAGATTTTGAAGCCCATGCGGACAGACCACCAGCACCGAGAGCCAGAGCTGCAGGTGTGATCAGAGCGCTATTCACCAAGCCTGTAGCACCTTTGCTGGTGTCACCAATATAAACCATTTCATCGATGTCCATCTGGTGCTTCAACTGCATGCCTTCGAACTTTTGTTGGTCAACGGGACGACCAAGACGAGCGGCGCTCTCCAGTTCCGGGATGGTGTACTTCAATTCCATACCCCAGAGGTCCAGAGCTTGCGCAATCTTGGCAATATCAACACCAACGCCGGTAATCTGATCGGTAGACTTGCCAATCCAAGCCTTGCCATTGCCGATTCCGTTGCCGATGCCCAATCCGCCAGCAGAAGCAAAGCTGGACAGAGTGTAGCTGGAGGCTTCATCTGCGATGGTCACGTCTTCGCGCAGATCGATGTCACGCGGAAATGTCACTGCAGCCAGAGGCATATGGAGAGTCTGGTCCAGACGTTCCAGCTCACCCACCAAGAATGCACCAGTAGAGTCTACTGTGCGGCCATCGTGAGTGGTCATCGCACCAAGATTTTTACCGGCCTGAGTGCCGTTTGCGTCAACTACGCGGTGTGCGTCATAAGTAATCATAGATCACCTTCCTTTCATTAAACGTTGAACTGAATCTCAACGTTGCCCGACGCATCAGGAGCACCGTTGAAAATCGCGTTGGTCAGCAGAACGTTGTTCGCGCCATCTGCCGCTGCCTCGAAGTCCCCAGGAGTGTGGGTCGTTGCGGCGGCTGCCACGCGAACATACACCGCGCCGCCCTTCACGGTTGTACCGCCAGAAGGCAGGTTCACCATGATGAATCCGGAGCGCAGCACATCAATCACACCAGTGGTCGGAGGGGCAACAGAACCCAAGGCAACAGCACCGAAGTTCTGATTGGTTTGAGCTTGCTGCGCGGGGAATGGACGAACAGTAACGCCATAACCTGCCTGAGAGATGTCGCCAGTGGTGAATGGTCGTACCCCAGCATTCGCCGCGGCAACCAAAACGCATTGACCGTATGCTGTGGGAGGGGCGGCAGCGCTGATCAATTCAGCGGTAATCGAGACTGGGTGGGTACGATTGACGTCACCTGCGAAGCCAGCGCCCATACGGAACTGATAAGCAATGTCAACTGTCTTCTTACGATAGATTTTCTTCATGGTTGTCTCCTTAGCTCTTCTTGCCATGCATTTCGTCATACAGACGATTCATGTCACGGACGGATTTGACGGTGGATTTTTCTGGTTGAATTTGTCCGAACATCATCTTACCTGGACCACGAGCCGCATCATTGTTCTGAGTGCGCTTCATCGCACCAACCGCCTTGAATACCGTACGGACAGCATCACAGGTCATGCCCTTGGTATCCAGTTCCTTGCCGCCCAATACTTCCTCGATCATGCCACGAGTAGCTGGCTGAACGTAGGCCAAATCAAGAGCCTTACGGCGCAGACCGCAGACATCTTTGAACGTCTTCTTCGGGGAAGCGGCACGGTCGAACGTTGGGACGCGAATCCCGGGGGCAAGGATTTCTGCCAAAGCAACAGTGTCTTTGAACGAGTCAGCCATGTAGGTGGAATCATTCGCGACACGAGCTTTGTCATTTGTTCCTGCTGGGGCTTCGAATTCCAGTTGGCCTTCAATTTCTTTATCGTCGTCATCAGTTGCACCAATGCCGGCCTTCTCTTCGAGCTTCGCAATACGCTCCATCATTGCTGCATGTTCAGCAGCATTCTGAGCGATGTGCTCTTCGATTTGGTCGTCAGTGAACTTCACGCGGCCACTTTCGAATTTATTTTCATCATCGTCACCCATAGTGGACTGAGGCGTTGCTGCAGTGCCTTGCGTCCCCATATGAAGATGGACATGGGTTTCGCCTTCCGGTTCACCGCTGATCTGGTCACCGGTTTTTGCCTCTTCCAATGCTTTGTTGAAGCCTTCCTCGTCACCAATATGGAAAGCAGCTTTCGCACGGTCGAGCCAAGAGGGTTTCTTCTTGTCTGCCATTTGAATCTCCTTGTTAAGTTTGTGGTCGCCAATAGCACAACGCCAGCCGCAGCGACCACTCTCGACTAACGCAACGTGATTACCGATGATATTTGTCTGTCTTCCTTCACCCACCCCCAACTCTTCATAATCAGCTTCATAACCACAGCTGACTTCGCGCTTTCCAGACCGCACCGCAGCGATTGCTGAAGGTACTGTGACCAACATATCCGCCAGAAGCAGATCATTTTCATGCCCTTCCCCGCGACGAACGTTCATCACAGTGCCAACTGTCAATCCTTGCCATGTCAGAGGAGTTACGACGCCTTCTTCCGGATGGTCGTCTGTTACCGACTTTCCGTTAAAGCTGGCGATTGTTTCAGGACGGAATACCTCATCTGCCTCCCGAACGATGCGAATCAATCCATCATCGTTCGGTTGTACGATTGGATTACCTTCCTCAGTGATGAGTTCGGGCGCACCATAAATCATCTCACCTGTGCGCGCGATTGGAACCTCCTCGCACAGTAGGTAGCCTTCAGGCGTCAGGCTCTGTTTAGCAGAGAGACGCTCGACGGTATAAAACGATTTACGTTGCGAAGCCATGGATTATTCCTCAGTCCATTCCAACGAGCAGTTCAAAGTAGTGCCAGCTGGGAAGCTCACCCCGCTACCATTGATCGCCAGAACTTGGCTTGCATTGCGCAGGATGATTTCCTTT
>Ga0153916_10001364_pt1 | contig 17459 bp, 14 predicted proteins | sample Opewatmetagenome_FD_109642 | JGI IMG/M metagenome (GOLD analysis project Ga0153916, IMG submission 109642) | Freshwater wetland microbial communities from Ohio, USA - Open water 3 Core 3 Depth 4 metaG | ecosystem: Environmental > Aquatic > Freshwater > Wetlands | place: USA: Ohio, Lake Erie... | reverse complement strand
GACGGATCGGTCTCGGCCGTGGGCCAGTAGTCGACCATCAGCTCGTACATGCGCCGCCCGTACAGGAAGGCGCCCATCGCGCGCGCCTCATCGTTGAAGAACGAGTGCAGCTCCTCGTCGATCAGCACCCAGTCGAGTGACCCGCCCGCCGTATTGACGAAGCCGTCGAGGGAGACGGACATCGAGTAGATGAGCCTGCCCATCAGCCGCGGGCCCGTTCGTTGCGGGCGGCCGACTCGGCGATCTCCGCGATTCGCGCCGCCCGGGTCTCCGGGCGCCGCGCGAGCGCGATCCAGCCGAGCATCATCTTGCGCGCCGAGGGCGTGAACGCCGCGAAGTTGCCGGCGGCCGGCGGCCGGATCTCGAGGGCCGCCGCGAGATCCTCCGGGACCTCCAGTCGCTCGACGGCATCCAGGATCTCCCACGATCCGTTCGCCTTCGCCCGCTCGATCGCGGCGAGGCCGGCCGGAGCCATCCGCCCCTCCCCGATCAACCGCTCGACGCGCGCCTTGTTGGACGCAGCCCACACGCTGCGCGGCTTGCGCGGCGCGAAGTAGAGCTTGCCGCGATCGTCGTCGAAGTGGCCGCCGGTGCTGTCCACCCAGCCGAAGCACAGGGCTTCCTCGATGGCCGCCTCATAGTCGAGGCCGAGACGGCCGGACCGCGACCGCCAGGTCACCAGCCAGGCGCCGCGCGCGGTGGCGTGGTTCGCCTCCAGCCAGGCGTGCCACGTGGCGCGATCGTCGGCGTGGACGTGCGGCGCATCCTCCAGAGCGGGCATGGCCGGAGTCTACCCGCACGGCCACGCCGAGGGCATGACCGGGCCGGTCAACTACTGGGAGGTCACGGACATCAACGCGAGTATCCAGGAGCTGCTGCACGCCGGCGCCCAGGTCCAGCAGGATCCTCGGGATGTCGGCGGCGGCAAGCTGGTTGCCACGCTGAAGGACGCCGACGGCAACCCGATCGGATTGATGCAGAACCCGCGGTAGCTCACCAAACGGGCAATCTGGCACTGGTGCCAGGGCGCCCACCTGTCGCATATGGAACGCAGATGCGTGTCCAGGTGATGGCCACGGGACACCAGGGCTCAAGGAGGGACGGCATGGTCACCACCAGGCGTCAGATCGACGACTTCTGGGCGCTCAAGCGCCTGGCGGTCGTGGGTGTCTCGCGCGACCCGAAGGAATTCTCCAACCAGATCTGGCAGGAGCTGCGGCAGCGCCGCTATGAGGTGCTGCCCGTCAACCCCAACGCGGACGCGATCGACGGTCAGCGCTGCTACGCCCGCGTTCAGGACATCCAACCGCCCGTGGACGGCGTCGTCATCATGACCGCGCCGAGCGTGACCGAGGCGGTCGTCCGCGACTGCGCCGCGGCAGGCATCTCGCATGTCTGGATGCACCGCGGCCTGGGAGGCGGGCCCGGTTCGGTCAGTCCGGCGGCGGTGCAGTATTGCGAGGCAAACGGAATCGACGTCGTCGCCGGCTTCTGTCCATACATGTTCCTGCCCGGGACGCCCTTCTTCCACGGCATGCACGCCTTCGCGAAGAAGGTGACCGGAAGCTACCCACGATGAGCGGAGTCGCCAGATGAAGACTGCGGCTGTGGTCTACCGAAGTCGCACCGGCACGACCCGGCGATATGCCGAGGAGATCGCGGCCTACCTTCGCACGCGAGGCGTTGCGTCACAGGTGTCCTCGATCGGCGAATGCGACATGAGCCAGCTCGCAGACGTGGACTACCTGCTGCTGGGGTGCTGGACGAACGGCCTGATGGTCGTCCTCCAGCACCCCGACGACCCGTGGCTGGCGTTCGCCCGGGACCTGCCACCCGTCGCTCGCGCACGCGTGGGCGTCTTCACGACGTACAAGCTCCTGACCGGCACCATGTTCGCGAAGATGCGCGGTGCACTTGCCGACAAGGCGCCGTCCATCGGCCTCGAGCTGAAATCGCGCGATGGCCGCCTCTCGGAGCGCGACAAGCAGGCACTGGACGAGTTCCTCGCGCGAGGGTAGTCGTCGAGGCGTTTGGGAACCTCGATCGTCAGGCCACCGTCCCTGCCGCATGGCAAACGGGCAACGGCTCCTGCTGACGGTCGCCCTGGCACTTGTCGCCACCGCTTGCTCGTTCCCCGTCGGGCCCAGCGCGTCCGCCGCCTCCATCGACGGCCATACCTACCTCTCGACGGATCTCCTGGGCGCGACCCTGGTTCCCGGGACCCAGGTCCGCCTGACCTTCACCAACGGCAGCCTGAGCGCGAGCGGCGGCTGCAACATCATGGGCGGCACCTACTCGATCGACGGCGACCGGCTCCAGACCAGCCAGATGTTCATGACCGAGATGGCCTGCGACGATGCCCGCCAGCGGCAGGACGAGTGGCTCGCCCGCTTCCTCGGCTCGGTCACGTTCACGCTCGACGGCGACACGCTCACGCTGACCGACGGCACCGTCCGCCTGACGCTGCTGGACAAGGAGGTCGCGACGCCTGACCAGCCGCTCGAGGGCACCAGCTGGGTCCTTGACGGGGTCATGTCAGGCGAGGCCATCTCGAGCGTCCCGGCCGGCGTGACCGCGGCGATCCAGATCGCCGATGGCCGGATCGGCGTCAATGCCGGCTGCAACACCGGCGGCGGCACGATCGAGGTGACCGCGGAGACGCTCACGCTCGGCCCGATCGGCCTGACCAAGATGGCCTGTGAGCCTGGGGCGATGGCGGTCGAGACCGCGGTCACGACCGTCCTGTCGGGCGTGGTCAACTACACCATCGACGCCGACGTGCTGACCATCCGGGCGGGCGACCGCGGTCTGACCTTCCGCGCTGCCGCCTGCACCCATTGCCGGCCCGCTACAGGAGGAGCGCAGCCATCAGGCCCAGGATGATCGCGCCGACCCACAGCGTGCCGATGATGATCGCGAGGACTCGCCAACGGGCGATGAGCAGAGCGCCCGAGATCGCGCCGAGGCTCGTGCCTGACCCGGTGATCAGGAAGGCCATGGCGGGCCCGGTTCCCATCCCGCCGGCCATCAAGCCGGCGACCAGCGGCAGGCTCGCCTCGCTGCTGACGTAGAACGGCACGCCCAGGGTCGCGGCAACCACGACCGACAACGGGCTCGAGCCTCCGAGCAGCGTCGTCATCCAGGCCGTGGGAACGATCGCGATGACGCCGTACCCGATCGCGGCGAAACCGACGAACAGGACGAGCATCCTGCGGCCCAGTGTCAGCGACTCTCGTCCGAGCTCGGCCAGCCGCCACGGGTCGCGTCGCATCGCGAATTCGGCAACGGACGCCGCACCAGGACCGATTCCGGCCGCTGCTGGCCTCGGCACGGAGGCGGTGGCGCAGGCCGGCGACGAGCACGCCGCCGGCTCGGTGAAGCGAGCCTGGTTCTCGAGCAGGCCGGCGCGCTGTGCGAGGAAGGCGACGCCGCCACCGGCGAAGCCGAGGACGATCGAGGCGGCGAAGAAGTAGACCGCGAACGGCCAGCCGAACAGGCCGGCCGAGACGAACAGCTCGCTCGGAGACGTGAGCGGCGAGGCCACCATGAAGGCGACGATGGGTGCCCACGGCGCGGTGGAGGCGATCAACGACAGCACGACGGCCGTGGTGCCACACGAACAGAACGGCGTAGCGACCGCGGCTGCGACCGACCCGACCACGGCGTAGCCCGTGCGCCGCTGGAAGAGTCCGGTGATCCGCTCGGTCCCGACGTAGACCTTGAGCGCTGCGGCCGTGACGATGCCGACCGTCAGGAACAGCCAGTTGTGAATGAGGCTCGTGGCGACCTGGCTGGCGATCCACGGGATGACTTCTGACAGCGGCATGTTCTCTCCAATTCCCACGCGCATGGGATGCCATGTGATTGTGAGCTTTATATCGATAGGTGTCAATATATAGCTCACCTGCCGACGGCGACCGCGAACAGCCAGCTGCGTCGTCGTAGAATCGGCGCCCTGGGTTCGGCAATCGGGAGGATCCGATGGCCATCGACACGCCCGTCGACACGATCGACCAGCAGCGTCGTGCGGTTCCCGTCGACCGCAGAACCGCCCTGGCTCGTGCGATCGTCGCGATCCTGCGTCAGGCCATTCCGGACCCAGCCCGCGTGCGGATCGAGCTCGATGATGGTGCGGTCCGGTCAGGCCTTCGATCGGACCTCGGGGGCGCGGCGGCGCGTGTCCGGATCCATGGACCGGACGCCGTCGGGCGGCTGATCTGGCCGATCACGCCCGACGCCCTGGCCGAGGGCTTCCTGCGCGACGACCTCGACATCGACGGCGACGTCGGGGCGGCGATCGCGGCCGGCCAATCGCTCAATCCCCGGGCGGTTGGCGCGAGCGACGTCCGCCGCCTCCTCCGTTACGGCCTCGAGCTCCGGCGCGGTACGCCGGCGGCTTCCGGCCGACTTCTCACTCGCTCGGCCCGACTCCGCGGTCCACGCCATTCGCGTGCGCGCGACCTGGCCGCGGTCCGGTTCCACTACGACGTCGGCGAGGACTTCTACCGGCTCTTGCTCGACCGGCGGCTGGCCTATTCGTGCGCGTATTTCGAGCGTCCGGATGATCCGACGGCGGACCTGGACGCCGCGCAGGAGGCCAAGCTCGAGCTGATCTGCCGCAAGCTCGATCTGCAACCGGGCCAGCGACTGCTCGACATCGGCTGCGGCTGGGGATCGCTGATCCTCTATGCCGCCGAACGCCACGGCGTCCAGGCGATCGGCGTGACGCTCTCCGAGCGGCAGGCGACCGAGGCGAATCGGCGGGCGGCGGAGGCCGGGCTGGCTGACCGCGCTCGCGCCGAGGTGCGGGACTACCGCGACCTGGCCGAGCTTGGGACGTTCGACGCCGTGGCGTCCGTCGGCATGTTCGAGCACGTTGGCGCCGACCACCTGCGCTCGTACTTCACGGCAGCCTGGGATGCCGTGGCGCCGGGTGGCCGGTTCCTCAACCACGGCATCGCGACGGCCGGGCGGCGCCGTCGGCCCGGGTCGGACGGGCGTCAGAACGCGCAGTTCGTCGAGCGGTACGTCTTCCCGGACGGCGAGCTCGTCCCGGTCGAGCGGGCGATCTCGGTCGCCCGCGACGAGGTCGGCTTCGAGCTGCTCGACGTCCAGCTGCTCCGGCCGCACTACGCGCTTACGCTGCGGGCCTGGGTGGACCGCCTCGAACGCTCGTGGGACGCCGCCGTCGCGGCGGCCGGCGACGAGGTCGCTCGGACGTGGCGGCTCTACATGTCGGGTGCCCGCCTCGGCTTCGAGCGCGGGGACCTGGACGTTGCCCAGCTCTTGCTGGCGCGACCGCTCGCCGATGGCTCCCCCGCAACGCGGCCGTTGCGGCCGTGGTGGTAGCCGCCCCCTAAAGCAGGTCGATCAGGCTCTGCCGCTTCGCGTCGAATTCCTCTGCGGAGACAAGTCCGTCCTCGTGCAGGAGCTGAAGATCACGGAGTCGTTCGGCGGTCGAGCCCTCTCTGGCGATTGGTCGCGCCTCCAGCATGAAGCTGGTCACGGTGGCCGTGATCGCGCTGAAGAGGCCGATGCCGAGGAGCATCAGGACCATCGCCGCAAGCCTGCCCTCGTCGGTCTTCGGCACGACGTCGCCGTATCCGACGGTCGTGAGGGTCACGACCCCCCACCACAGCGCATCAAACGGCGAGCGGACGGTTTCATTGAGTCCGTTCTCGGCCGCGTACAGCGCCAGTGAGCAGATCGCCATCACGGAGATCCACGCAGCGAACAGCCACATCAGTCCTCGGTGTTGCGCCAACGCGGTGAGATGACCGGCCGCTCGATAGATGCCCGCGAATGCTCGAACGAGGCGCAGAAGACGTAGCAGGCGCGCGATCCGCAGGGCGCGTGTCGTCGGGACCAGGGCCGCCAGGTCGATCCAGTGACCGCGAAGGTAGGCTGCTCGATCGTATGAGCACGCCAGGCGACTGACGAACTCGGCGGTGAAGACCGCGGTGAGAGCGAACTCGACGGCCGTTATCGCCGGAGTCTCGTCGACGAAGCCGACCACCACGAACACCACCGCGAGCGCCGCGAAGGCAAGCTCCCACGCGACCTCGTGACGATCGACCAACGCGAGGTATCGGTCGCGCATGGGCACTTCCGCGAGTCGGTTGTTCATGCTGGCAGCAACGATTCGCTCAGGACCCGGACCAGCTGCTCTGGAGCGCCCCGGACGCATTGCGCAGGTACGCCGTGTCGCCGTCGTTGTTCCAGACCGCGCCGTAGGTACGACCCCAGTAGCGCCTGGTCGCGCTGTTCGTGCCGCGCCCGGTATAGACGGTGACGGTCACGCCGGCCTTGAGGCTGAAGCCACTGGCGAAGGTGTAGGTGTGGATCCTCCCGTAATCGTGGAGCTTCCAGCCCGACATCGACTTCGTCGTCGGGCAGTAGTTCTTGATCCGCACGTACTCGCCATTCAGGTTGGCGGCGTAGTTGTCGTTGCCCGGTGCGTCAAAGTTGCCGCCCGAGATCCGAACGCACGACGCGGCAGCGATCGTGGCCGGCACGCCGGATGACCCGCCGAAGCCAGCCAACGCCAGGACCAGGGCAGCGCCGACCACGCGACGGCGACCGTCGAACTTGTTCATGAGTCTCCCCCCAGATACAAGCGCGATAAGCAGCCGCATCGTATCGCCCGGCTGGTCATAACCGGCAAGGGACATTCGGCCTGATTCGCGCCTCCGATCAACCATAGTAATTGGTGTTTGGTCGGACGTTCGATGGCACATAGCCCATAAGTACCCGCCCAACATGACCATTTTCTCTCAATTTTCGTCAATGTCTGGGTACAATGGCCCTGGACGCAGAGGTTGATGGGCTAACCGGGCGTCCAAGCGTCGCCAGCAGTGGGGGTTCGCGCGACGGCTCTCCAGGCTTCGCTTTCTTCGTGGGCGTCATGGCCACAACCTGGAGGTGCAACGATGCACGGCGACGAACAACCGTCCCTGTTCGGACCCGACGCGGACAACCGCGTTCCCGGCGAAGTCATCCTCAAGGTGGCAACGGCTGCGGCTCCACTGGTGGCCAGCCTCGGCGTCGGGCCGGCCCGCCTCATCGAGGGCACGCTGCCCTCCAGCCTCGGCTCGCCGGCACTTGACGCCATCCTTCAGGAACTGGGAGCGACCGGCCTCAGGGCCGTTCACGGTGCACTCGAATCGGCGTCAGCTGGTGGAGCGATCGCCGCCGCTGCGGGTGAGCTCAGTCGCGTCCTCGTGGTCGAACTGCCCGCCGAGGCGGACCTTGACGCGGCCGCTGCTCGCCTGCAGGAGGCCGGCGATGTCGTGATGGCCGCCGAGCCCAACCGGTTTCGCGAGGCCATGGCGACGACGCCGAATGACCCGATGTTCAACCTCGAGTGGGGTCTCGCGACGATCCACGCTCCCGACGCCTGGGACGCCCAACGCGGCGACCCGAGCGTCGTCGTCGCCGTCATCGACACGGGGATCGACCTCGATCACCCGGATCTGGCGGCCAACCTGGGGAGCGGCCAGGACCTCGTCGATCTGAAGGATGTTCCGCCCGGCGCGGGCTTCCACTACGAGGGCGATGTCCTCACGCGTGACGATGTCCCGGAGGACGAGGTCGGACACGGGACGCATGTCGCCGGAACCATCGCGGCCGTCACCGACAACGCCACGGGCGTTGCCGGGGTGGCGTGGGACGTTCGGCTCATGCCGGTACGAGTCCTGGCGCGGGTCGTCCGCGACGCTGATGGGTTTGTGACCGGGACCGGCACGGCCGTCGACATCGCCGCCGGCATCCGGTGGGCGGTCGACAACGGCGCCTCGATCATCAACATGAGCCTCGGTGGATACGGCGATACGTTCGTCGAGCGCGACGCGGTCGCCTACGCGGTGGCCTCCAATGTCGTCGTCGTCGCGGCGATGGGCAACGACAACACCAGCTCGCCGATGTTCCCCGCCGCCTACCCCGGCGTGCTGGCCGTTGGCGCGATCGACCAGGGCGAGCAGCGGGCGTCGTTCTCGAACACCGGGTCGCACATCGGCGTGGTGGGACCTGGCGTGGGGATCCGGAGCACCTTCCTCAACGGCGGGTTCGACGACCTGAGCGGGACGTCGATGGCCACGCCCCACGTGTCCGGGGTTGCCGCCCTGGTTCGCTCGGCCGATTCGAGCCTGACCGCCGCCCAGGTCCGGGATCGACTCCGGTCGACGGCCCGGCCACTTCGCGATACCGCGGGCGATCCCGTCCCGAACGAGCGCTACGGCATGGGCGTCGTCGACGCCGCGGCCGCGATCGGGGCCGCTCCGGCGCCGCCGTCGACGCCGCCGGCGTGGCCGGGCAGGAATTTCCGCTTCCCGCCACTGACGATCGGCGACGACGTTGCCCTCTGGCAGGGGCGCATGAACGAGCGCGGCTTCGGGCTCGTCGTCGACGGGAAGTACGGCCCGAAGTCGAAGGCTGCGTGCATCGAGTTCCAGCAGCAGCAGGGTTTGGACGCGGACGGCATCGTCGGTCCGCTGACCTGGGACGCGACCTTTGCGCCGTAGAGGTCGCGTCAATCGCTCCCACAGGTAGTCGATCGAAGCTAGGAGAGGGAAATGGCCGACGTCCTTCCGAGCCAGTTGATGAATTCGGTGCTTGGAAAGCTCTTTGATGTCCTGACCAACGGCGACGAGACGGTCCCGGCGTCCGAGGACAACTTCTTCAGCTGGGCGACGCCCGGCATCCCGGTCGAGGAATCTGATTTCGAGTTCCTGTCCCAGGGGCTCACGGGCGTCGTCAAGAAGGCTGACGTTGCCGAGTTGTCGTCGGCGGCAGGGCCGGGCGACGGCTCGACGCCACCACCCCCGCTAACCCCGGCGCAGCTCGATCAGCTGCGGGCGCAGGACACCGCCGGTCTCTACCAGCAGGCCGAGAACTTCGCTCGCCTGGTCGACTTCGTGCCCGACGTGACCTCGGCCAGCAATGACGCGATCTCGCGCCTGTCGGTGATGAACAACGAGGGCAGCCTCTCGGACATCTACCGGTACACGCTCCGGATGAGCCAGGTCATGAAGACCGATCTGCCGGAGGAGACCAAGAAGAAGATCGCTGACTTCCGGGCCCTGCTCTCGACGACGTCCACGAAGAAGAACCTCATCGACGGGACGGAGACCGAGGTCCAGGGACCAAGCCCACTCACCCAGATCTACTTCGAGAAGATGGCGGCGTACGAGGACGCGGCCCTCCAGTACAACTCCCGCCGGATCGACGCCCTTGCGGCGACGGATCCTGCCGCTGTTCATTACTGGGCGATGAACGCGAACATCCTGCGCAATCGCGTCAAGGCGGCGATGGCCGACTGGGTCTCGAACGGCTACAAGAACGACTACGAGGAGATCGCCGCGTTCATCGACCAGGTGATGCAGCGCGACATGGCCCTGCTCAAGGAGGAGTACCGCGACGAGCTGGAGAAGGCGCGGCTGACCGGACTCGCGTCAGGTTCCGACTTCTTCTACACCGCGCTCGTCCCCGGGAACTTCGCGACATCGTCCGGCTGGACGGAGTTCAAGTTCTCGAGCGGCGACTTCTCGTCGACCGCCACGTCGAACTACAGCACCAAGTCGTGGGAGGCCGGCGCGAGCGGCGGCTTCCTGGGGTTGTTCAGCGCGAGCGGCGGGGGCGGCGCGAGCAGCTCGAGGAGCGAATACAACTCGTCGTTCAACTCGGACTACTTCGGGCTGAGCTTCAAGATGGCCCAGGTGCCGATCGTCCGGCCGTGGTTCAAGCTCGCGTACCTCCTCAGCCGTTCGTGGCGCTATGACCAGAACAACCCCGAGGCGAAGGACGAGTTCGTCAGCGACGGCGGCAAGCCGCCCAAGGGCAAGATGCCGGCCATCCCGACGTCGATCATCTTCGTCCGCGATCTCAACCTGAGCTTCGGGGAAAGCAGCGGATTCAGCTCGTTCGTTGCGGAGAGCGAGAGCTCCCACGTGAGCGCCGGCGGTGGATTCAGCTGGGGCCCGTTCTCGCTGGGCGGCAGCTACAGCCGGTCGTCCTCGTCCGGCTCGACCGAGCGCAAGCAGGGCTACAAGTTCAGCAACCAGGGGATGGCGATCGACGGGATGCAGGTCGTCGGCTTCAAATGCCACGTGCTCCCGAAGAGCCCGGATCCGCTTCCCAGCATCAAGGACTGGATCTGAGCGAGGTGCAGCCATGGCCATCGGCGCGGTTGCTCTGCTCGCATTGGTCGCGAAAGCGAAGCTCGTCTTCGAGTCTCCCGGGACCTTCCTGAGCTTTCCGGTCGTCTCGCCGCTCACCTACCGGGTGGAACAGCTCCGCTTCGGGGGTGCCGGCGAGATGACCACCGACGATTTGAATGAGCTCTCCGAGTTCTCGCGGATCGTCAATTGCATCCCCCGCTCGGTCTTCGCCCCGGTCGACCAGCTGGAATACATGTGGAACGTCTACGACGACGTGCTCAAGACCGCCGAGGTGGCGCGGGGCGTGCTGACGCCCGAGGAACAGGCACGCTACGACCAGGCAATCTCGCTGCTCTATGTCAAGACCGCCGATGGCGGTCGCTCGGACAGCGACGTGCTCCGCGCCTACAAGCAACATCGGGACGCGAGCATCGCGGCGAAGGAAGCGTTCACGGCGAGCAAGCTCAGCGCAGAAACGTCGGACGATCCGGCCGTCAAGGACCACTGGCAGACGACGGATGAACCCGCGCTCCGCGCAGCCGTCGACGCCGCCGACCGGTCCTGGGCAACCGAGGGGCACCGGGACGAGGTCGACGCCGCGCTCGCCGTCGAGGAAGCGGTCGCCGCGCGCTCGCCGGCTCGCACGTGGGCCGACTGGAAGACCTCCTTCATGGAGGACATCGACACCGAGACCGACTCGAACCAGATCCAGTTCGCTCCGACCGGCTTCTCCCCGTACGACATCTTCGATGACGACTGGCCGCGCTTCACGATGAGCCGGTCCGAGATCACCCAGATGGCCTCGACCGCCCCCCACGAGCTCGTGGACGTCCTCGGAACCGGCGACCTGGGCGCCATCGAGGAGATCTCCTTCGACTTCCGCTCCGTGGCCATCACGCGCCCGTGGTTCCGCCCGGGCGTCTTCACGTCACGCTTCTGGCGGTTGCCAGCCGGGATGGAATCGCTTTCGGACGGCGCCGAAGAGCCCACGGGCCGGTGCCCGTCATATGTCAGCGCGGTCGTGTTCGCCCGGAATATCGCGATCACGTCGCTGCCCGAGGCGGTCGATGCCAGCCCGCCGGATCCGCGGATGCTCATGCTCATCGATCGAGCGACGCTGGTCCAGAAGCGCCCGGAGATGGCAGCGTTCATCGCCGCACCGGTCACCGCCTCGGTCCCCGTGACACCGCCCTCGATGAAGCTCGCGGCACGGCTCTCGGCCGTCAGTTTCGCATCACGCACGGACGCGACGCCCAGCCCAGGAGCGGCCGTGACGCTGGCGAGGCCCGCGTCCAGGCTCGCCGCCTTCAGTCCGATCGTCGCGCGGCCGTCGGTCGCCGCGATGGGTGAGGTCCGGCTATCGCAACCGGTGGTACGGGATCACCGAGTCATGATCGACCCGGGCATGGTCATCGCCCATACCCCGGAGACTCCGCCGCCGGCGCCCCAGCCGACGGTCGTTGCCACACCGCCGGACGAGATCCGGATCCTGGCCTTCATCTGCCGCCGGATTCCCCGGTCGCCCGACCCGGATCCACAGCTGGTCTGGTAGCGGGACGCGTCCGCGGCGTCCCTGCTAGAGCGTGGTCGAAAACGCGTCCATCTCGGCCCGACGAACGCCCGGCAGAGCGCGGATGACCTCGAGCGCGCCCTGCGGATCGAGATCGTCTGGCAGGACGAGGGTCACGATCCCTGACAATTCCGGATGCGACGGCCTCGGAGCCGTCGCGCCCACCTGCTCGGCGTAGGCCCTGAGCGATGCAGGGATCGGGTCGGTCGACCCGGGATCCGTGACCTCGACGATGACGCGTGCGGACATCGGTTCGAACTCTAGTCGTCCTGGATAGATCCCTCTCGTCGGTTCCGCAGCATGGCCATCGCCGTGCGAGCAAGGAAGCTTGTCGCGATCGCATTCTCCACGTCCTGCCAGACGCGCCCGGGTTCCTCGAAGCCTGGGCAGGCCGCGGACGGGGGTCATCCGGCACTGGGATCCGCGGAGCCTCGGCGTCACGATTGACCGCGGCCGGGTGTCTCTGGGTGGCACCCGTTAGGTCCCCTTCGCCGCGTGGCGGCGGGAGGCACGACATGTTGGCGAAGGCTCTCGCGCGGCGTCCCGATCGAAGGCAGGGAGGCGCCATCGCGATCGTCCTCGTCGCGATCGGGGCGATCTCCCTGGGCGTGCTCGTCCAGGGCAGCCCGACGGCGCTGTCGACGGCCAGCCCGAGCGGGACGCCCGACGCCATGGCGACCGCGCCCCCGTCGGCCGAACCGTCCGCCCAACAGGCCGAGCCATGGGCGCCGGTTGCGCTGTCGCCGCTCGAAGCCGTCGCGACGCTCGAACCCTCGGCCGGCGACGACGCGGGGATCCCGACGGATGCCACGTTCGCCCTGGCCAGCCTGGGCGGGGAACCGGCCAGGGCGATCGCCAGGCGTCTCGAGATCTCGCCGCCGACCGCGTTCACCGTCGCCGGATCCGCCGACTCGGCGGAGGTCACGATCAAACCCGAGGCGGCCCTGGCGCCGGGCGACACCTATCGCTTCGAGCTGCGCACCGCGGCCGGAACGGTGGCCGGCTCGTGGGCGTTCCGGGTCCGCGGTCCGGTCACGGTGACCGCCACGATCCCGGGAGACGCGAGCACGAACGTGCCCGACCGGACGGGCATCGAGGTGACGTTCGACCAGGAAGGGGTCGCCGACATGGCCGACCACTTCTCGATCCGGCCGGCGGTCAAGGGCACGTTCGAGCGCCACGGCCGGACGCAGGTCTTCGTCCCGAGCAGGCTTGCGCCCGCGACCACGTACACGGTGACCGTCCGCAAGGGTCTCGCCCGGACCGGCACGAACCTGCGCCTGGCGTCGAACGTGGTCTTCCGCTTCGAGACCGAGGGTCCGTCCGTGGAGCAGGCGCGGCTGGTCTTCGCGCGCGAGGCCATCGAATCCGGCCCCGGCGAGCCGCTCACGATCGCCATCGAGGCCATCCGACCATGGCTCGGGGACGGACGGGCGCCCGCCCCGACGACGGCGGACCTTCGCATCTACCGCCTCCCCTCGCTGACCGTCGCGAGCCAGGCGCTGACCGACTTCCTGGAGGCGCCGCGCTGGACCCAGTATTCGGACCCGCTGATCCCGACCACTGGGCTGCGGGTCGTGGCCGACTTCAGCGGCCCGTTGGAGCCGCTCGCTCGCGACATCCTCGCCCTGAAGGTCCCCGTGGAGCTCGATCCCGGCTGGTACGTCCTCGAGATCCCGGGGACCCGGCGGTCCCAGGCATTCCTCCAGGTCACCCCGGTGTCGACGTGGGTGTCCGTCATGAGCGACCGCACGGTCGTCTGGGTGAACGACGTCGTGACCCATCGAGCACTCGAGGGGGCGACGGTCGCGGTCGGTGCGGCCAAGCCGTTCGCGACCTCCGACGCCGACGGCCTCGCCGTTGGGACGACGCCGAAGGACCTGGTGCCGCCCGCGGCCGGCGGTGACGCCGACACGGGTTCTCCCATCCTCCGCGTGACCTCGGCCGGCGGCGATGTCGTGCTGGTGCCGTTCAACGTCCGGGGCGACAGCCAGGCCTACCGCGGCGAGTGGTGGGAGGACTTCGGATCCGCGGATGAGACCTACTGGTCGATGCTCTACACCGATCGCGAGCTCTACCGACAGACCGACCGGGTCGAGGTGTGGGGCTACCTGCGCGGTCGCGACGACGGCAAGGTCCCCGGCACGGTGGAGCTCCGCCTCGTTGCGACGGGGGCCGGTGACACCGCCGACGTGACCGCGGTTGCGTCCGTGGCCACGCACCCCGGGGCGGACGGTGCCTTCACCGCATCGCTGCCGGTCGCCGACCTCCCGCTCGACTCGTACGAGGTCCAGGTGGTGGTCGATGGACGGGTCATCGTGTCGCGCTGGGTGCAGGTCACGGTCATCCGCAAGCCGCCCTACGAGCTCGGTCTCGAGGCGGAACCCCTGGCGGTGATCAGCGGTACGCCGGTCACGTTGACGGCGAGTGCGACCTTCTTCGATGGCACACCCGTGGCATCCCTCCCGGTCGCGGTGACCGGCGACGAGAACGTCCCGGAGCATCGGATGACGACCGACGCCGCCGGCCACGCGTCCATGACCCTCGACACCGCCACGGATTCCGTCTCGTACCAGGACTGGCGGTGGGTGACGCTTCGCCCGACCGGCCCGGAGAGCGCCGACATCTGGGCGAATGCCACGACGGTCATCTTCCCGTCGGCATACAACCTGGCCGCCACCGGCGTCGTGACCGAAGGTCGGCTGCAGCTCACCGGGAAGGTGACCCTGGTCGATCTGGCCAGGGTCAGGCGAGCGCTCGCGGCCGACACATGGGATGGCGACCCGTCCGGCGTTCCCGTAGCCGGCGCGACGGTCCAGGCGGCGATCACCGAGCTGGTCCCGATCCGCCGGCAGACCGGTGTGGAGTACGACTTCGTCGAGAAGATCGTCCGGCCGGTCTACGAGTACGACTACACGTACAAGGCGCTGGACTCCGTATCCGTGGTGTCGACGCGTGGCGGGACGATCCGCTTCACCGTGCCGGTCGCGCATGCCGACCACCAGTACCAGGTCGTGCTGTCGACCACCGACGCCGCCGGCCGCGCCCAGCAACGGACGACCTGGGTCAGCCCGGCCGAACCGGAATCGAACGAGGATGGCGTCCAGTTCATCACGGATGACGGCAAGCCCGCGAACGAGGTCGAATACGCGATCGGCGACAGGGTCTCCTGGCGGATGGTCGATGACGGTCGCGACCTGCCGAGTGGCTCCGAGGACCGATACCTGTACGTGGTCGCGCAGCGCGGGCTTCGGGCGGCGGCGGTCACCGACACGCCGCGGTTTCGCCATACCTTCGCGGCGGGCGACGCCCCCGGAATCTTTGTGATGGGCATTCGATTCACCGGCACGACCTACGCTCCGAAGGCGGCGTCGTGGGCCGACTTCGATGAATCGGCGCGGGCCATTCGCGTGGCGGTCAGCGCCGACCACGCGAGTTACCGCCCGGGTGAGACGGCCAGGCTGTCCGTTCGGACAACGGACGCCGGCGGTTCGCCCGTGGCGGCGACCGTCGTCCTCCAGGCGGTCGACGAGAAGCTCTACGCCATGGGTGGGGCGCGCATTCCCCGCCCGCTCGACGACATGTACGCCCGAGTCGACAGCGGCATCGTCCGGCTGACCGCAACGCACCAGGTCCCCAGCATGGCCGGGCCGGAGGGCGAGGGCGGCGACACGACCGGCGGGGGTGGCGATCGGACGGATTTCCGGGACACCCTGCTGTTCCGCGAGCTCCGAACGGACGCGTCCGGGCGCGCGTCGACCACCGTCCGGCTGTCCGACGATCTCACCTCATGGCATGTCAGCGCCGGCGCGGTGACGAGCGACCTGGCGGCCGGTGTCGGCGAGCTGCTCATCCCGGTCGGGCTTCCCTTCTTCGTCGAGGTCACGGTCGCCGACAGATACCAGGTGGCGGACCGGCCGGAGGTCCAGGTGCGAGCCTTCGGCGACGCCCTGCGCGCCGGCGATCCCGTGGTCTTCACCGTCTCGTCCGCCTCGCTCGGGCTCGAGGCCACGACCGTCCGGGGCAAGGCGTTCGAGCCGGCGAGCGTCACCTTGCCGGCGCTGTCGCTCGGGACGCACGCTCTCACCGCCCGCGCGGTGGCGACGAGCCGCAGGGACGACGCCGGAAAGCCACTCACCGACGGCCTGACCCGCACGTTCGAGGTGGTGGCGTCGCGCCTGACGGCGGACGCGACGGCCTACGGGCTGGTCGCCGAAGGGCTGCCGGCGATGCCGGCCGGCGCGGAGCGGTCCACCTGGACGTTCACCGATGCCGGTCGCGGGCGGCTCCTGACGCTGCTGTCGGGACTGGCCGAAGCCACCGGCCTGCGACTGGACCGCTCGATCGCCCAATCGAGCGCGCGGCAGATCCTCGTGACGGCCTTCGGGCGCGACCCGGCGTCCTTCTCGCCGACGGATGTCGACCCGTCGCGCTATCCGATCGGCACCACGACGGACGACACCGGCGATGTCGTTCAGGCGGGCGTCGGCCTGCTGCCCTATGCGAGCCTCGATCCATGGCTCGCGGCTCGCGTCGCGCTGCTGGCGCCCGACGCACTCCCGGCGGCAACGCTTCGGGAGGCCCTGGCCTCGATTCGCGACGATCCGACGACCAAGCGCGACCTCCAGATCGCGGCGCTCGCCGGTCTCGCGGGTCTCGGCGAACCGGCACTCGGCGACCTGCTGGACGCCGGGCGCCAGCCGAACCTGACGCCGACGGAGCGGCTCTACCTCGCCCTCGGCTTCGAGGCGGCCGGCGACGACCCGAGCGCCGCCGCTATCGAGCGCGACCTCCTCGAGTCTCACGGGGAGGAGCTCGGAGCGTGGGTGCGACTCCGCGTGGCACGCACGGCGGACGGTGCCGATGCCACGGCGCTCCTCGCCGTGGTCGCCGCGGGCATCGGCGATCCTGTGGCGACCGGCCTGGCCGACTACGCCTGGACGCACGCGGCGACCGACACGGTCAACGCCCTCGAGCTCGCCGCGTATGCCGCGCGGGCCCTCGCCCGGACGCCGGCTGCCGCGGCGTCGTTCGCCTACACGGTGGATGGCCGGCGGACCGTCGTCCAGCTCGATCCCGGGGAGGCCTTCACGCTCCAGCTGACGGCGGCGCAGGTCGAGACCCTGTCCGTCGAGACGCTGTCCGGCCAGGTCGGAGCCGCTGTCCAGGCGCGCGTGCCGGTCGCACCCTCCAGCCTGCACCCGCACGCGGACCTGGCACTCAGCCGGGCCCGCCTGGGACAACCGATCGCGGCCGACCGGATCGTCGAGGTCAATCTCACGGCCACGTTTGCCGCGGGTGCGCCGGACGGCTGCTACGACGTGGTCGAGGTCGTGCCGTCCGGCCTCGCCCCGCTGCCGGTCGGCCGGGGCGAGACCGACGAGCGCGGGATCACGTGGCCGTCGAGCGTGGTCGGCCAAGAGGTCCGTTTCTGCGCCTCCAACGACCCCACGACCGGGCGGTCTGCCAGCCTGCGCTACCTCGCCCGGGTCGTCAACGAGGGGACGTTCAGCTGGGAGCCGGCCATCATGCAGCTCGCGAGCGCACCCGAACTGCTGGCAATCACCCCGGCCTGGACGACGAGGATCGGGACGCCCTAGACGACGCCGCTACCGGCGGTCTCGATCCCTGCGACCATTCCCTCGGCACACGGGTTCTCGCCCTGACGAGGAGGCAGACGGAGATGAAGATCGGGACGATCGTCCCGCAGGGTTGGGTCGGCGAATACGACGGCT
>Ga0153916_10001363_pt1 | contig 17459 bp, 17 predicted proteins | sample Opewatmetagenome_FD_109642 | JGI IMG/M metagenome (GOLD analysis project Ga0153916, IMG submission 109642) | Freshwater wetland microbial communities from Ohio, USA - Open water 3 Core 3 Depth 4 metaG | ecosystem: Environmental > Aquatic > Freshwater > Wetlands | place: USA: Ohio, Lake Erie... | reverse complement strand
GCCACGACGCTCGACGAGTACCGCAAGTACCTGGAGCGGGACGCGGCGCTCGAGCGGCGCTTCCAGCAGGTGCGGGTCGAGGAGCCGTCGATCGACGACACCGTCCAGATCCTGCGGGGCCTGCGCGACCGCTACGAGGCACACCACCGCTGCAAGATCTCGGACGAGGCGCTGCGCGCCTCGGCGGTGCTCGCCGACCGCTACATCCAGGACCGCCACCTGCCCGACAAGGCGATCGACCTGATCGACGAGGCAGGCTCGCGGCTGCGCATCCGCACGATGTCCGCCCCGCCCCGCTACCGGGAGCTGGAGGAGGAGATCGAGAAGGTGCGCTCCGACAAGGAGAGCGCGATCGAGGCGCAGGAGTTCGAGAAGGCGGCGTCGCTCAGGGACAAGGAGCGCAAGCTCACCCAGAAGAAGAAGGAGCTGGAGGAGAACTGGCGCACCGAGGCCGACGAGGAGCAGCCCGAGGTCGGTGAGGACGAGATCGCCGACATCGTCTCGATGTGGACGGGCATCCCCGTGTTCAAGCTCACCGAGGCGGAGACGCAGAAGCTGATCCGCATGGAGGAGGAGCTGCACAAGCGGGTGATCGGGCAGGAGCCGGCGATCGTCGCCGTCTCCAAGGCGATCAGGCGCGCGCGCGCCGGCATCAAGGACCCGAAGCGCCCGACCGGCTCGTTCATCTTCCTCGGGCCGTCCGGCGTCGGCAAGACGGAGCTCGCGCGCACGCTCGCCGAGTTCCTCTTCGGCGACGAGGACGCGATGATCCAGGTCGACATGTCGGAGTACATGGAGAAGCACTCCGTGTCCCGGCTCGTCGGCTCCCCGCCCGGCTATGTCGGCTACGACGAGGGCGGCCAGCTCACCGAGGCTGTGCGGCGCAAGCCGTACTCGGTGCTCCTGCTCGACGAGATCGAGAAGGCGCACCCGGACGTCTTCAACATCCTCCTGCAGATCCTCGAGGACGGGAAGCTGACCGACTCGCAGGGGCGCAAGGTCGACTTCCGCAACACGATCGTGATCATGACGTCGAACATCGGTGCCGCCCAGATCTCGAAGGGCCAGTTGCTCGGCTTCGCGCTCGGTGACGAGAGCGGCCTCAGCTACGACGACATGAAGAGTCGCGTGATGGGCGAGCTGAAGAAGGTGTTCCGCCCGGAGCTCCTGAACCGGATCGACGAGATCATCGTCTTCCACAAGCTCGAGAAGGGCGAGATCCTCCAGATCGTCGACCTGATGATGAAGCGCCTGCGCGACCAGATGGCGATCCACGGCGCCACGATCGAGCTGACGGACGCTGCGAGGGAGCTGCTCGTCGAGCAGGGCTACGATCCGGCGATGGGGGCGCGGCCGCTGCGCCGCTCGATCCAGCGCCTGATCGAGGATCCGCTCGCGGACTTCGTGCTCGGGCGGGAGCTCGGCGAGGGAGCGACGATCCTGATCGACCGGCGCCAGGAGCTGACGGGGGTCGAGGGCGAGTCGCTCGTCGACATCAAGGTGATCGAGGGCGTGCCCCAGCCGGTGACCGTGCCCGCCGACGAGGCGCCGCCGGAGATCCCGGACGCCCCGCCCGCCGACAACGAGCTGAACTGACGTAGCGGGCGGGGCCGTGCCTCGCCCGCACGTACCGTGCGTCTCCCGTGGCCCCTGCCTGAGGCACCATGCGGGGAACGTGCTCCGAAGGAGGCTTTCATGCAGCTGATCGAGCCCGACGACGGGGCGCCCGAGGTGCGCGCCGTCTTCGACTGCATCGCCTCGCACACCGCATCGGCGCGCGCGAAGGGCATGACCGGCGAGCAGCTCGGCGAGCGCCTCGCCGTCGTCGGCATGGCGAACGAGACGAATGCGCTCGCAACCGGGTTCGGCGTCCAGAGGCGATCCGTAGGCGTTTTTGCGGGCACGCCCCGGTGAGGTAGGTTCGCAGCGATGCTCGAGATCCGGCACGCCAACCCGTCCGACTACGGCCGTGTGATCCAGCACGTCAACGTCTGGTGGGGCGGCCGCGAGATGGCGCCGATGCTGCCGAAGCTCTTCTTCCTCCACTTCGAGGGCACGAGCTTCGTCGCCGAGGACGACGAGGGGAACCTCGTCGCTTTCCTGATCGGCTTCGTCTCCCAGACGAGCCCCGACGAGGCGTACGTCCACTTCGTCGGCGTCGCGCCCGAGCAGCGCGGCTCCGGCGTCGGCAGGCGGCTGTACGAGCGCTTCTTCGACACCGTGCGTGCGCGCGGCTGCAGGACGGTGCGATGTGTCACCTCTCCGGCGAACACCGGCTCGATCGCTTTCCACGAGGCGCTCGGCTTCACGGTCGACCGGGTGGTCGAGGACTACGACGGCCCGGGCGAGGACAGGGCGCTGCTCGTCAAGCAGCTCGGCGTCTAGCGACAGAGACATTGCGGTCGGCCGGAATGTCTCGGCTACCGTCATCCAGACGTGTCCGACCTCTTCGTCTCGACCGCGACCCGCCCGCCGCGCCGTGGACGGCGCCTGCTCGTCGTCGTTGCGCCGCTGCTCGTGATGCTCCTCCTCTGTGCCGTGGCAGTCGCCGGCCTTGCGCTTGCGGAGCGCGGCACGATTCCGGCGGGTACGACGGTGGCGGGTGTCGACGTCGGCGGCAAGACGCGCGACGAGGCCAGGCAGGCGATCGCGAATGCGGCGCGTACGGTGATCTCCCGGCCGATACGACTGATCGGCGCCGGTGGCGAGGCACGGACCTCCGGTCGGGATCTCGGTGCAAGGCCGCTCGTCGACGAAGCGCTCGACGAGGCGCTGGAGACGGGAGCGCTCGATCGGGTGCTGCGCAGGGTCGGGGTCGGCAAAGCCGAGACACTCGAGCTCGCCTACCGCCTCGGTCCCGTCCGCACAGCAGAGCTTGCAGACCGGCTCGATCGCCGCTTCGGCGAGCCCGCCCGGGACGCCGTGCTCGTTGTCCGAGAGGGGGGCACGAGGGTCGAGCCTCCGTCCCAGGGCATACGCGTCGACCGACGGGCGTTGCGGCAGGGCCTGAGGACGCTTCCCGCCGAGCTCGGCCTACCGGTCGAGACGGAGCATCCTGCCGTCGACGTCGAGGAAGCCCAACGGGCCAAGCGGCGGATCGACAGGCTGCTCGACGGTCCGCGCTCGGTGCGCTTCCGGGACGTCGCCGCACCACTCTCCGTCGCGCTGCTGCGCTCCCTCGTCGTCACGACCGCCGCCGACGGGGAGCTGGCCGTCGGCCTCGACCCGGACGGGCTGCGTGGCGCGCTGCTGCCGAAGCTCGGGCGCTTCGAGCGGCCCGCGCGCGACGCGCGTTTGGTCGTCGACGGCACGCGCGTCCGGATCGTGCCCTCCGCGGCCGGCCGGCAGCTCGACGCCGAGCGGATCGGAGCTTCCCTCGTCTCCAACCTGCGCGCCGTCGCTCATCGGGCACGGTTCACGAGCTCCGAGCCCGCCCTCGACACGGCGGCTGCGCAGAAGCTCGGCATCACCGAGCGCATCTCCGAGTTTACGACCTACTACGAGTGCTGCCAGCCGCGCGTCACGAACATCAAGCGCGCGGCGGAGCTGCTCGACGGGACGATCGTCGTGCCCGGCGGGGAGTTCTCGCTCAACCGGGCGCTCGGCAAGCGCACGGAAGAGAAGGGCTTCGTCTCGGCTCCGCAGATCTTCAACGGGCGCCTCGAGGACGCAGTGGGCGGCGGTATCAGCCAGGTTGCGACGACGCTCTTCAACGCCGCGTTCTTCGCGGGCATCAAGCTCGTCGCCCATCAGGCGCACCAGTTCTACATCTCCCGGTACCCGATGGGACGGGAGGCGACCGTCTCCTGGGGTGGCCCGGAGCTGATCTTCCGGAACGACTGGCCTGCAGCGATCCTGATGAAGCTCGAGGCAGGGGAGACCGGGATCACCGTGCGGTTCTACTCCACGAAGCTCGGGCGGCGGGTCGAGACGATCACCGGGGAGCCGTACGCGACGACTGTCCCGCGGACGATCACGATCACGGACCCGTCACTGCCTGCCGGCTCGCGCAACGTCGTGCAGGAGGCAGGCGACTCCGGCTTCAGCGTCCGGTACACCCGCAAGGTGTTCCGGAAAGGCGAGGTGGTCCGGAACGAGACCTACACCGTGCGCTACGACCCGAAGAACGCCATCGTCGAGGTCGGGCCTCCGCAGGAAAAGCCGAAGCCGAAGCCCAAGCCCAAGCCCAAGCCCAAGTCCAAGCCCATGCCGAAGCCGACGCCCAAGCCCGAGCCGGACACGCAACCGCAGCGCGAGCCGGCTTCTCCGTAGGGGCGCGGCCATGCCTCGCTCGGCCGGCGGCGGGCCACGTTGGTGCGAACAGCGTCATTCTGGCGCCTCGCCGGGTCCGCTACCGGAGCCTCAGTCGTACAGGGGCTCGAGCGCCGGGCGCCGCGCGTGGTCGTAGACGACGCGCGACTCGACGTGGCCCACCTCGGGGCGTACCGTCAGCCGGTCGAGCACGAAGTCGCGCAGCGCGTCGGTGTCGGCGACACCGATGTGGAGCAGGAAGTCGTCGGCTCCGGTGACGTGGAACAGCTCGATCACCTCGGGCATCGCGAAGGCCGCCTCGCGGAACGCGTCCACGTACGCGCGCGAGTGAGGGCGGATGCGCACGGCCACGATTGCCTCCAGCCCTCGGCCGAGCGCGTCGTGGTCGACGTCGGCGTGGAAGCCCCGCAGGACTCCGCGGGCGCGCAGCGCACGTACCCGCTCGAGGCACGTCGACGGTGCGAGCCCCACGTGCGCCGCCAGATCCTTGTTCGAGATCCGTGCGTCCTTCTGTAGGGCCTCGACGAGGGCCCTGTCGGTTCGGTCGAGACGCTCTTTCGGCACTGATCCCGAATATAGTGCGGCGGACATTGCATGTCAACGAATGCACAGTGATCATTGAGCCATGGAGATGGACAGCATCGCGGTTCATGCGGGACGGCACGACCTCGCCGCCCTCGGCGTGCACGCGCCGCCGATCGACCTCTCGAGCACGTACCCCCTCCCCGATCTCGACGAGGCCGTGTCCGCGCTCGACGCGCTCGCGGCAGGCGAGGCCGAGGCAGCGAGCCCCGTCTACGCGCGTCTGTGCAACCCGACAGTGCGGCGCTTCGAGCGCGGCCTCGCCGAGCTCGAGGGCACGGAGGACTGCGTTGCGTTCTCCTCCGGCATGGCGGCGCTGACGGCGTGCCTGCTGGCCGCGTGCTCCGAGCGCCGCCACGTCGTCGCACTGAGGCCCCTCTACGGCGGCACCGACCATCTGCTCGCCTGCAGGTTGCTCGGGATCGACGTCACCTGGGCGGAAGCAGACACGGTCGCAGCCTCGATCCGGCCGGAGACCGGGCTCGTGCTGCTCGAGACCCCGCAGAACCCGACCCTCGGGCAGGTCGACATCGCTGCGGTCGTCGCGTCCGCCGGAGGTGTCCCCGTGCTCGTCGACAACACGTTCGCGACCCCCATCTTGCAGAACCCTGCCCGCCACGGTGCCGCACTGACGCTGCACAGCGCGACGAAGTTCCTGGGAGGCCACGGCGACGTCGTCGCCGGGGCGGTCGCCTGCGACGGCGGCTGGGCCGCCCGACTGCGGCAGGTTCGGATCCTCACAGGCGCTCTGCTGCATCCGCTGGCCGCCTATCTGCTGCATCGCAGCCTGCCCACGCTCCCCTTCCGGGTGCGCGAGGCGCAGGAGCGCGCACGGGTGCTGGCCGGGCTGCTCGCCGGCCATGCGGCCGTCGAGCGGGTGCTCTACCCCGACGCCGACGGCGTGCAGCTCCGTGGGCCCGGCGCCGTGCTCGCCTTCGAGGTCGTCGGCGGGCGGGAGGCGGCCGCGACGGTGATGGAGTCCGTTCGGCTTGTCACGCCGGCGGTCAGCCTCGGGTCGACGGACACGCTGATCCAGCATCCGGCGGGCCTCACCCATCGGCTCGTCGATTCGTCGGCAAGAGAGGCGTCAGGGATCACGGACGGCCTGCTGCGGCTGTCGGTCGGGCTCGAGGACGTCCACGATCTGTGGGACGATCTCTGCGGCGCGCTCGATCGCGTCTCCGTGCTGCAGCCGCCGCTGACGCTCGCCTTGTAGAGCCCCGGCCCGCACGCCCGTCGTGATTGTTGCCAGAGAAGGCGACATGCCGTCCGGCGTGCGTCGTATCATGGCCGTCATGGCAAAGGTGATCGTCCAGCACGTCTGCTCGGAGTGCGGCACCGCGACCGGCCGCTGGCTCGGCAAGTGCCCGGGTTGCGGTGCCTTCGGAAGCCTCGTGGAGGAGTTGACGGGGCAGGCGACGCCCGCGCGGGGAGGACGTGGCGGGGTCGGTGCGGCACGGCCGCTGCAGAAGCTCGCGCAGGTCCGTGTCGAGGAGGCTGCACGCGTCGGCACGGGGGTGCCCGAGCTCGACCGGGTGCTCGGCGGCGGGCTCGTCCCCGCGTCGCTCGTCCTCGTCGGCGGCGAGCCCGGGGTCGGCAAGTCGACCCTCCTCCTGTCCGCGCTCGGCAGCATCTCGCGTGCCGGGCGGCGGGCACTGCTCGTCACCGGCGAGGAGTCGGTCGCGCAGGTGAAGCTCCGCGCAGCCCGCCTCGGGGGCGCCGACGATGTCGAGATCCTCGCCGAGACCGAGCTCGAGGCTGTCTGCGCCACGCTCGAGCAGGAGCGTCCCGACGTGTGTGTGATCGACTCCGTCCAGACGCTCTACTCGGCGGAGCTCGGCTCGGCGCCCGGGTCGGTCGGCCAGGTGCGAGAGGCGGCGGCGCGGCTCTTGCGCGTGGCGAAGGAGCAAGGTGTGGCAACCGTTCTCGTCGGGCATGTGACGAAGGACGGAGCCGTCGCCGGGCCACGCGTGCTCGAGCACCTCGTCGACTGCGTCCTCCAGTTCGAGGGCGACCGCTACCACGCACACCGCATCCTGCGGGCGACGAAGAACCGCTTCGGCTCCACGAACGAGCTCGGCATCTTCGAGATGACCGGCAGCGGGCTCGTCGGCGTCCCCGACGCTTCCGAGCTGTTCGGGCGCACCCAGGCGGGTGAGGTGGGCGCCGCGGTCGCCTGCGCGCTCGAGGGAACCCGGCCGATCCTGCTCGAGATCCAGTCGCTCGTCTCGAGGACCGATCTCGCGATGCCGCGTCGTGTCGGCACGGGCGTCGACCCGAAGCGGCTCGCGATGATCGTCGCCGTGCTCGGACGCCACGCCGGCATCGCGCTCGGCGCTGCGGACGTCTTCGTCAACGTGGCCGGCGGCGTGCGCATCGATGAGCCCGGCGCCGACCTCGCCGTCGCCCTTGCGATCGCCTCCGCCGCGCGCGGCGTACCGCTCGTCGACGGAACGGCCGCATTCGGCGAGATCGGGCTCACCGGCCGGCTGCGGCCGACGGCACAGGCGGACCGTCGACTCGAGGAGTGTGTGAAGCTCGGGATCGGCCGCGTCATCGCCCCGGAGGGCACGAAGGCCCGCGGCGGCCCGCCCGTCACACGCGCGGAGACGCTGCGGCAGGCCATCGCCGCAGGCCTGGACGGCAGGCGTGCAGGCGAAGGAGAGGAGGATGCCTGACGAGGCTACCGGGTGGGGTAGATCCGCTCGACGTACTCGTCGACCATGCGCGTCGCGCTGAAGCGAGGGACGTTCGACACGAGCGACGCCTTCATCCGCTCGCACCAGGCATGGGGCACTCCATCCGCATCCCGGTCGTAGAACATCGGGATCACCTCGCGCTCGAGCACGTTGTAGAAGTCGGCCGCGTCGCGGGCGTCCATGACGGCGGGATCCGGATCCTCCTCGCCGGGAATGGCCCAGCCGTTCGAGCCGTCGTACGCCTCGGCCCACCAGCCGTCCAGCACGCTCAGCTGCAGCACGCCGTTGAAGCACGCCTTCATTCCGCTCGTGCCACTCGCCTCGAGCGGACGGCGCGGCAGGTTGACCCAGACGTCGCAGCCCGACACGAGGTGCGTCGCAGTCGAGAGGTCGTAGTCCTCCAGCACCACCACCCGACCCGCCAGCCGCTCGTCGCTCTTCTTCAGGTTGAAGATGTCCTGCAGCACGCCCTTGCCTCCCTCGTCGAGAGGGTGCGCCTTGCCGGACAGCAGGAGCTGCACCGGTGGCTCGCCGGTCATGATGCGCACCGACCGCTCCCGGTCGTACGTCAGGAGGTAGAGCCGCTTGTAGGTGGCGAGCCGGCGGGCGAACCCGAGCGTGAGCGCGTCGGGGTCGAGAGCGTGCGCGGCGGCGTTGACGTAGTCGATCTGCTCGTTGCGCAGCAGACGGTCGTTCTGGCTCTTCAAGCGGGCCCAGTCGATCAGGGCGCCGCGTGTGGCGCGGCGCGCCGCCCACAGCTCTGCATTCGGGATCTCGTGCACGCGGGCCCACGTGCCGGGGTCGGCCGCTCGTTGCCACCAGCGCTCGCCGAGGTGCCGGTCGAACAGCTCCACGAACGGGCGCGAGACGAAGGTCGGCAGATGGGCGCCGTTCGTGACGTGGGTGATCGGCACGTCACCGACCGCGTGCGCGCCGAACATGGGCTGCCACATGCTTCGCGCCACCTCGCCGTGCAGGCGGCTGACGCCGTTGCGCGTTCGGCTGAGGCGCAGCGCGAGCGGTGTCATCCCCGGCGACTCCCGCTCGTCGTCCGGCCTGGCGCGGCACAGCGACACCAGCTCGTCCGGCGTGATCCCGAGGCGCCCGGGGAGATCGTCATACGCGGCGAGCAACTCGTCGACTCCGTAGGTCTCGTTGCCGGCCGGCACCGGGGTGTGCGTCGTGAAGACGAACCGGTCACGCACCGTGTCGAGCGCCTCGTCGAGCGACGTGCCTCGTGCGACCGCCCGGGCGGCGACCTCGAGCCCGCCGAGGGCGGGATGGCCCTCGTTCAGGTGAAAGACCGCCGGCTCGATCCCGAGTGCGTGCAGGGTACGGACGCCGCCGATCCCGAGCAGTGCGTACTGCGCGAGGCGGATCGCCCGGTTCCCCTCGTACAAGCGGGCCGTCGTCCAGCGTCGCACTGCGTCGTTCTCGGGCACTTCCGAGTCGATCAGATACAGCGGCACCCTGCCGACCTGCACGCGCCACACCTGGAACCATGTCTCGGCGCCGAACACGTGCACCGACAGCTTCAACGGCTTGCCGTCGGGTGTGCTCACGCGGGCCATCGGCAGGCTCTTCGGATCGTTCGTGATCCAGTACTCCTGCTGCCGTCCGCTGAGATCGAGACGCTGGCGGAAGTACCCTCGTCGATAGAAGAGGCCGACGGCGACGAGCGGCAGCGCCTGGTCGCTCGCCTCCTTGAGGATGTCCCCGGCCAGCACGCCGAGCCCTCCCGAATAGACGGGAAGGGAGGCGTGAATGCCGAACTCCGCGCACATGAACGCCACCGGCCCGTCGATGCCCGGGCGGGGGCGATCGGGCCGCGCGAGGTCCGCCGTGACCTCGGCGTAGAGCGCGTCGATCCGCGCGCGGATGCCGGGGTCCGCGTTCGCCCACTCGTGCGTGGACGGCCACAGATCGGTGAGGAAACGGACGGGGTTCTCGCCCGACAGCTCCCAGCGGTGCGGGTTGATGTCGCGGAACAGCGCAGCACCGTCGCGCGCCCACGACCAGCGGAAGTTGTGAGCGAGGTGCGCGAGCGGACGGAGCCCGTCCGGCAGGCGGTCGGCGAGGCGGTTTGCGCGGTCGTCGAGATCGGGGGAGCCGCCGAAGAAGGGGGTCGAGTGCATCGCGTATGGCTAGCACGTGGCCGACGGGCCATGCCGGGCGAACCCGTCAGGCGCCGGTCGGCTGCACCCTCCAGGCTGTACCCTCAAAGGGTGGAATTCGGCTCCCCCGAGATGGTCGAGGCGATCGCCCGCCTCTCTCCCGGAACGGCCCTGCGACAGGGGATCGACGACGTGATCCGCTCGCACGAAGGCGCACTGATCGTGATCGGCGACCCCGAGGAGCTGTCCTTCCTCTACTCGGGAGGGATCCGGATCGACCAGCCGTTCACCCCGCAACTCCTGTACGAGCTGTCCAAGATGGACGGCGCGATCGTGGTCGACGACGCCATCTCCAGGCTCGCGTACGCGAACGTGCAGCTGATGCCGGACCCGACGATCCCTTCCGACGAGACGGGCACGCGCCACCGCACGGCCGAGCGGGTCGCCAAGCAGACGAGCGCCCTCGTCGTCTCGATCTCGCAGCAGCGCGAGACCGTGACCGTCTTCCTCGGCGATGCTCGCCACCAGCTCGACCCGATCGCGACCGTGCTGGCGAAGGCGAACCAGGGCCTCGCGGCGCTCGAGACCTACGTCAAGCGACTCGAGCAGGTGCTGACCCGGCTGACCGCGCTCGAGTTCCAGAACGCCGTCGTCCTCGACGACGTGCTCGTCGTGCTGCAGCGGGCCGAGATGACGTCGCGGATGGTGCGCGAGGTGGAGCGCGACTGCGTCGAGCTCGGCTCCGAGGGGAGGCTGATCCGCGCCCAGCTCGAGGAGCTCTCCGGCACGCTGCCCCAGCAGGAAGCTGCGGTCGTCTCCGACTACCAGGCAACCGGCGATCCGGAGACAGCGCTCGCGCAGCTGGCGGAGCTTCCGTACGAGAGCCTGCTCGAGGCCGAGACGATTCAGGACCTGCTCGGGTTTCCGAGGTCTGCGACGCCGATCGAGACGGTCGTCAGCCCGCGCGGCTACCGGGCGCTATCCCAGATCCCGCGGATCCCACCCGGGGTGATCCGACGGGTCGTCGCCGAGCTCGAGGGTCTCGACGCGATCGCGCGTGCGTCGCTGCGCGAGCTCGAGGCGGTCGACGGCGTCGGGGCAGTGCGGGCGCGGGAAATCAAGGAAGGCCTGCGGCGCCTCCAGGAGCACAACCTGGTCGAGCGCTACCTCTCGATGTGAGCGCCCCGGCACTTGTCACGGGCGCGGCGCACGGCATCGGTCGCGCCGCCGCGGTCGCACTGGATCGGGGGAGGCACGACGTCGCCATCCACTACCGCCGCTCTCGCCGTGAGGCCGAAGCCGTCCGGTCGGAAGCGGAGGTGCTCGTGACCGGGCAGGTGCTCGAGATCGCCGGCGGCTGGAACCTCTAGCTTCGGCCGGATCGCTCGGCTGCGGTGCAGATCTCAGCTAGAATAGGGTTCTTGCCGGCAGCCTCATCAGCGCCGGCTGTTTTCGTGAGCAAGGCGCATAATCAGGCGGACAACGGGGAGGGAAGCTTGTTCGACGTCGGCGACAAGGTGGTGTACCCGCACCACGGGGCAGGCACGGTCGTGAGCAAGGACACGCGCGTCGTCCTCGGACACGAGCGCGAGTACCTGACCATCAAGATCCTGCACAACGACATGACCGTGAACGTCCCCACAGAGAACGCCGAGAAGGTCGGGCTCCGCTGGGTGATCGACCAGGAGATGGTCGAGGTCGTCGTGAGAGCGCTCTCCGGCGAGTCGACGGAGATGCCGAAGAACTGGAACCGCCGCTTCAAGCACAACCGCGACAAGATGAAGACCGGCGACATCCTCGAGCTCGCCGAGGTCGTGCGCAACCTCGCTCTGCGCGACCACGAGAAGGGGCTCTCCACCGGCGAGAAGCAGATGTACGTGAAGGCGAAGAAGATCCTCGCCTCCGAGCTGATGTACGCGAAGGACATGACCGAGGAAGAGGCCGCCGCCTGGCTCGACGACGTGCTCGCCAACCCGGCCATCGTTGCCAAGAAGGCCAAGCCGAAGGCGAAGGTCGCAGCTGCCAGTGCCTGACGGCGCTGGCAGCTAGAGACCCGATGGTCGGTGCAGGGGCTTCCGGCGACGCCGGAAGCACCTGGGCAGTGCTCGTTGCCGGCGGCTCCGGCGAGCGACTCGGCGCCGACCGACCGAAGGCGTTCGTCGCGCTCGGGAAGCGCGTGCTTCTCGCCGAGAGCCTCGAGCGGCTCGACGCGAGCCCGTGGGTCGACGCGATCGTCGTCGCCGTCCCCGAGGGGTGGGAGGAAGCGGCGATCGTCCTCGCGGAGGAGCTCGTCGTCAGCAAGGTCGCTGCCGTCGTCACCGGCGGCGCGACGAGGGCTGCTTCCGTACGGGCCGCTCTCGCCGAGGTGCCTGACGACGCGCTCGTCGTCCTCGTCCACGACGCGGCCCGGCCGCTCGTCGACGACAGCGTGATCGAGCGCGTGCTCGCGCCGCTGGCAGAGGGCTACGACGGCGTCGTGCCCGGCCTCGCGGTTCCGGACACGGTCAAGCGCGTCGAGCGGGGCGTGATCGTGGAGACCGTCGACCGCGACGGCCTCGTCATGGTGCAGACGCCGCAGGCGTTCCTCGCGCACGTGCTCCGCGTCGCGTATGCGGGCGACCTCGACGACGCGACCGACTGCGCCTCGCTCGTCGAGAGGCGTGGGGGACGCGTGCGCGTCGTCGACGGCGACCCGCGCCTGCTGAAGATCACAACCGCCGCAGATCTCGCGCTCGTCGAGTCATGGCTTGGGAGCCTCTGACACGGTGAAGCACGGGCCATCGTGCTAGAGGCTCTGAAGGCGGTGTTCTTCGACGTTGGCGAGACGCTCGTCGATGAGGAGCGCTGGTGGAGGGTGCTCGCAGAGCGCACGGGCGTGCGGCCCCACGTCGTCTGGGCGGCGCTCGGCGTCACGATCGAGCGTGGGGAGGAGCACAACGCGCTCTGGGGCCATCTCGGGATCGAGCGGCCCACCAACTGGTGGAACGATCTGCCATACGACCTCGGCGACCTCTACCCTGATGCGATCGCCTGCCTCGAAGGCGTCCGCGCTCTCGGCCTGCGCGTCGGGATCGTCGGGAACCAGACCGCGGCGCTCGAGCGGTGGGCGCGGGCCGCTGCGCTTCCCGCCGACGTCATCTCGTCGTCGGCGAGCCTCGGTGTTCGGAAGCCGGATCCCCGCTTCTTCCGGCACGTCGTGGAGCTTGCCGGGTGCGCTCCGGGCGAGGTGGCCTATGTCGGCGACCGGGTCGACAACGACGTGCTCCCCGCCGCGGCCGCCGGGCTCGTCGCGATCCACGTCCGCCGGGGCCCGTGGGGCAGCCTGCAGCAGACTCCACCGGAGGCCGCGCTCGCCGTCGACGACCTCGCGTCGCTGCCGCAGGCGCTAGCCTCGCTCGCATGAGCGGCCTCCGCATCGGCCTCGGGATCGACGCGCACGCATTCGACGCCGGCGTGCCGCTCATCCTCGGGGGCGTTGCGATCGATCACCCGCGCGGGCTCGCCGGATATTCCGACGGTGACGTGATCGCCCATGCGCTCACGGACGCCCTCCTCGGTGCGGCGGGTCTCGCCGACATCGGCGCGCTCTTCCCGTCCGACGACGAGCGCTACCGCGGGGCGGACTCGTTGGCGCTGCTGGCGGAGGCGTATCGGCAGGTGCGCGAGGCGGGCTACGAGCTCGTCAACGCCGACTGCGTGCTCGTCGGCCAGGAGCCGCGGATCGCGCCGCACCGGGAAGAGATGCGGCGGCGACTCTCGGGCGCGCTTGGCGTCGATGCCGGCTGCGTCAACGTGCGGGCGACGACGACCGATCGGCTCGGCTTCACCGGGCGCGGCGAGGGCCTCGCGGCGGAGGCCGTCGCCGTGGTCACGAAGACGTGAGCCTCCGCCTCGTCACCCACGCGGAGCAGCCGGAGATCGCGGATCGCGAGGAGATCTGGCGGACGTGGCCGGCGTTCATGCACCACGAGCCGGTCGCTCGTGACCGCTGGGGCGCGCTGTACGAGCGCTTTCCCGCGTTCCAGTTCTTCGCCGTCGACGATGCCACCGGCGAGATCATCGCCAAGGCGAACGCGATCCCCGCGCCGCTCGACGTCGACCGCCTGCCGGACGGCGGCTGGGCCGAGGCTCTGCGGGCGGGCGTCGACGATCCCGGGCCCCGACGGTGGTCTCCGCGCTGCAGATCGCCCTCGCTCCCGCGCATCGCGGCAAGGGGCTGAGCAGCGTCATGCTCGACGAGATGCGGAGGGTCGCACTGGCGCAGGGCTTCCGCGATCTCGTCGCGCCGGTGCGGCCGAGCTCGAAGTCGCGCTACCCGCTCACGCCGATGGAGCGCTACGTCGGCTGGACGACCGCCGACGGGCTGCCGTTCGACCCGTGGCTGCGTGTCCATGCCCGCGCGGGCGCGGAGACCGTCGGAGTGTGCGCCCGGTCGATGACGATCCCGGGCACCCTCGCCGAGTGGGAGGAATGGGCGGAGATGCGTTTCCCCGAGAGCGGCGACTACGTCGTGCCCGGCGCCCTCAACCCCGTCACGATCGACGTCGAGGCAAACCGCGGTCTCTACGTCGAGCCGAACGTCTGGATACGCCACCGGCTCGCATAGCGCCTCGCGCCCCGCCGGTCGCGCCCGTCGCCGGGCGGGCACGGTCTCGGCACGAAGTCGGCACGGACACGTCACAAGATCCGCGCTAGCGTGACTCCAGGGGTGCTCGTCCCCCATGGGGCCCCTTTCCTCGCGGTGGCGCGAGGGCCGTCTCCGAGTGCCGGTGCACAGCCGCTATCCTGGGGCACGGACGCGGTGCCACGCCGCTCCACATCGAGAGAGGCCGAGGGCCCCGGCCCGTCGACGCCTCGGCAACCTGCGCGACGCGCAAGGTGCCACGCCCGGGGTGGATGTCGAGCGAGGAGGAGAGATGGGCACTGCGCAGACCACGTCATTCGTCGACCTGCTCGCCGAGCGGGGCGTGCTGGTCGCCGACGGCGCGACGGGCACGAACTACCAGACGATGGGGATCGAGCCGGGCATCGCACCCGAGGAGTGGCTGTTCGACGCGCCCGACAAGGTGGTCGAGCTGCACCGGGCATTCGTCGAGGCCGGCTCCGACATCGTGCTGACGTGCACGTTCGGGGCCTCGCCGCTGCGGCTGGTCGAAGGGCCGCTCGTGGGGCGGGCCCGCGAAGTGAACCTGCGCGCCGCCGAGCTCGCCCGGAAGGGGGCCGGCGACGACCGGCTGGTGGCGGGGTCGCTGGGCCCGACCGGGCAGCTGATCGAGCCCTACGGGCTCCTGACGCACGACGCATGCGTCGAGACGTTCGCCGAGCAGGCGTCCGCGCTCGCCGACGGGGGCGTCGACCTGCTCGTGCTCGAGACGCTGTTCGCCGTCGAGGAGGGGATCTGGGCGCTCGAGGGCGTGCGGAGCGCGACCGACCTGCCGGTCGTCGCATCCTTCAGCTTCGACATGGGCACGCGCACCATGATGGGGCTCAGCCCCACCGAGGCCGTTACCGCCGTTGTCCCCCTCGGCGTCGCCGCCGTGGGCGCGAACTGCGGGCGGTCGCTCGAGGACTCCGACCTCGTCGTCACCGAGATGCTCGCGGCGGCGGGAGACATCCCCGTCTGGGTGAAACCGAACGCCGGCGTCCCGAAGATCGTCGGCGCCGAGGTCGTCTACGAGGCGGGCCCGGAGAAGCTCGCCGAGCACGCCGCCCGCTACGTGCAGCAGGGCGCGCGCATCGTGGGCGGCTGCTGCGGGTCGACGCCGGCGCACGTGGCCGCGATCGCGCGCGCCCTCGGCCGCTGAACCTGACGCTCTAGGCTGGGAGTCGGACGAGACCGTCGTCGAGCACGACGAGCCCGTCGCGCTCGAGCGCCGCGACGGCCTCGCGGTCGAGCGCGGCGAGGCGGCGGGGCCCGGCGGTGACGGCGCGCAGCGCGGCGGCGCGGCGCTGCCGGAACGAGCCCTCGAAACGCGACTGCTTGCGTGCCGGCTCGTCCCGTGTGCCGCGTGAGGGGCACGGTGCGGCGAGGGGGCATGCGTGGCAGCGGGGGATGCGCGCGAGGCAGATCGTGGCGCCGAGATCCATCAGCGCCTGCGCGGCTGCGCCCGTGAAGCGGTGGCCGGTGCGCCGCTCGACACGTTCGACGTTGACGTCGCGGGGGAGCACGTCCTCGCCGAGCGCGAAGTTGCGAACCGCCGCAGCCGTGTACGGGCCGACGCCCGGCAGCCGGGTAAGGTCGTCCGGCCAGCCGTCCGCTGCGATCGCCTGCGCGGCCCGGTGCAGCGCCAGCGCGCGCCGGTTGTAGCCGAGCCCCTGCCAGGCGCGGATCACGTCGGCGGCCGGTGCGGCGGCGAGGGCCGCCGGCGTCGGCCAGCGCTCGAGCCAGGCGAGGTAGCGCGGCACGACGCGGTCGACCTGGGTCTGCTGCAGCATCACCTCTGAGACCAGGATCGCGTACGGGTCGCGGGTCTCTCGCCACGGCAGTGGCCGCGCGGAACGGCCGTACCAGGAGAGAAGCGCCGCCTCCACGGCGGCAACGCTACAGGGCGGCCACAGAGGGGCGAGGCGTGTGTCGGCTGCGTAGGCCGGAGCTCTCACGTCTCGCCCGGGCCGAGGTCGCCGGCGACGAGGTGGCAGGCTGCCTCCGCTTCGGCGCCCGTCGCTCTCGCAGGGGCGAGGCGTGCCTCGCCCACGCCCGCCACGCGATCCTGGCGTCCGCGATTCCCGGACCCCGGGCGGTTCGGTTGTCCGCAGCCAGAGTACGGCAGGCCTTCCCTCGATCCAGGTCGATCTCGGGTTCTCGCAGGAGAACCTCCAGTGGGTGATCAGCGCCTACGCGCTCGTGTTCGGCGGCTTCCTGCTGCTCGGCGGGCGCCGCCGACCTGCTCGGCCGGCGTCGCATGTTTCTCAGCGGTCTTGCCGTCTTCACGGTCGGGTCGCTCGTGGCAGGGCTCGCCTGGAGCGAGGCATCACTGATCGGCGCACGCTCTCTGCAGGGGCTCGGGGCGGCGGTCATCTCGCCTGCCGCGCTCTCGATCGTGGTGACGACGTTCTCCGAGGGGCGTGAGCGCAACATCGCCCTCGGCGTCTGGGGCGCCGTCGGAGGCTTCGGCGCCGCCGCGGGCGTCCTCCTCGGCGGCGTGTTCACCGACCTCCTCAGCTGGGAGTGGATCTTCTTCGTCAACATCACCGTCGGCGTCACCGCGGTCGCCCTCGCGTCCGTGCTGCTCGGGGAGAGCCGCGACCGGCGGGCATCGAGCTTCGATGCGCTCGGAGCCGTGCTCGTGACGGCGGGCCTCTCGACCGCGGTGTTCGCGATCACGCAGGCGAACGACTACGGCTGGGGCTCGGCCAAGACGATCGGTCTCTTCGCAGGCGCCGTCGCGCTGCTCGGCGGCTTCCTGCTCGCGGAGATGCGGGCGAAGGATCCGCTGATGTCGTTCTCGATCTTCCGCATCAAGACGGTCAGCGGCGCCAACGTGGCAGGCTTCATCCTCGGTACCGCGTTGTTCTCGATGTTCCTGATGCTGACGCTCAACATGCAGCAGGTGCTCGCCTCCATCGTCCTGACCCGCAAGCACGAGCTCGCTGGGACACCGGCCGTCGAGGCAGAGCCCGAGCGCTCCCCCTCGCCGCGTAGGGCTCAACGAGCCTCCCGCCGGGTACGGCGCAGGCGGGGCGAGCGCCGCCCCGCCCGCGCCGCGTTATCCGGGTCGCCGGGTGCGGCGGAGGAGATGGGCGAAGTTGATCGACCACCCGACGCCGCCCGCCCGCCGCACGAAGAGCCGTG
>Ga0153916_10001362_pt1 | contig 17462 bp, 12 predicted proteins | sample Opewatmetagenome_FD_109642 | JGI IMG/M metagenome (GOLD analysis project Ga0153916, IMG submission 109642) | Freshwater wetland microbial communities from Ohio, USA - Open water 3 Core 3 Depth 4 metaG | ecosystem: Environmental > Aquatic > Freshwater > Wetlands | place: USA: Ohio, Lake Erie... | reverse complement strand
GAGCGGCTGGTTTCGCTGGGCTCGAACGAATTCGGTCTGACCTCGTTCATAAAGGAAAAGTACGGCGAATCCGATCCGCGCGCCCGTTATCCGTACAAGACGGGCGACATGAACACCACCGTGATCCGGACTGAAAAAGGACGGACCATCATGGTCCAGTACGGGCGCTATAGTCCCCGTCCGTACAGTCGCATTAACCTGATCACAGGCACGAAGGGCACGCTGACCTCCTACCCGCTGCGGGTTGCCCTCAGCCCGAACTGGCACGAGTGGCTGGACGACAAACAGCTGGCTGAGCTGAAGGCCAAATACACGCATCCGCTTTGGAACAAGATCGGCGAGATCGTCGGCAAGAACGGCGGTCACGGCGGCATGGACTACATCATGGATTATCGGCTGTGTCACTGCCTTCTGAACGGTCTGCCGCTCGATCAAGATGTGTACGACGGCGTAACGTGGAGTTCTCTGGTGGAGTTGACCGAGCGGTCGGTGTTAAAGGACGGGGCCTCGGTTGAAGTTCCCGACTTCACGCGCGGCGCGTGGCGTACGGCCCCGCCGCTCGGTATCGTCGATGTCTAGATATCTCGTCGAGCTGATTTCCGGCGCTTTTAATCTTAGAGGCAGCTCTTTGAGCCGCCATAAGTCATCCCGCGCTTAATTTGACATATCATAATCCGCGATTTATACTCTCCGAGGACGACCGGAGAGCCACACTGTTACATAAAGCGTTGCCCGCCCGGCACAGCTAAAAAGCGGACTCTTATCTTTTAAAACTCCCCGAAATGGAGACCACAGAACAACTTGAACGGCGGCTCGACAGCTTTGATTCGGCCGAGCGGAGCCGGGCGCTAAAGAAACTTTGGAAAAAAGCTCAGAAGGGTGAGATTCCGCTTGCGCCGGCCACGGATTTTGTCAATCTGCATTGTCATACGTTCTTTTCCTACAATACGTATGGCTATTCCCCGACGAGGCTTGCCTGGCTTGCCAAAAAGAGCGGTCTTGCGGCGGCAGGAATTGTAGATTTTGACGTCCTTGACGGCGTTGATGAATTTTTTTCGGCAGCGAGGCTGGTTGGGCTCAAGGCCTGTGCCGGGATGGAAAGCCGGGTGTTCGTGCCGGAATTCGCCGACCGCGTTATAAATTCGCCGGGCGAGCCGGGCGTCGCCTATCATCTGGGAGTGGGTTTTCCCAAGGGTACGCTCAGCCCGGCGCTGAAAAAATTCCAAATGGATCTATTCGAAACGGCCCAGCAGCGCAATCGCAATCTAATCGGCCGGGTGAATAGATATCTCGTACCCGTCGAAGTTGATTATGAAAAAGATGTGAAGCCTCTTTCGCCGGCGGGAAATGTCACTGAAAGGCACATCTGCGTGGCATATGCCCGCAAGGCACAGCGGGCGTTCAATGGTCCTGGCGAACTCTTACGGTTCTGGACAGAAAAGCTGGGGATGGACGCATCAAAGATGGATCTGCCGGAAGGGGTGAAGACGCTCAACGCCATCCGGGCAAAAACGATGAAAAGGGGCGGAGTCGCCTATGTCCGGCCGGATGGCGGCTCGTTCCCTAAGATGGCCGATATGAATGAGTTTATCCTTAGGGCGGGCGGCATTCCTGCTATAGCCTGGCTGGATGGCACAAGCGACGGCGAGAAATCCATGGAAGAGCTTATCGACGTGGCGATGAGCAGCGGCGCGGCGGCCCTGAATATCATACCTGACCGCAATTATGCGCCGGGCGTGAAGGACGTGAGATTGGCCAACCTTTATTCCGTCATCGAACTGGCGCAGCGACGCGGACTGCCGATTATCGTGGGAACGGAGATGAACAGCCCCGGCAACAAGTTCGTCGATTCCTTCGATACGGCCGAGCTAAAACCTCTTGTGCCAATTTTCCTCAAGGGCGCGTATGTCGTCTATGCCCATTCGGTGCTGCAGCGGACATTGAGTCTGGGCTATACCAGCGAGTGGGCAAGGAAGAATTTTTCAGGCCCCGGGGTCAAGAACCAGTTTTTCGAAGACGTTGGCAAAACCCTGCAATTGTTTAAAGAGCGGCTTTTGGAAGATTTGAAGCGGGATGTTAAGCCGCAGGCGATCCTGTCGAGAATTCGAAATTAGTTTTTCAGGAAAACCTTGAGATACGAAATTCCCGAAACACAGCGGGCCATCCAATTGATCGGCCCGAATGAACTCCGGCTCAACCCCTCAAAGCGGATTAAGCCGCCGGGCCCGCATCAGATTTTGTGCCGGGTTGAGGCGGTCGGGTTGTGCTTCTCAGACTTGAAACTCCTGAAGCAGTTTTCAACGCACGCAAGAAAAACGTCGATCCTCTCGGGAATTGACAAGAAAATATTGGAAGAGGTCTCGAGCTACGTGCCGGACGGGGCGCCCACAGTGCCGGGCCATGAGGCATCGGTGCGGGTGTGTGCGGTCGGTGAGGAGGTCACGAATTTTGAGCCCGGTCAGCGGTTTTTAGTGCAGACGGACTATCGCTGGCTGCCGACGGCAAGTTCCAACTCGGCCTTTGGCTATAACTTCGAAGGCGCTCTGCAGGAATATGTGCTGATGGATGAACGCGTGATCACGTCTCCCGAGGGCGATTCGATGCTCATACCGGCGTCGGAGAAGCTTTCCGCGGCGGCCGTCGCGCTGGTTGAGCCGTGGGCGTGTGTGGAAGATTCCTACGCGGCCAAGGACCGATCCGCGATCAAAAGCGGCGGCAGATTGCTTGTGGCCATCGATGCGGAACCTCCCGCCGATATCTTGAAAAATCTCATTTTAAAATATAGCCGTCAGAGCCAGATGACCTGGCTCGGGAAGTCCGCGCCTTCTCGCTTTGAAGGTCAGGTCATGCGGGCAAAGGGGATCGCCGAGCTTCAAGATGCCCGGTATGACGACATCGTCTATTTTGGCGCCAACGCCGCTGCCGTCGAATCGCTTTTTTGGAAAGTAGCCCCGCATGGACTCCTGAACCTCGTCATCTGCGGCGGTCGCTTTGACAAGCCGGTCCTGACGGCCATCGGACGTGTGCATTATGGCGGTATCCGTATCATAGGCACGACAGGGTTTGACCCTGCCGAATCGATGGCCACGGTCCCGCCTTCAGGCGAGATACAAAGCGGCGACGCGATCAACGTGATCGGCGCGGGTGGACCCATGGGCGTCATGCATGTTATCCGCAACATCTGTCAGGGGGTTAAAGAGATAAAGCTCTTTGCCGGCGACATCGATGACGAAAGACTCGCCGTATTGACCCGAGTGGCCGGGCCGCTAGCGAAAAAGCATAACATCGTGTACCGGCCGTACAATCCGGCCAGGGACATTCTTGCGGAAGAGTTTGACTATGTAGCGCTCTTGGCGCCGGTGCCTGCGCTTGTGGCACAATCTGTGAAGAACGCGGCGGCAAGCGCGATTCTCAATATCTTTGCAGGAATACCGGCGTCCGTGACCGGAGAAATCGACCTCGACGCCTACATTGAAAAGAAGCTTTATTTTATCGGAACGAGCGGCTCGGTGTTGGAGGATATGAAACTCGTGCTGGCGAAGGCGGAAAGCGGCAGCCTGGACACGAATTTGTCAGTGGCGGCGGTTTCAGGCCTGGACGGTGCAGCCGAGGGGTTGCGGGCTATTGAAAAAGCCCTGATCCCGGGTAAAATCATTATTTATCCGCAGTGCAAAGGCCTGGCCTTGACCCGTCTGGGGCAGCTGGCTCAAAAGTTCCCTGACGTGGCAAGGTATCTGGAAAATGGAAACTGGACGCGGAAAGCGGAAGAAAAACTTTTGGAGACATTTTCCGGGAAGGAATGACCGACTATGAGAATGGCAAGGAAGTCTGATTCGACAAAGGATAGGGCGCTCGCCGAACTGATACGGATTTCCCATGCAGTGGGCAACGATCCGCTGCTTGTGCAGGGGGGTGGCGGCAACGCGTCCGTAAAGACGGCCGACGGCAAGCATATGTATATCAAGGCCAGCGGCGTTGCCCTGAAGAATATGAAGAACCAGGAAGGCTGGCGGAGGATGAGGATCCACTCAGTCCTGGGGATTATCAAGGACCCGCTGCTCGCCAAGCTCGACGTCAATGCCCGCGAGGCCGAGGTTGTCCACCGACTCCTGCTTTGCTGTGAGGATGATTTCACACCGGCAGCGCGGCCTTCGGTCGAAGCTCATCTGCATGCCATCCTCGACGGCTGTGTTATTCATCTCCATCCCGTCGTTGTCGGCGCCTACATCAACGCCAGAAATGGCGAATCCCTTGTCGCCAAGATGTTTGCCTCCGAAAAATATCCGCCGCTCTGGGTTCCCTACGTTGATCCCGGCTTCATGCTCGGCAGGAAGATGTTCAAACTGGTCGATGAATACGAGAGGCGTTACGGCCGCAAGCCGCAGATCATATTTCTGGAGAAGCATGGCCTGTTTGTGGCAGCTCCCAGCTCAGCTGCCGCCCTCAGATTGGTTAAGGATGCGATCGCCAGATTGGCACAAGGTTTGAAGCCGCTCAAAGCGGCAAAAAAACGCCCCGTTTCACGGGACACGATCAGCGCCGCGAAACTGGCGGTGCGTAAAGCGGTTTACGATGCGACGAGCCAATACAGGCCGGCTATGCACTTTATGAGCGATGCGATCAGCGGCTTTATGGCGCGCAGGGACGCCGGCCGTCTGCTTCGAGCGGGGGCGTTATCGCCCGACGAACTTGTTTACGCCAATGGCCAGCCGATGTGGCTGGAAAGTTGCGATACGAAAAAGATTACGACGAAACTCGTCGCACAAATAGCCCACCGCCAAAAACCCGCTGCGGCGTTTATGGTCAAAGATGTGGGGCTTTTCGTGAGCGCGGACGAAGCGACGGCGAGCGTCATTCACGATATCGTCGCCTCTTCGCTTATCATCCGCGCCAATGCCGCGGCCCGGGGCGGGGTGAAAACCCTCACTCGGCGACAGGCGGATTTCATCACCAACTGGGAGGCCGAAGCCTTTCGCAAGCAGCTTGCCGGAGGCAAGTCAACCGGCGAATTGAAAAATCGCATTGCGCTGGTCACCGGCGGAGGGAGCGGGCTGGGCAGGAGTATCGCCGTCGGCCTGGCTCGGGTCGGTGCGATGGTTGCCATTGCCGATATTGATGTTCCCGCGGCTCTGAAGACTCTGGATTTGATTACAAAGGAAATGCCGAAGGCTTCCATCATGACGGTTAGGTGCGACGTGACCGATGAAAAGGATGTCGGCCGGTGTTTTGAATCGCTCCTTGAACGCTGGGGCGGTCTGGATATTTTGGTCAATGCCGCGGGTATCGCGCCCGCTTATCCGCTTGTGGAAATGCCGGTTGACAAATGGCGGAGGACGCTTGAAATCAATCTGACAGGTTATATGCTGATGGCCCAGGCGGCGGCAAGGATCATGATCCGGCAAGCCATGGGCGGGTGCATCATCAATATCAGTTCCAAGTCCGGGTTTGAAGCGAGTAAAAATAATACACCCTATAATGCGACAAAGGCCGGTGAACTTCATATCGCGAGGGGCTGGGCGCTGGAGCTTGGGCAATTCGGCATCAGAGTCAACTGCGTCGCGCCGGGGAACGTTTTTGAAGGCTCAAAAATCTGGAATCCGGAATATATAAAGACGTGTGCGAAAAAATACGGCATAGAGCCGGAAGAAGTCATTCCGTACTATGTCGATAAAACCGCCCTCAAGCGTGAGATCAAGGGACAGGATGTCGCCGACGCGGTGGTCTTCCTTTGTTCCGAAAAAGCCCGAACGGTTACCGGACAGACGCTTATCCCCGATAGCGGTCAGGTTATGGTGCGATAAATTCTCTTGGCGTTGTTGGAAATATTATACGAGCTGAGGCGCTATTTTTTCTTTGTTCCGACAAGGTCCTTGAACCAGCCGACCACACAGCCCGCAAAGACCATAAGGAATCCGGCATTGATCAAATATGCTGTGACTGTGCGATCCGCTCTGTACGAGGCTAAGTCGCTGACTGCTCCCAAAATCCCGAAGAGCGCTAAAAGCGCGATAAGCGTACCGAAAGTTCGCGCCACCAAGCGGAGCGCCGAAACCGAAGGCCTGTCCGAAACACCGTCCATATTACATCCCTCCTCTCCCAACGTCTGTGGTTCAATTTATATCAATGCGAAGAGGAGAAGTCAATTCGAGGAATGTAGACCTCTCCACAGAAATCCGTGTGGACACGGTGTGAACAAAATCGCTAAAAATAGCTTAGTTTTATTTACTCGGGCTAATAAGAAAGATCACCAGAAACACTCGAAAAATCAGCGGAAAATTCGAGAAAACAATAAAATAAAACCCCACATTTAATTTTTTAAAACTCTACCAGATAATAAAGGCAGGTTTAAATTTTATCATTTTAATTTAGGCAGCGTTCCACCAAGCGCCAGTATATGTGCCTTTGCCATTTCTCGCAGAATTCGTTCGTCTGTTTCTTTATAGGTTTTATAAAAAATCTCGAGATACTGTTTTCCCCCAGTTTCGCGCAAGCTTTCCATGGCCACTGCTTTAAGCATGTTTAGAGGATTCATTGCTCCAGGTATATCAGAATCTTTACGCAGCGATATTGGCCTTTCACGGCTCATTATTTTCAGGAAAGCCGTTTCAGTTCTTTTATCTTTGAGATTTCTGAGCGAAATAGTAGCTGCATAAATTGTCCTCCAGTCAATCTCTGTCTCCTTGACTTCAAGTATGTCTTGTATTATTGCCAAGTTGGCTTCATAACCGACAACCTGTTTAGTTTCCTCCTCCTGCCTTGCAATCCTTGACGGTTCTTCTTTTTTTTGTCCACATCCAATAAAAAAAACCAATACAAAAAGAATGAAAATGAAATATCTTATATTCATTTTAACCTTGCTCATTTCTTTACCTCCAATTACTTTAAAGCGAAACTTATAGAAATTCTAATACCATTTATAATGAATCTCAAATGTACTCGGGTCACTTGAGTTTCTTAAATCGGGAATTAGCGTAGTTTTTATAGTTAAACTTTTATGGGTGCCGTCGCCCAATTTGATATAGCCCTTCATGTAATCAATCGCTTTATCATGATAGTTCGCCCTGAAATTAGTCAGAGCAGTCCCTGTTGTATCTCCACTGGGCAGAGCCGTAAAAGTGTTATCGAAAGGACCCTTGCCGAAACTTGGGTCGTAGAGGTACAACTTGCCCTGGTAATCTAAGAAATTTATACAATGACCATCCCCGGACGAAAATACATATCTTTTTTCATTCCGGATGGTGATGTCTGATTGAGAAGGATTGGGATAAACCGAATCCACATCATTAAAATTTTGAGCGGCATGGGTCGGCTGGGGCTGATTTAATCCTCCATCTTTAATAACAATAGCATACCATTTGACTTCAGGTGAAGGGGCAGCATCGTTTTTTAATTGATAAAACTTTTGATTTACAAACACACCCTGGCATCCGGCCATATGGGCAAACATTTGATACCAACTCCCACACATTCCTCCACCTTGATCAAGCACTCCATCGATGACATCTCCATAAGGATTGGATATTCCATATTTCAATCCGGACAAATAAAGTTTGCTGATGATGGAATCACATATTCCTTTCTCATTCGACCAATATTTTGCCCATTCAGATGTCCACAGCATCGGCTCTTTGTAAGCAGGATTGACAAGAGAAGCTAAAAATGTTGTGCAAATCGTATGGCTGTGGGAGTTCATGGGATTCTGAACTGAGCCCGGATATGGAGGCACAGCATAATACCACTGCCAGACAAAATCATTTTTGTTAATATAGTTTGGCGAAGGAACAGCAGTCGTGAAATCCACATAAGCTGATTCGCTTGCTCCGGCAAAATTCACCGTCTGAGGCAATAGAGTAATTCCCTGCCCAAGGTCCGCCCAGATTACGACGGCATCAGGCGCTGTTGAAGATAGCTTATAAAATTGAGCTTTAATAGTTATGACAGTCCCTCGTGTATAGGCGGCTGGCTCACTGCGATTAATTGTTTTGTCCCATTCAGGAACAGGCACCAATGCATTTGTAACATGGTCCTTGAGGTTAACGGCTCCAGAACCCACGCCCCAGTTGAATTTGATCCTCCTGACCTCTATATCAGGGTCTCCTACCAGCAGGCCTACTGGATCCATCATATCCACAATATCCGTCCCTTTGTCATAGACTCCAAAAGGTGGGAAGTCAATGACGACATCGTATTTTCCGGCAACAGGATTTGCCCAGATTAAGTTATAATTAACATTTGCACACCCAGGCTGAATAACTGTCGTTTTAGGTCCACCGGTAACATCGGTTAGTGTCATTCCATGAGCATAGCTCGATTTTGGAAGCTGATTGATAACGTAAATCTTGGCGTTTTTTCCTGCATAATTCTGCCCTTGGACAATGGGATTTATGGCAACCCAGACCGCTTCAGAGGGGGAGAAAGTATCTTTATATTTCGGATTTGGCGCTGCAGGCGGAGGCGGAGAGGGAGCCTGGCAAGTCATCTTCTGTTCGATATCGTCTGCAGCCCCTTCATCTTGAATGCAGAATCCGATATTGCAGTCACCGTCATTTGGGTCTGTGTGCTCAAAATAGCAGCCGTCGAAAGGCATGCAATCCGCAATTATATCGTAGCCTCCAATTATTGCGGCATGCTTTTCCCAAACTTGTACCTTAAACTCAGTCTGATTGCTCTCCAGGTTCACCGTAACATATTTTTTAGTGACAGGATTTAACAGGTCGCCATCTGCCCAGCGATATCTATCTTCAACAACATATAAATGGATCGTGCTTCCTGCAGGTAAATTCTTTCCGACAGCATAGACATCTTCGCGCCCCCTGATAAAACCATTCAATGGATTCCCATTTTCATCTGCAGAATATATTCTCGGTTTTAGTTTGATATCGATAATTTTAAAAGGGAATTCAAATTTCTGCTCCGGGCTGCTGACGACTAGCCTGTATTTATGATTGATAACCTCTTCAAAGTTTAGTTTGCCAGCTCGGTAGCCTTCCATGTATTCTACACCCACATCATACCAGATTGGAGTCGGAGGTATCTCTCCCCTGAGGTCAGTTAACAGCCGGGCATAGGAAATCTCCTTGTTGTCTGACCTCATCACGCGGATATCATATAAAGTGGCTGGTTTCAATTTTTTTACGCTGACAAAAACTGTATCCATTGGATTGATCTCGCCTACAACTTCACCGTGAGAATTTAAAATCGATACGGGTGATTCTTCAACTGGCTTTTTTCTACAAATTTTGAGCCACAAAAAGAAACACACGATAACAATCAACAACAGTATGATTAAAACGGTTTTAAGTTTCACATATCCCTCCTTTGCATTATTTTTATATTGTTTATATTTCAATATCATTAAAAATAGTAATCAATAGCCCATGATATTATTTGCGCCTGCTGATAGCAGAAATGGTTTAAAAGCAATGTCCTATCATCCTTTCACTTATATTTCCGGGGAAGAAGAGGGTTGAGCCCGATTAAGAGCTTGAAGACAGAAAGCCCGCTCATCTCTTCTAAAACGTCAGCCGTGAGCCCGGAGTTTTTTTGATTATCCTAACCTATAGACGCTACTTTATCACCGAAGCAGCTTTCTTCACAGGGAGCACAAGGATATCGCTATCATACTTTCCGTTCACCGTTATCTCAATTTCGTAAGAGCCGTCCAGCATATCAACGATTTTTATCACTTTCCCTTTCACCTCTGTTGCAATCAAGTGTTCCTTTCCAGGACCGATTTTATTGTTGAATCGATCGCGCGGGGTAACCAGAAACTTTATATAGGTTTCTTTGGTGTCGGGGCGATATTCCCGAACCTTAATGTTCGGAATAGAGGTCGTCGGATAAATAACGGCGCTAATTGGCACGCTAATGAGCTTTTCACGGCTAAGAGCGGTGGAGACTCTCTGTGAAGGAGAGGCTGCTATGAAACGGAAGTAGTAAACCCCATCCAACGAAGTGTTGTTGAAGTACGCAGAGTAACGGCCGTCGCCCGCAATCTCGTCGCCATTCCTTCCGTCATCGTTGAGCATAACAGTTTCAGTCGTAACTGGAAGCGACATCCTTTGGCCAGACATGATCATAAGTTTTTTAACGGCTGTCGACATCACCGCATTTTTTTCGACTAGTTTAAGATCTGAAGGAACCAACACTTTGGCGCTAGAAACGAAGCTTCCCATTCCGATGCGCGGTCTTATGACGTCTACCTTTACGACCGCGCCGAGGACAGGTTTATATACATTGGAGAGATCGGCAGTCAGCAGCAACGGAGTGCCGGTGATGTATGATTTGCCATGGACAAAAAAATTCGAGCGTACTATGGTATTCTTCTCCAGCGACATCAAGCTGTAATGGATGGAAACCGGAGCCGGAGAGCCGGCCACTGACGCATTAACCGTCAACGTCCATAATCCGGGCAAGGGATTGCGTTTGACGGAAACCTGATAGCGCTCATGTAATTTGGTTACATCAGCAGTTACAGGATGCCCGTTGGGATCTTTCAGTGTAAAAGTTATTCTTCCGTTCAGTTCGTTCCAGGCGATCACAAACGTTACGCGTTTAGCTCCATTATTGACTTGTACGGTCCGGGTTCTTGTACTACCTATATCAATTTCTTCAACCGGATCGGTACTGAATTCCATGCCTTGTGTTTCGGCTAGCACCTGCAAGAAAAACTTTTCGAGCTGAAAAGCGTCCATATCCGTTGCCAGAGATGCAGGTGGGTGGTTCAAGATATCCGCTAAATCATTTAACTTATCAACATCAATTTCGGTCTCGTCGCCGATTCCTAGCACGAAACCATCGACTTTATTTGTTGATAGCGCTGAAGTCACTGCGGGATCATCCATATACGGTGGCGTGTTTTCCATCCCATCCGTCAATACGATCATGACTCGATGTTGATCATCTACCGGAATACCGGAGACATTAAACCCCTCCGCTTCCATTGCTTTGGAAATACCGCCACCTATGGAAGTACAGCCGTAATTCGGTCGGTTTGTGGTGAACGCCGCGACGATGTTATCGCGTTTGTCAACGGTCAGCAGGTCTAATGTTGTGTTCGCGCCTGCAGCAATGCTGAAGTAAGATGTATGATCGTAAAACACTAGACCCACTTTTGTATTGGCAGGCACATCATTGGCGAGCCACGTATCCAGGAATAAAGTGGCTGCTTCAGCAGACCGATCATATTTCTTGACCGGATCGGAGGGTGGGTACACCATGCTTCCGGAACGGTCAAAAACAACGATCGCATGAATCGGTTTCTCTACACAGGCACCGGTTGCGTCCACTGCGAAATTATTTGTTTCGCCTAATGCGGGCTCGTATTTTCCATTGAAGTTTTTATCTTCACATCCGTCATTAAATGTATCGCCGTCGTTATCGGGATCGTTTTCCTTACGGACGCCGTCCAGGTCGAAATCGGCATTGCGTTTACTGTATGCGTCGGCGGCATTGAAAACATATTCCCGAATATCGTTTTTATCTTCCACTCCATCGTTATCCGAGTCTTTATCGAAGCGTCCTGTCATAAAGCGGATCTGCTCGTCAAAGTCCATGACTCCATCGCCGTCTGAATCTGTCCAAATCGTCGTTTCATCGTTCCGTGCAGTCGGTGCACTGACAGGTCCGACCCATGTGCCTTGAGCTGTGCTGATCCATGTCGTATAGGTTTCCCACCGTTCTCCACTCCATGGATCCATGATATGAACCCACTGTGTGCTTGCGTCATCGATCCGATAGCCATTCATGGTGCGCAAATGGTAAGGTTTCCGAGTCATGATCGGTTGATTGGCATCGATCCAGGCTTGAATTTGAGCGAATGTGGGATTGGCATCCATAAATGTCGTCGTTGCATCAAGCGCCCATTCTAGCGCGACGGTTTCCTCTCCCCCATCGGCACTCGCATAACTCATTCCAACTTCATGCGCCAAGTCGCCCTCCGGAATCCCATTGCCTACCCCGGGATTCTCTTCTTCCGTGAAGTATGCAATGCGATCCTGGCAAAGCGATTTTCCATAGAATGAAACCATCATGGAAGTGGATGCTCGAAAACAATTCATATCTCCATGATCGACTCCAGAAATTGGCACGGCATCAGGATGAATATTATCCCAGTGTTTGACCGTTGAGGCATCGAGATCTGAAGCGCACCCATCCAGGCAGAGAAGCGGAGAGTCTTTGCGCTGGCGACGGTACTGCATTGCGGTTAAGAGTTTTTCACTGGCTCCATCACTGCCGTCTCCACGGATGGCTCTCATCTTCTTACTGATTAAGCGGTTTGTTTTACTCCACTCGCCCTCTCTATTCTCTCGGTCAATCACCTTTACTCGGTAATAATATATCCCTTCCGGAAGCACACTCTGGGGTTTATACAGACCTGAGGTTAATACAACTTCTTCGATTACCTGTTGAAACAAAGAATCTGTAGCAATCTGAAATTTGAATGATTTGACATATGCTCCCGATGTCCACCCGATGGCAATATCCTCACTGCGAACTGTAGCGTTATCCGATAAGGTAAATAATGAAACCCGAGGAACTCTGTTTGCAGCTCCCGCTGTCCTTTCAGCTTCGGAGTAAACGACCCAGTCGGAAACGTCCCGTCCGTAGCTTCCCCAGTACCGGCCAATAGCATAGTTCGTCATCTTTCTCGCTATCGCTGCGTCGAAATCTCCAAAGCTGGGTTGGGGGATAACAAACTGACGTTTCTTCCAAATCTGGTCCCTTTCTTTCGTCAAACTTTTTGATGATCCTGGTGCACCCCAAGAAACGAAATCAACAAGCACGTTCTTTCCCTCAGTCGATTCATATACTGCAATCTGACCGATTTTGGATCTCATAGCTTCTTTTAGTGCCGGTGGCGAGTGCAGGATGAGAATGTTTCTTTTAAAAGTGTAAATATTCTGTCTTTCTTTTCCGTCCAATTGTAATACGATAAAACTACGAGGGGGGATTTTGGTCAGCTGTTTTGGGAGGCTATAGGAAAAGTCATCATTAATTACTAACGTCAATCTCGAAGCATCCACTTCTTTTGAAGATGGGTTATAGAGTTCAATCCACGGACGTTCTTCCGTAGTTCCGAACGGCGAGATTTCAGTGATGATCGGAAGATAGGGGAATATACCTTTTCCGCTTTCAACCTGGGCAAAGCCAATATTGAAAAATAAACATTGTAATAGGCATGCTATTCCCCAGACCTTTAGGAGGAGCATAGTTTTTGTTTTCATAATAAACCTCCTTCGATTATCCTCACCCATAGCATGGGATAAGGAGTTTGTGAGAGCAATGGTGTCACATCATCATTGAAGGCATTTGCTTTTTCGCGCACCAGCACGATCCCTCCCTATTAAGCTCAAATCGATACCGCCCTTAATAGAAAAGTATATTCACGGCTGCGGCTCGATGAGATTTCAAACAGCGTTGATAAGAATACCGCAAATTTCTTATGCTCCTTATTTTTTATCACTTCTATTTTTGTTTTGTTATCTTCCATTCATTTAAATGTAGAGACAATTATGTCTGTTATGCAGCAAAGCTGATTTATGGCCATCATGTTGGATGGATAGGAGCTTGATGACATATATGTCCTCTTCCAGAAGAACATTATTTTGCTCCGTAATAAACCGGATTTTCCCTAGAGACGGTCATGTAGGTATGGTATAGCCATATAACGTACTATCGTTTGCTGCTCCGACCGGATCTATAACTATAAGACCATGATAGTTTTTGGAATGGAATATCCCGCTATTCATTAAATAACCCCTTTATATATAGAGACTGAAAAAATCATCGAAAATTATCAATTTTCTAAATTTTTTTTATCCCCCCAAGAATTCTGCTTTATTCGCGGTCTTTTAGTTAAGATAGTAATAATCGCAACACTATAGGTTAGAGCTACTTCACCAGCCGACTAAAGCGCTCACGAACCGTCTTCTCGAATGGTATTGGATCAATGTCTCCTCCTCCCCAGATGATATCTGCCATTGTGAGCACCAACTCGCGGTGCAGCTTTTCCGCGACAGCAGCAATGCCCTCTGCCAGCTTGCATTCATCAAGACATTCAGTCAAGCGCGGTTTATTGCTGTTAAATTTGGAATAGCAGAAGGCGCCGCAAGCACTTACCGAAGGTTTGGCTATTCCAACACCAACCGCAAATCGAATCTGTTCCATTACTGCATTCATGATTAGATCTGCCCGAGTAGGAAAGAGCCTTTCATGGCAGTGCCTGCAGATCAAAGCACTTGGTTGAATTTCTTCCTTACAGTAGGGGCATTTTGTCATTTCCATTTTAATACCTCCATTTCGTAATAAGCTTCATATTCAAATTGATTCTAGTTTTCCTCCCAGGTAACTAAAAGCGTCCTTGGACCCGCCCCCACTCATTATCTTCAAGTTTGCCCCTTCCTATGTTTCTCCAGCCGGAATTGTGCCCCCAAGGCTCCAACCCTCCAGAAAGGTGGTTTCCCCTGAAGCGCACATAATCCCGCTCTATAGAGAATGCTCCCCGTTCTAAGTTGATCACCCTCTATTATATAAGACTGAAAAAGGCTTAAATTTTTATCAATTTTATAAATTTTTTTTATTTCCCCCGAGAATTTGCTGGCATCTTGAACCGCTTTTGATAAAAAATATCATCTTAATTGTCTCTTTTTACGAGGCGCTTTATCCAAAAAAGTCTCATTTCGAGATCTGAGATTCCGGAACTCGTAGTCGGGGCATTGATCCCGAACGAAAAGAGCGGGGCGGTTGAATAGCGCGAAATTTCAAGATCTACCCTCAGGCCCCGGCTGCAGGCATCCAAATCGACGACGTCGTCATAGACTGCAAAAAACACACTCCGGGCCCGGAAAATAGCCCTCCAGGCCGGTTTTAGCCGTGGGAAAAAGATCATCAAAACGACTGGGAAGCGGGATATTGAACCTCAAAACGCCTTTTAAAACGACCAATAAATGGGAGAAAAAGACCACTCGGAAGCCTGTAAAATCCCATTTTGACCTATAGTTCGTAATGCGATAGTTTTAAAAGAGTTGCGGGCGCCTCCAGTTAACATAATGGTTATTGCGCGACTCAGTCCCAGGGGCCGATTCGGGGCCTGGAATAGGCTCTGGACGCCTTCACGCCTTGGCGCTTTTCCGCCGCCAAAAATGCCTGCTTGTTGTCTTACTTCCGAAACTGTTGTTGAACGAACGAATACAATACAAAAAGACATGGGCTCGGAGAAGGAAGAAAGAGCCGAAGACAGACAGAGCCAAAGACAGAACAGACCATGGGAATAGATGAAGACCGTGAGCATCCAAGACCTATCCCCCCTTCCCCCCTTCCCATGGAAGGATGGAAAGCCGGGACCCCGGATGGACCCCGGACAGACCCGGGTGAGCCTAGGCCCTTTTGTTTCTTTTGAGAGGAAGGTAGTAGCTGAAAAGCGGAAAAGTGGTTCTTCTTCCGATTGACGGAAGAACCGCAATACTTCTCTTTCTTTCTGTTCTTCTAAATCTTCTCTTGAAGATATTCTTTGGGGGTGTTGGTTGGCCCGGATTGATAGGACGCCCAGGCCCGGATTGAGGCATACCATAGGACGCTGAGGCCCTATTTGACCGGATTTAAATATTTTTGCTCTCCAGTTCTTTGGGGGTGTTGGTTGGCCCGGATTGAAACTCGTTTTCGCTTGTGTGTCATTCCCTGGAACCAAGGCTCCTCGAATTTGAAGGGTAAGTAATATTGGGAATATCTGCCTCTTCTGACCTCAACGCCAAGAGAAACCTTACTCCATCGGATAAATTTTCGGACGGTCCGTTCATCAACCCCGGCCAGTTTTGCGAGACGTTCCTGTGATGGATTGGCAAAACCTTTCACGTTTCGATGGCGATACAGCGCAATAAAGACCTTGGCCCATGCTCCTGGGATGCTGTTTAAGGCTCCTGAATCACAGAGGTCTATGAACAAGCCCCAGATACCTCGGGGCTTCTGCTTTTCATTCTCGTTTCTCATTCCGCCCTTCTTGAGAGGGGCGGCAAAGGCCACAGGAAAGAAGGGCGTCAGACCCGCAACCCCGCCGCCCCGTCATATTCATGATTCCTGACTTGGCGAAGTCGCCGGTTCCTGCACCGGTTTTGGTTTGTTCGCCTTCATCAATCTGAACAACTGCTTTTCAACTCCCGGCCAAAAAATCCGCCGACCGATGCCGGGGACCTTGCAGCTAGGGATTGAGCCCCGCATAACGAGTTTGCGGACCGAGACGACATGGACGCCCAAGAGTTCGGAGACCTCGCGGGGACTAAGCCATTTCCGGGGGTCAAGTTTGGAAGGCATTTCTAGCCTCCTGAGAATGCAAAAGAGGCTAGCTTTTATTGAGAGGAAAGCCAAGCTCGGCCTCTTCCTCAAAGGCTGGACGAGCCCGGCTGTCGAGGTCGCCGTCCTCCGGCGTGTCACGCACAATAAGTGCGTCGGAGCATCCCATCCATTAGCGGCACGCGCTCAGAGCCTTAATGCCGTCCGGTCTGAACATCAACTGACCGGGTCACACGGATGAAACGCTGTCCATGCTGACTATTAAATACGGTGAGTTTTTGCCTTTGTCAAGCGATTGTTAAAAAATATTTTGCGGAGTCTCCGACTTGCAATAGCAATCAAAAACTATTAGCATATTAAAAAGAGGGAGGCTCAAATTGAGAAAAGAAAGGATATATAATAATACGTATTTTTCCGCAGACGTGCTAAAGGAGGCGATAGCCTTGTTTGATAAGGCATCTGATAAAAACGAAAAAACCCCGCAAAATTTTTCCCTTTCAGTGCAACACCAAGATACAATCTGGCATTATGATACGGAAGCTGAATTCTTTGCTGATTATCGTGAAGACCATGATTACTCCCACTATCAAAAAAATTATCCAGATTCAAGGATAGATGTTATGTATACTTCGAAGTTTCGCACAAGAGTAGAAATCGTATTTCCAAATAGGGAAAAAATAGAAAATGTCTTTGAGGTATTCGAAAAACATCATAAAGAATCCATTTTGCCAACTCCTCCGCCGCCACCCACTCCGCCGCCACCCCCTCCTCCTAAACCTATTATCTTCATCGGACACGGACAACATAAAGATTGGCGGGATTTAAAAGACCATCTTCATGAAAAACATGGATATGAAGTTCATGCGTATGAAATTGGTGCCAGAGCAGGACATCAAATCCGGGATATCCTCGCAACTATGTTGAAGAGTAATTTCGCCATTCTGGTAATGACCGGAGAGCAAAAAACTGCAAGCGGAGGTAGGCTGGCTCGCCAAAACGTAGTTCATGAACTTGGATTATTTCAGGGGAGGCTGGGCTTCAATAAGGCAATTGTTCTTCTGGAGAAAGGCACAAGAGTATTTTCGAATATTGCGGGAGTGCATCAAATTCGTTATAAAAAGGGTAGAATACAAGAGACCTTTGGAGAGGTTCTCGCTACCTTAAGCCGTGAATTC
>Ga0153916_10001361_pt1 | contig 17462 bp, 18 predicted proteins | sample Opewatmetagenome_FD_109642 | JGI IMG/M metagenome (GOLD analysis project Ga0153916, IMG submission 109642) | Freshwater wetland microbial communities from Ohio, USA - Open water 3 Core 3 Depth 4 metaG | ecosystem: Environmental > Aquatic > Freshwater > Wetlands | place: USA: Ohio, Lake Erie... | reverse complement strand
GCGGTCGGCGACGGCGCCGGTGGGCACCTCGGCCAGCACCATGAGGAAGAAGAAGGGCGTGTCGAGCAGTGTGATCTGGGTGAGCGAGAGGCCGCGCTGGACCTGCAGGTAGACGACCCAGATCGGCCACCAGAGCTGGAATTCCATCAGGAAGCGGTACAGGTACGACTTCCTGACGTTGGCCTCGAAGGCCATCTCTTCGCGGACGCCGCCCAGCAGATCCATAGCTGTCGAGTATAACGAGGGCGCGCGGCCCTCTTAAGCGCAGAGGGGGGCCGCGAAGGCCCCCTTGTCAACCCGTGCGCCGACCCGGCCTAGAAGGCGTTCTCGAAGCCCTTGACGGGCAGGTGGAAGACGAAGAAGCCGGGCGCGTAGGCGTGCGTGTCGCTCACGAGCAGCGCCAGCACGATCGCCCAGACGGCGAAGCCCGCCGCGTTTGCCACGAGCACCCTCCCGGCCGGCGCATCGGTTGCCGTCTGCACCGCCAGGACGGTCGTGCCGAAAAACAGCGCCAGGGCGGCCAGACCGAGACCGTAATCAAGTCCGGGAATGAAGATCAACACACCGAGCGCCAGCGGCGCCGCGGCGAAGCCCATCACGCGCACCAGCTCGTTGACGTCCGCCCGCGCGCGAAAGACCTGCGTCAGCAGCACATAGACGAGCGCGACCCAGACGCCCCATAGCAGAACGGACAGGATCGAGCCAAGAATCAGCGACTGGAGCAAGATCTTGCCGCTGCCCGGAACGTCGCCGATGCCGCCGATGTCGTGGAAGACCCACCACAGCCATCCGCCCACGCCCGACAGCAGCGTGGCGGCGACCGCCACCACGAGGGCGGGGATCGTCGCGCCGGCGTCGGCGCGCACCTCCTCGAACACGCTCGTATCGAGCATGGCGAGGCGCCGGAGGCGCTGTATGAGAATGTTGACGTCCATGCCACTCACCTGTGATCCCATGCCCATTGCCGGAATCCTCCTTCCGCCGCCGATCCCTGGCGGCCGCGCCGTCCTGGCAAACGTTTAACTGCCTATCTCATACAACACTATCGATCGGCTGTCTAGTACCCGCGCGGGTCTTTTTTCGGCCCGGTCCTTGTTCGAATCCTGGGAGGGGCGCCAATTCTGGACAGGGCGCAGCCGAGCCGGGCCGCGTCCGGCTACAGCGGCGACTTCGCCGGCACGCCGGGGCGGCGGGGGTACTGCGGCGGGGTCTCCCGCTGCTTGGCGACCACCACGAGGGTCTGGGGCGGTCCGGGCACAGCAAACGGGACCGTGAAGGCCCGCCCGCCAAGGATCTCCAGCGCGTGGGCGGCCGCTCGCACCTCGGCCGCGGCACGTGAGCCCTTCGGCGAGACGACGCGGCCGCCGACGCGCGCGAACGGCAGCGCCAGCTCGACCAGCGCGGGCAGAGGCGCGACGGCGCGCGCCACGACGAGGTCGAAGCGGCCGCGCAGCCGCGCGTCGTGGGCAAGGGTCTCGGCGCGGCCCGTGCAGACTTCGACATCCTCGAGCGCCAGCGCCTCGACGACGGAAGCGAGGAATGCGGTCTTCTTCGCGGTCGCGTCGAGCAACGTGAGCCTGATCGAGGGCCAGACGATCTTCCAGACGACGCCGGGGAAGCCGGCGCCGGCGCCGAGGTCGAGCACGTCGTCGCCGGGACGCAGCAGCTCGCGCTCCCGCAGCGCCGCGCCGAGCGCGATCGACTCGAGGAAGTGCCGCCGCTGCACCACTTCGGGGTCGACATCGCCGACGAGGTTGACACGCGCCGACCAGTCCGTGAGCAGCGCCAGATACCGCTCGAATTTCGACGTTTCCGTATCTGAGAGGCGCACTCCGTACGCTCTCGCGCCGTCGATCAATACGTCGAGCATGCGTTGAGCATAGCAGCCTTCGTTTGACGCTCTCTCCGGGTCGCGCCTACAATTCAACGTAACGTGAGGGAGGGTGTGCTGGCGATGGCGGGTGATACGACGACGGAACAGCGGACGCTGCAGGAGCTCGCGCATGCATATCTTGCGTCGCTGAAGGCGACGGCGCGGCAGGCAGCACAGCCGGAAGTGCTGAAGTTTGTCCGCTGGGCCGGCGGCGGCCGCGACCTCGCCGGCATGCGCGGCCACGAGATCGCGCAGTACGCGGACAACTTCCCCCCGACGGTCGCGGACGCGGCGAAGCGCGCCGACCACGTGCGGGCGTTTCTCAAGTGGGCGAAAGACCGCGGCGTCACGACGGAGAACCTCGGCACGCACCTGCGGGTGCGCAAGGCGTCGAAGTCGAGCGGCACACAGACCCTCGAGGTGCAACAGCCGATTTACCTGACGCGCGAAGGCCACGAGGCGCTGGAGGTGGAGTTGCACCAGCTCAAGGAGCGCCGCCCGCACATCCAGGCCGACCTCGCGCGCGCGATGGCCGACAAGGACTTCCGCGAAAACGCGCCGCTCGATGCCGCGCGCAACGAGCAGGCGCACCTGGAGGCCCGTATCCGTGAGATCGACGCGACGCTGCGCCGTGCGGTGATCCTCGATCAGGGCGCCACGACGGCCGGCGGCGTCTCGCAGATCGGCGACGTCGTCACCATCCGCGACCTGCGCACCGGCCAGGAGAAGAGCTACACGCTCGTCAACTCCGACGAGGTGCGTTCGGGCCAGGGCAAGATCTCCATCGCGTCGCCGGTCGGCAAGGCGGTGTACCAGCGCCGCGCCGGCGAAGAGGTCGAGGTGGAGGCGCCGTCCGGCACGTTCCGGGTGCGCATCGAGACGATCAAGTCGGCGTAGTCCCGAAACCGGCATGGACACAAGAAAGGCCCGCAGCGAGCGGGCCGTTTCTCTGTGTCTCGAGACGCCGTGGCGTCAGTTGCCGGTGAACGTCGGCTGCCGCTTCTCGACGAACGCCTTCGCCGCCTCGCGGTGGTCGTTCGTCATGCCGGAGAGCTGCATGTTGAGCGCCTCCTGGTCGAGCGCGGTGAGCAGGTCACAGTCCTCCGCGCGGTTGAGGTTCTCCTTCATGCGCGCGTACGCCAGCGTCGGCCCGCTCGCGAGCCGCGCCGCCAACGCCATGGTCTCGGTCTCGAGTTGGTCGTGCGGCACGACGCGGTTGACCATGCCGATGCGGTACGCTTCCTCCCCGTCGAGCATCTCGCCCGTGAAATAGAGTTCGCGGGCCTTGCCGTTGCCGACGAGCCGCGGCAGGAAGTACGAGCCGCCGAAGTCACCGCTGAATCCGACGTTGCGGAAGATCGTGCCGAGCTTCGCGCGGTCGGAGGCGATGCGGATGTCGCAGGCGAGGGCCAGGCTCAGCCCGGCGCCGACGGCGTGGCCGTTGACCATGGCGATCGTCGGCTTGGGCATGGTGTGCAGCACGCCGCTCGTGCGGCGCTGCGTTTCGCGCAGCATCTCCACACCCCGGGCGAGCATCGCCGCGGGGGAACGGTTGGCGCCATTGTCGCCGCCGGCCAGGATGGCGTCGCGGCCCGCGGCCATGCCCTTCACGTCGCCGCCGGCGCAGAAGGCCCGGCCGGCGCCGGTCAGCACGACGCACCGCACGCTCCGGTCGGCCGCGCAGTCGGCGAGATGGTCGGCGAGCATGGGCATCAGCATGCCGCCCATCGCGTTCAGGCTTTCAGGCCTGTTCAGCGTGATCATCGCGATGCCGTCATCACGCTTGTCGATCAATACGTCTTCGGACATCTGGGCACCTCCGGTGCGAGAACAAAGAACAAAGAACAAAGAACAAAGAACAAAGAACAAAGAACAAAGAACAAAGAACAAAGAACCTAGGATCTATGATTGCGGACTGCCTGACTTCGCGCGCTCCTGCTCGATGAGCTGGCGGCGGAGGATCTTGCCGGACGGATTCTTCGGGATCGCTTCGACGATCTCGATGTCGCGGATCTTCTTGTACGGCGCGACCTTCTCGGCGACGAACGCGAGCACGGCGCTGAGGTCGAGGCCCGGCTCTTTCGGCACGACGAACGCCTTGGGCACCTCGCCCGCCTCCATGTCCGCCTTCGGGATGACGGCGGCGTCGCGCACGCCGGGGTGCTCCATGAGCAGCGATTCCAGCTCGGCCGGCGCCACCTGGTAGCCCTTGTACTTGATCATCTCCTTCTTCCGGTCGTGAATCCGGATGTAGCCGTCGGGGTCGGCCGAGGCGATGTCGCCCGTGCGCAGCCAGCCGTCCGCCGTGATCGTCTCACGGGTGGCCTCGGGGTTGTTCCAGTAGCCCAGCATGACCTGCGGGCCGTACACGAGCAGCTCGCCGATCTCGCCGGCAGGCAGCTCCTCGTCCGTCTCGAGGCTGACGATCTTCTCCAGCGTGTCCGACACCGCGGGCCCCACCGTGCCCTCGCGGGGCGACGCGATCGGGTTGACGTTCGTGAGGGGGCTGGACTCCGTCATGCCGTACCCTTGCATGACAACGCAGTGGAGCTTCGCGGCGGCCTGCCGCCCGACCTCCACCGGCAGCGGCGCGGCGCCCGACATGAGGAAGCGCAGGGACGACATGTCGAACTCTTCCAGCCGCGGCTGGTGTACGAGCGCCAGCACGGCCGGCGGCACGCAGTACAGGTCCGTGACCTTGTGCTCCTGGATGATGCTCATCGCCGCCTCGGGGTCGAAGCGCGGCAGGATGATCTGCGTGGCGCCGACGGCAAGGCCGCAGTTGAGCAGGATCATCATGCCGTAGATGTGGTAGAAGGGCAGGAAGTCCAGCACGACGGCGCTCTCCGTCGTCATGTTCAGCGCAACGGTCTGGCGGATGTTCGCCGTGAGGTTCTGGTGGCTGAGCATGACGCCCTTGGGCAGGCCGGTCGTGCCGCTGGAGTACGGGAGGACGGCGACGTCCTTCATCGGGTCGATGGCGACGGGCTCGGGGTCGCCACCCGCCGAGCGTGCCATGTCCCACACGCCCTCCAACTCGTGGACCTTCTCGAGCTTCGGCAGGTGGGGCTTCGCCTCGTCGACGACGCCCGCGAGCTGGCTCAGCGTGAACACGATCTTCGGTCCCGCGTCGTGGAGCTGATGCTCGACCTCGCGCTCGCGGTACAGCGGGTTGAGCGTCGTGACCATGGCGCCGGCGAGGAGCGAGCCGTGCAGCGCGACCGCGTACTCGACGGAGTTCGGCGCGTAGATGCCGACGGCGTCGCCCTTCCGCACGCCCTGCTGTTGCAGCGCGCGGGCCATGCCGCGCACGGCCGCCCAGAACTCTGCGAAGGTGTAGGCGTGGCCCTCCACGGTCATCAATGCGGGCTTGTCGGGCAGCCGGCGCACCGTCGCCTCGATGAGCTGCGGCACGCTCATCGGCGCGTACGGTTCCAGGCTGGGCCAGGGGCTCTTGAAGACCATCGACCGTCCTTCCACTCGTGAGGGGTCTACGATAACACGGCAGAGACAGAAGCGAGAAGACAGCGGTTGAGGCCAGCGGATGCGGCCCGTGCTAGCGGCGGACGACCTTGCGGCCGGTCTTCGCGAGGTGCTCGGCCCACTCGGTCGCGATCTCCTCGAAGCGCTTCTCGGCCTGCTGCAACTGCTCGACCATCCACTCCGGCTCGTCGCCGAACTCCGCCTTCCGTTTGTCGAGCGCCTTGTGGGCGTCGCGGAGCGCCGCCTGCGCCTCCTTGAACTGCGCGCCCAGTTCGAGCGAGCGCTCGTCCTGAGGCACGGGCGTCTCCATGGTCCGCGGGCGTCCCTCGCGTGGCCCGCGGCCGTCACGCGGGCCACGGCCCTCGCGACGCGGCTCCGCCGCGCCCGGCGCTCGCTGGACGCGCCCGCCGCCCGCGGGCGGCCCCGGCGGGCCCGGTGGCGTGCGCGGACGCTCGCCTCGAGTTGCGCGGCGGCTGTCCTGCCGGGGCGTGCGCGCCGGGGGTCCGGGCGGCGGCTGTGGCGCGGCGGACGGTGGCTGGCCCTCCTGCGGGCGGTTCTGGCCGCCGCGACCGCCTCGGCGGCGGCGGCGACGCGCTGGTTGGTCTGGCATGCAGGCAGGGTATCGGCCCGCCCGCTTGGCGTCGAGCGACCGGCGCGCGACCGTAACGCGCGGGCCTGCTAGATTCACGTCATCGCCGCGCCGGAACGGAGGCCAGCCGTGAAGAAGCACGAGATCCCGACGCCCGCGCTCGTCGTCGACGTGCAGGCGATGGAGCGCAACATCCGGCGCATGGCCGGCTACTACGCCGGACGCGCCTGCAAGCTGCGGCCGCACTTCAAGGCGCACAAGACGCCCGCCATCGCCCGGCGCCAGCTCGCGGCCGGCTCCTGCACAGGCCTGACGTGCGCGACCGTCGGCGAGGCGGAGGTCGTCGTGCGTGAGCGGCTCACCGACGAGATCCTCATCGCGAACGAAGTCGTCGGGCCGGGGAAGGCGGCGCGCGTGGCGAAGCTCGCGGCGCAGGCGAGCCTGATCGTCGCCGTCGACAGCGAGTACGGCCTCAACGACCTGGCGCTCGCCGCGCGGATGGCCGGCGTGGAGATCGGGGTGCTCGTCGACGTCAACGTGGGCCTGCCGCGCTGCGGCATCGCGCCGGGCGAGCCGGCGCTGGAGCTGGCGAAGCGCGTCGACGAGACGGACGGCGTCGTCCTGCGCGGGCTGATGCGCTACGAGGGACACGTCGTCGGCATGGCTGACCGATCGGAGCGCGAAGCGAAGGCAGCGAAGGCGATGGAGCGGCTGCTGGGCACGGCGCGCATGGTGCGCGAGGCGGGCCTGCGCTGCGACGTCGTCAGCGGCGGCGGCACCGGCACGTACGACATCACCGGCGCGATGGAGGGGATCACGGAGGTGCAGGCGGGCTCCTACGTCCTGATGGACACCGCGTACGCCGCGCTCGACGTCCCGTTCGAGCTGGCGTTCAGCGTGCTCGGCACCGTGCTGAGCCGCCCGCGGCCCGAGCAGTGCGCCGCGGACAACGGGCACAAGGCGTGCTCGGTCGACCACGGCAACCCGGCGGTGAAGGGGATCGACGGCGCGTCGGTCCTGTTCCTCAGCGACGAGCACGCGACGATCGCGTTGCCGCAGGACTGCACGATCTCCGTCGGTGACCGAATCGAGCTGTGGCCGTCGCACATCGACCCGACGATCAATCTGCACGACGTCATGTACGCCGTGGACGGTGACGACGTGGTCGATGTGTGGCCCATCGCGGCGCGGGGCTACCCGGAGCAGCGCGGGCGCTGAGCGAGATCAGCGTTCGCAGTGGCGCTTGATCGCGGCCAGCGAGGCGCTGACCGTGGCCTTCGTCGCCGGGCCGGCGTACAGGCGCTCAATAAGCGGGCCGGCGAGCGGCACGGGCGTCCAGACGAGCATCGCCGCCGTGAGGAGGCAGCCGCCGTCGCGCGGCTCCAGCGTGTAGGTCTCGTCGAAGCGCAGCGGGCCGACCGCCAGCGTCGACCGCAGCTTGCGCTCCGCGACGACCTCCCGCGGCCGGTCGTGCAGGACGCGGAACGGGCCGTTGGTGTAGCGCCAGCGCACGTGCTGTCCGGGCTGCGGGTAGTCGGGGGGCGCGTCGATCGGCGCCGTGACGCCGGTGTCCCACTGCACGACCTCCGCGGGATCGCACAGCGCACGCCACACCCGGGACGGCGGCGCCTGGATCTCCACGCTGACGTCGAACGCGTACATGGCAGCGATTGTAGCCGATGCACCGCCGGCGGGCGTATGATCGCAGCCGGCATTGGAGCGCGCACATGAGGAGGCAGAGGTATGGCCGTCAGGTATGAGCCGCAAAGCCGCATCGCCGTCATCACGCTCGACCGGCCGGACGCGCTGAACACGTTCGACCGCGCGATGCACGTCGAGTTGCACGACGCGTGGACCGCGTTCCGCGACGATGCCGCACTGGCCGTCGCGATCGTTACGGGGGCGGGCGATCGTGCGTTCTCGGCCGGCGCCGACGTGCGCGGCTGGGGGCAGCCTGACGAGTCGTCGCGGCCGCATCCGCACGGCCCGGGACGTCACCTGTGGGAGACGCGCTTCGACTGGGACCTGCAGGGCGGGCTGGAGGTCTGGAAGCCGACGATCTGCGCCGTCAACGGCTACTGCATCGGCGAGGGACTGACGCTCGCGCTCGCGTGCGATATCCGCATCGCGTCGGAGCGCGCGACGTTCCAGTTCCCGGAGGTGCAGATCGGCGTGCCGACGATCGCCGGCGCGATCCGGGCGCCGCGCGTCGTCGGTCTGGGCGCCGCGCTGGAGCTGCTGCTGGTCGGCGACCGCGTCGACGCGGCGCGCGCGTACGACATGGGGCTGGTGAACAGGGTGGTGCCGCATGAGGAGCTGATGGCGGAGGCAATGCGCTGGGCCGAGCGGCTCGCGCGCAACGCGCCGCAGGCGATGGCGGCGACCAAGGAGGTGGCGGTGCGCTCGCAGGCGATGCCCTTCACGGAGGCGCTGCGCATGGGGGAGGCGATGCGCCGCCTCGCCGGCTCGACGGAGGACGCGCGCGAAGGCGTGCGCGCGTTCCGCGAGAAGCGCGAGCCGAAGTACACCGGCATGTAGCCCGTCGGTCAGTCGGCGAGGAGACGGTCGATGATCGCGGGGTCGTCGGGGAAGAGGCCGGCGGCCGGCAGGCGGCGCAGCAGCTCGGCCCAGCGGGGCTCGACGCGGCGAGCCTGCGCCAGCAGCGTGCGCGCCTCGTCGGGCCGTGTGCGTGAGAGCGCGAGCGCGTACCAGAAGGCAATCTCGGGATTGTCCGGGGCGGCGGCGTAGCCGCGCTCCATCTCCGCCAGCCCACCCGCCACGTCGCCGCGCAGCACCTGCCCGAGGCCATCGTCTGAGGCCTGATATGCCCGCTTCAGCGTCACGAGCCGGCGCAGCTCGGGCAGCGGATCGACATGGTCCTCGACGCGCAACTCCAGCTCGCGAGCGGCCCACCACGGCTGGCCGGGCTTGCCGCCGTTGACGACGAGGATCGCCGCCGACTGGCGGCCGCGGATGTCGCCGCCCTCCGCCTCGGCCGCGTCGAGCGTCGCCAGCAGCCGGCCGGCGAGGTCGCCGGCCGCCGACTGATACGCCGCGAGCATCGCGTCCGGCACGGTGTCGCGCTCCATCATGTTCGCCTGGACGGAGACGTTGTCGCCGGTGCGATGCCCCGCGTGCGCGATGCAGCGGGCGCCGGTGTGCGCGGCCACGCCGCCGCGCGCGTCAACTATCGCTACCTGGCGCGTGGCCTCGCCCGGATCGCCGGCGACGAGCGCACGCAGGGCGTCGGGCGCGCTCTTGCCGCCGCGCATCAGCTCCAGGCCGAGCGCGCCGTACGCCGGTTCGCCCATGGCCTGCGTCGCGACGGCGCCGACGCCGGCCTCCGCCCAGGGCACGATGCCGCCGACGGAGAAGTAGTGCGACTGCACGGCCACACCCAGCGCGCCCGTTGCCGGATCGCGCGCGACGATCGAATACGTCATGGCGGCGGCGCTCCGGTCGAGGTCGCGGCGGCCGGCGTGCGGGTCAACTCCTCGCTGACCTGCCACAGCCGCTGCGCCACCGCCATGTCGTGTGAGACCGGCGACGACTGGGTCGGCCGGCTCTTCGCGAAGTACTGGCCGCTCACGCCGTCCACCTCGGGCGACGCCGCGAGGTGGACCGACGTCTCGGCGCCGCGCTCCGCGTCGAGCAGGAACGGCCGGATCAGCTTGAGCACGGTGCCGAACATGCCCGGATTGTTGTGGCCGAAGCCCGTCGCCACGACGCCGGGATGCAGGCAGTTCGCCGTGACGCCGGTGCCTTCAAGGCGCCGCGCCAACTCGTACGTGAAGAGGACGTTCGCCAGCTTCGACTGGCCGTAGACGCGCATCGCGCCGTAGCGGCGCTCGCTCTGCAGGTCGTCGAAGTCGATCGTCGCGCGCAGGTGCGCGGCGGAGCTGACGTTGACGATGCGCGCCGGTGCGCTCGCCTTCACGACGTCGAGCAGCAGGTCCGTGAGCAGGAAGTAGCCGAGGTGGTTGACCGCGAAGGTCGTCTCCAGGCCGTCGACGGTGGTCGTGCGCGTCGTGTTGACGGCGCCGGCGTTGTTCAACAGGACGTCGATGCGGTCGTAGCGGTTGCGGATCTCGTCGGCAAGCCGGCGCACCTCTTCCTGCGACGAGAGGTCGGCCAGCAACAGCTCGACGCTGTCGCTCGCGGCGGCTCCCACGATCTCGGCGCGGGCGGCCTCGCCACGCTGGCGGTCGCGGCACACCATGACCACGCGCGCGCCCATCGAGGCCAGCGCCGTCGCGGCGGCCTTGCCGATGCCGTTGCTGGCGCCGGTGACGATGCAGGTCTTGCCGCTCAGGTCGGCCGTGGTCGCCACAGGGTCCTCCTCTCGATGCGCCCGCCGCTCGGGCACGGGCGCAGTGTCGCACATGCGCGCGCCGTGTCGATAGTCGTACGCCGGAGGCCGGGCAGTAGATGCCGGCGCGTGCTAGACGCTGTGGAAGCTGCCTTCGGGAGTCAGCAGGTGGTGTACGTCGTTGAGCCGGTACACGGCGCGGCGGCCATCGCCGCCGGCGACGACGTTGATCGACGTGTGCGCCGGGCGGAAGAACATGTCGTACTTCGAGCCGACGACGTGGCCGGCGTAGGCGTTGATGACGCCGCCGTGGCAGGCGATGACGATGCGCTCATTCGGATGGCTGAGCATGATGCCCTCGACGGCGTTGATCACGCGCTTGCGGAAGTCGTAGCTGGACTCCGAGTACGGGTACACGTCCCAGCTCTTCTCCGTGATCATGCGCTCGCGGGCGCCAGCCAGCGCCCGGCGGCCGATGAACTCCAGCGGCGTCTTGTCGTGCGGGACGTCCTGGAAGATGCCGACCTCGCGCAGGTCATCGACGACGATCGGCTCCAGTCGGTGGTGGCGCGCGATCTCGTGTGCGGTGTCGAGCGCGCGGCGCAGCGGGCTCGCGTACACGTGGTCGATGCGCTCGGTGGAGAGCGCCATGCCGACGAGCCGCGCCTGGCTGCGGCCCAACTCGCTGAGCGGCGGGTCGAGCAGCTCGGACACCGGGCCGTTGACGTCGTAGTGTTGCTGGCCGTGGCGCACCAGAATCAGCTCGGTGACGCGCTCGAGGTTCGAGAGAAAGGCGATGTCGAACGGGCCGGGCACCCGCAGCCGAGCCGCTCGCTCGTCCGACGCCCGCTCCGCCGCCTCGTTCGTCTCGCGCTCGCCGTCCGCGCCGCCGCCGTCGCTCACCGTCCGCCTCCGTCGCGCTGCATGTGGGGATGTTGCGCTGACAGGATAACGGACGCCGGTTAATGTGCCGTTAAGGGGCGAGGCGCGATGGAACGCCTCGGTTGCGTTCATGGGCCCGGGGCTGGCCGCGACCGGTCATCTGCTTTCTTCCTCGCCGCGCTGCCCCTCCCCGCCCGCTTCCGGTGCACGTACCAGCCACCAAGGGGCGGATGTCAGGGCGTCGACGTCGTCGTCAAAGGGCTTGCGGGCGTGGCCGACGCCAGCACCCGGTCGACCTTCGCGAGCGCGACAGTGACGTACGACAGCGTGCGGTCGTCGGCGGCGCCACCGATGAGCAGGAGGATGTTGCCTCGACGCACTAAGACCAAGTGCAACCGAGCTTTTGGTATCGAGGTAATCGCTTGGTCCGTTACCGCTACCGCCTCATCGCCGAGCGTGGGAAAGGACAACGGTGTATATTCGCCGCCCAGCTTCGTCATCCGCTGTCTCTCCGCGCTCATGCACTGCGAAGCGTCACGAGACGTCAAGAACTCAAAGAGGGTTTCAGCAAACTCCCGTTTACCAAAGTCGTTCACCCCCGTGCCCGGCGCTTGGGGCTCATCCGACACGAAATCGTCCCCTAGCGACCCAACCTTACCCTCTGTGCATTCCGCCAACCCGGAGTTGCGAGGACCGCCTGCTATCGGAGTGCCCAAGTCGCAACACCAAGTGCCTGGTAAGCTTGCCAGATCCGCGACACGCAGGAGCATGTCCGCAGTGACCGCAAAGTAGGGCGACGAATCCGTCGACCCGGCAGAGGCCGGCGTTGATGTCGTTTGGGGGTGGGGGCTGCCACATGCGGCCAGAACCACCAGCATCAGCGCCAGCGGGCAGTTCACAATCTTGCGCATGGTGACTCCCCTTTCTGGAAGGCCACTAGCATACGCCTGTCCTCCAGTGTCGCGTTATGAGCCGTTCGTCAATCACAGCCCGCAGCCCCGCTGATACTCCAAGGGGGGCACCGTGCCACCGAGTGGCCCCGCTGTATGAGGCCGAAGCGGAGGCCCCCACCACGGGGGTCTTTTGCTACCCCTACCGGTCCCGGTTAATTGCACCCACTAGCAGACGGCATCCCGTAGCTGAAGCAGCTTGCTAGCTAACCCGTAATGCACGGTTAACGGCGATCGGTGCTACACGCCGATCGCCGGCTTGAGGCCGAGCAGCGTCCGGCACAGCTCCAGCTCGCCCAGGTGCGTGAAGCCGTGTGTCATGCACACCTGACCCAGCGCGCGGATCGCCGGCATCTCGCCGAGCGGCTTGACCTGCACCGGCGTGTCGAATACGGAGGTGTCGGGGTTCGCCAGGTAGTCGGCGGTGCTCTGCCAGACCGCCTGCACGTACTGCCTGAACAGGTCGAGGTCGGCGATGCGGAGCGCGTGCGCCTCCTCGACCGGCATGCCCGTGCCTTGGAGGACGGGCGGCAGGCCCAGACGCTCGGCCCACTTGCCCTCCATCCACACCGTCGGCCGCCGGTTCTGGATGATGAAGCGCACGATGTTGTCCTCGGTGCGCGCGTAGTGCCAGATCTCGAAGGCGATCGTGTTGGCGCGGGGGTTATTCGCGGGGACGGCGTGCCACTGCTCGGGCGTCAGGTCGGCGACGCTCCGGTCGAGCAGCGCGTGCAGCCGCGTCAGCTCCGCCTGGATGAACTCGACGAGTGTCATGGTGGACTCCTGTGATGCGGCGCCGGCGCCGGATGCGAACGATAGCACGTCGCACCGTGGGCGCAAGAATCACGGACGCCGCTACGTCCAGCCGTGCTCGCGCGACAGCTCCAGCACGCGTTGCGGGTCCGGGCCCTCCGGCCCGGCGTCCCGGGCCAGATCGGCCAGTCCCTCGAAGAATGCGCGGCGTGCCGACGGCGTGAACAACACGAGGGCACGCGCCGGCGCGTCGCCGTGGACGGTCCAGCCGTGCGCGACGCCCCTCGGCACCAGCACGAACGTCCCGGGCGCGCCGGACACCGCGCGGCCGCCGATCGTGAAGTCGAAGGCGCCCTCGAGCACGTAGAACGCCTCTACCAGCTCGTGGTGGACGTGCGGCACGGATCGAGTGCCCGGCGGCGCCGCCCGCTCGTGCAGCGAGTATGCGCCGCCCGTCGCCTCTTCGCCCACTTTCCAGACCAGCGTGTCGCCGACGGGCGACAGGTGCTCTGTGCCCTCACCCGGGCCGAGCACGATCGCGCCGTCGTCTGTGGGACTCATCGTGTTCTCGGCCGATGCTCGCGCCGCCGCGCGACGGCGCCGGCGATGATCGTGCTGATGCCGCCGAAAGCCGACGCGATCAGCAGCGCCCAGAGCAGCCGCGTGTGCCAGTCGAACCAGAGAAAGTGGATGTCCACGCGCTGCAGGTTCTGCGCCATGAACAGCAGCAGCAGCACCAGCGCGAGGATGCCCGCGCCGAGCCTGATGCGCGACAAGAGACTCGCCTCCGGCGCCTCGGGTTCCACCGCCTCGTTTCGCTCGTGCGTCATGCTGCCTCCGTCGATGCTCAGTCGCCTGCCATGCCGCTGCCGCGGGGTCCTGCCAAGGGCTCGGCGCGGCGCGTCGACTCGTACGCCTGCCGCGTCTTCGCCACCATGTCGAAGAGGTCGTCGGGAGCGGTCACCGGCGCCGAGCAGAGCGTGCCGTAGCAGGCGTACGCCGCGGGCGCGGGGCTCGGCGGCAGCCCCTCGGCCGCCAGCGCCGCTACGTCGTCGACGTGGATCACGCGGACGATGCGGTCGGGCACGGGCAGGGCGAGCGCTGCGGCGTGCAGCGCCGCGTGCGCGCCCGCCGGCGCGACGATGCGGATCTCCGCGCCCGGGTTGAGCAGCAGGTCCACCGCCCGCGCGTATTCGGCGGCGAAGTAGCTCTGCGACTCCGCGATGCCGGGGAACTGCCGTAAGGCGCGGCGCGCGACGTCCTCGTATCGCCGCTCGCGCGTGAGCCGGGCCAGCCGGATGAACGCCATCGCCGCGACGGCGTTCTCCTTCGGCGGCTTCTGGGGCGACGAGAGCCGGCCGAGCGTCTCGTGGCCCTGCGGCGTGTCGTAGAAGCCGCCGGTCTCGGCCTGGAGCCGCGATTCCATGAACGCGGCGAGCTGCTTCGCCCGGTCGAGGTCCTGCGGCCGGCCGGCGACCTCGTACGCGTCGAGGCAGGCGGCGGCGGTCCACGCCTGGTCGCCGAGCAGGCCGGCGATGCGCGGGCCGTCCGGCGCGAGGTAGCGGGCCATGCCGCCGTCATCGGTGCGCAGCCGCTCCCACAGGAAGTCGAGCGCCCTCAGTGCCCGCTCCCGCAGGTCCGGGCGGCCGCGCGTCCATGACGCATCGACGTACGCGCTGATCGCCATAGCGTTCCAGCTCGTGTACACGGTGCGGTCGACGTATGGTGCCGGGCGTTGCTTCCGCTCCTCGGCGGGCAGCGGGTAGAACTCTTCGTCCGCGTCCTGCGAGCCGTAGAAGGCACCGCTATCCGGATCGCTGAGCCACTGGTCCAGGTACTCGATCGTGAAGTCGACGTAGCGACGATGCGTATCGTCCTCGCTGATCCGGTACAGCTTGAGCAGGTTGCGCAGGAGCAGCGCGTTGTCCTCCAGCATCTTCTCGTAGTGCGGGACGCTCCAGTCGCGTTTCGTGGAGTAGCGGTAGAAGCCGCCCCACTCCTGGTCGTAGGTCCCGCCCTGGCACATGTGGTCCAGCGTCTTGCGCGCCATGTGCAGCGCGTCTCGGTCGCCGTCGCGCAGGTACGCGTGCAGCAGCAGGTCGATGGCGTCGGCGTGCGGGAACTTCGGCTCGCTGCCGAAGCCGCCGAACACGGGGTCGTAGGCGTCCTGCGTCGCGTGCAGCACGTCGCGCAGCACCTGGTCGCTCAGCGCGTCGTCGCCGGCGGCGGACGGCGCGGTCAGCGTCCGCTCGCGGTTCGCGACGATCTCCGCGATCTTCTGCTCGATCGCCGCCCTGTTGTCCTTGTAGTAGGTGCTGACCTGGTTGAGGACGTCGCGCATCTGGCCGGGCGGGACGTAGGTCATGCCGGCCATCACCTCGCCGCCGGGCGTGAGGAAGGCGGTCGTCGGCCAGCCGCCCATGTTGTAGCGGGCGTTGACGTCGGGCCGCTGGTCGTTGTCGACGCGGACCGGCACGAAGCGCTCGTTGATGAGACGGATGACCTCAGCGTCGGAGTACGACGTCTCGTCCATGACGTGGCACCAGTGGCACCACACTGCGGAGATGCCGAGCAGGATCGGCCTGTCCTCGCGTTGCGCGCGCTCGAACGGTTCCGGCCCCCACTCGTTCCAGGCGATCTCGGCCGCCCGGTTCGGGCGCGGCGAGAAGTGGAAGCGGGCGTCGGTCATGGCGTGCGGCCTTTCGCGCTACGCGATCATCGTAACAGGTGCGCCGCTACCAGCCGGCGGCGGCGCCCTCGCCGCGCGCGTCGGAGCCGCCGATCAGGGCGCCGGACTCCGGGTCGATGACGATCGCCTGCGCGCGGCCCATCGGCGCCGTCGTGCGCGGCACGCTCTGGACGCTGTGGCCGCGCCGCGCCAGCTCCCGCTGCGTCGCCTCCGGCACCTCCTCCTCGACGAGCAGCGTGCCCGCGCTGTCGCCCCAGCGCGGCGCATCGATCGCCGCCTGCGGGTCGAGCTTGAAGTCGAGCACGCCCGTGATCACCTGCAGGTTCGTCTGCACCTGGTAATCGGCGCCCGGCGTGTTGCCTACGAGGTACGGCCGGCCGTCGCGGAAGGCCATGTACGTGTTGAGCGTGTGCATCGTGCGCTTGCCGGGCGCGAGCAAGTTCGGGTGCGACGGGTCGAGGGAGAAGCCGTTCATGCGGTTGTTCATGATGATGCCGGTGCCCTCGATGGCCACCGCCGCGCCGAAGTGGGCGAAGATGCTCTGGATGAACGAGCAGGCGTTGCCCACCCCGTCCACGACGACGAACGACGTCGTGTCCGAGGACGCGGCCGCGGTTGTCGCGGGGAGCGCCCGCGCCGGGTCGATCGTCGCGCGGCGCTCGGCCGCCCACTCCTTCGTCAGCAACCGCTCCGGCTCGAAGCCGACGAACGTCGGGTCGCCGGCGAAACGCTGGCGGTCCTCGAAGGCGGCCTTCTTCGCCTCCACCATGTGGTGCACGGCGTCCGGCGAGAGGTGCCCCCAGTCCGCCAGGTCGTAGCCCTCGACGATGTTCAGCTCCTCCAGCAGGATCAGCCCCTGCGAGTTCGGCGGCGTCTCGTACACAGTGCAGCCGCGGTACTCGACCGACAGCGGCTCCAGCACGTCGGCGCGGTGCGCAGCGAGGTCGTCGGCCGTCATGCAGCCGCCCGCGTCCTGCACGCCGCGCGCGATCCGATCGGCCAGCTCGCCCTCGTAGAACGCGCGGCGCCCGTCGCGCGCGATCGCGTCGAGCACGGCGGCAATGCCGGGCTGCCGGTACAGCTCGCCGAAGCGCGCCGGCCGGCCATCGACGTAGAACTCCGCGGCCATCGTCTTGTACTTGGAGAACAGGCCCTGCGCGTGCTGGAACGTCAGCGCCAGCTCGCGCGATACGGGGAAGCCGTCGCGCGCGTAGCCGATCGCAGGCCGCAGCAAGTCGGCGATCGGCATCGAGCACCAGCGGGCGTGGAATTCCTGCCATGCGTCGACGAGTCCGGGGATCGCGACGGCGGCGCCGCCGTGCGCGGGGATGCCGCCCGCGTAGCGGTCGAGCGTCGCCGCGGCGGGCGCTTTGCCGCCAGAGCAGATCGCCGTGACGCGGCCTTCTTTCGCCGGGTAGGCCAGGATGTAGGCGTCGCCGCCAAGGTGGTTGCGGTGCGGCTTCACCACCGGCAGGAGGGCCGACATCGCGAGCGCCGCGTCGAACGCGTTGCCGCCTTCGCGCAGGACGCCGACGCCGGCCTGGGAGACGACCGGGTGCTCGGAGGCGACCATGCCGTGCGTCGCCAGCACCGGGCCGCGGAACGGCGGGATATCAGATGCGTTCGGCACGTGCCCCTCCTCGCTTCTGGTCGGACTGGTTGCGCGCGAAAGGCCTCGCGGACGCCGACCTGCCTACCGTGGCTCGGCCGTCGACGCCCGCTGCAAAGCGGCGCGCGCCAGCGCCACGATCCGCCGCTCCTCCTTGAAGTCGAGCATGCGCTCCGCCTCGGCGACGTCGGCCCAGCGCGCGTCGACGACCTCGTGGTCGTGGTCGTCCGTCGAGCCGCCGAGGTAGCGCAGCAGGTAGAAGTGTACGTACTTGTGTACGCGCACCGGCTCCGGGTCGTAGCGCGAGACGTACCAGTACTCGATG
>Ga0153916_10001360_pt1 | contig 17463 bp, 12 predicted proteins | sample Opewatmetagenome_FD_109642 | JGI IMG/M metagenome (GOLD analysis project Ga0153916, IMG submission 109642) | Freshwater wetland microbial communities from Ohio, USA - Open water 3 Core 3 Depth 4 metaG | ecosystem: Environmental > Aquatic > Freshwater > Wetlands | place: USA: Ohio, Lake Erie... | reverse complement strand
TCAGGAGTAAGATAATATTTTTCTCCGGTGATCTTTGATTTTTTGGGATCAGAGCTGAATGCCCCGCAAACGAGTTTAATCTGGCCGTCCAGGACAGCTCCGTTGAAGTGGACGATCCCAATGAAAGAACCAGGTCCTCCACCTACCATGCCCATCTTTATTTTTCTTTTCATTTTGAATTGTAATTTATTAGTTATTGATAATAAATAAGTTTGATCTATATGATTAGTGAAAAAATCTAAACACTAAATACCTAAAACCGAAACAAACTAAGAAAAAACGAAATAATTCAAACATTAAAAAATAAATCTAATAAATTCTATTCAAAGATGGAAGATAATCTTCATAAAAGTCTACAAGTTTAAAAGTCCACTAGAATTGCAGACTAGCAGGCTTATTGACTCGTGGACTTGAAGACTTGCAGACTTGTGGACTCTTCCTAGACGGTGGCGAAAGCACGCACGGGAAATGACCCAACTTCTCTTATTTTTTGAGGGACAGCTGTAAATCTGTAACCTTCTTCAGGGAGCTCACGGAGATTGCACATGTGCTCGATAATCAGGATATCTTTCCCAAGCAGGATAGTGTGTACAGGTCGGGATAAATCATCTGTATCATCAATATTGTAAGTATCAATACCAACAAGAACAGGAGACTGGCTGGCAATATATTCTCCTGCTTCTTTTGTCAGGAAGGGAGGGTAATGAAAATATTTATCAGTTCCCCAGTTCTGATCAAACCCGGTATAAACAAGAACCGCCTTTCCTGTCAGATCATAACCATCGAAAACAGATTTACCGATGGCTTTATACGGCGTATCATTCGCCTTGATTGTAACGGCTTCAAGATCCACCAGCTGATCAAGCTGTAGATCTGCCAGATCCCGTCCACCCTCATACCGGTGAAAAGGAGTATCCATATAAGTCCCTGTATTAGATACCATCTCGATGAGAGCAATATGAAATTCGGTACCGGAATCATATCGCTCGCGGGAACTTTTACGGCTTATAAAATCAGTGATGACCGGACCGGGCAGTCCCTGATAAGTTATCATACCATTTTTGATAGTATGACTGAGGTCAATAAATTTTTTCATTGAAGTATCTTTATATTACTTAATGTTTTTAGGAATTTTTTGAGGTCTTCGGATTTTTGCGTAACGATCAGGATTTTTTTCCCGATTATTTAGTTAATAATTTCTCCAACTCTTCAAGGGTTTTCCCTTTTGTTTCGGGAAGGGTGAAAAGAATGAAAATAAATCCCATAACACATATAGCTGCATATAACCAGAAAGTAAAGGATCCTTTAAGAGTTGCCATCAGTGCAGGGAATGTCAGTGTAAGCGTAAATGTCCCTATCCACAAGCTGAGTGTGGCTATTGCCATTCCATGCCCCCTGATACGGTTGGGAAATATCTCCGATAAAACCACCCAGGTAACCGGGGCCAGACCAGTGGAGTATGATGCTACAGCTATAAGAGAAAAGATCAGCAGAATATACCCAGAAAGATTATTTGTATAAAAAAGAATCCCGATAATAATATAGCTGGCTGCCATTCCAGCTGAGCTAATCAGGAGCAACTTTTTCCGGCCCAGCTTATCAACCAGCCACATTGCGAGAAGAGTACAAATCACATTCATAGCTCCTACAATAACGGTCTGGAATAATTGTGATTCGACACCTGCACCTGTCTGGGCAAAGATGTCCGGTGCATAAAAGAATATAACATTTATCCCGCTCCACTGCTGGAAAAATGCCAGGACCACTCCAATGATCAAAACCAGGCGCATGGATCTTTTAAAAAGCGAAGCCAGATTCCCTTTGGTTTCTGTTTCAAGGGTCATTCTGATATCCGTGATGGTTTTATTTGCGAAATCTGCATTACCTATCTTATTCAGAATATGCTTAGCTTTATCATACTGGCCGTTTTTTGATAACCACCTGGGAGTTTCAGGTACCAGGAACATAGACAGGAAAAATAATAAGGAAGGAACAACTTCTGCAATAAACATCCACCTCCAGGCATTATCACCGACAGGAAGCAGGAGATAATTCACAAAGTAGGCTGCAAGAATTCCGATAACGATTGTAAACTGGTTTATGGCAACATATCTTCCCCGGACATTCGCGGGTGTGATCTCAGCAATGTACATAGGTGATAACATTGCTGCAGCACCTACACCAAGTCCTCCAATCAAACGAAAAGTGAAAAATGAAAAAAGATTGTTGGCTAATCCTGAACCTACTGATGATATTGCGAACAAAACGGCAGACACGATAAGCATTTTTTTTCTGCCATATGTGTCGCTCATTCTGCCTGCCATTGCCGCACCAATCATACAACCAATATACAAACCACTTACCACAAATCCCTTCCACCAGTCAGTAAGTGAAAATACTTTAGTAATAAATGGAATAGTTCCCGAAATGACGGCAATATCATATCCAAACAAAAGCCCACCAAGGGCGGCGGTTACTGCCAGACGGATGATGTAAGGTTTGTTGAATGTAAACAATGTACTCATGATTACGCAGATTGATAAAACAAAATCGACACGTAATCAACCACACTAGATGAAGGCATTGTCTTACCGGAGTTACCTCTGGCAAGGATTGTTGTCTCAGGTTTTTGAGATACAAGTTTAGCATATTCGATAAGAGTCATTATCGGACCATAACCGCAAACTGAAATCCGGTTTCGTATTACGGTATCATAGAGATGCTGGGAATCCAGTTTTTCCACTTCTTTGAGCACGAGGGAATCTTTTTCCTTTCCTTTATCAGGATCTACATAATGAGAAAAATCAGAAGAAGCGATAATAAAAATCTTTTTCTGAAGGATCTGGTTGGCCTTATAGATCTTTTCTGCAATTTCCGTAGAAATCACCGGATTTTGCCTGAGGATACAGATAGGGACAATCTTAAATGGATAGGATATCCATTTTTGCAGGAATGGCAACATAACTTCCGCAGAATGCTCCCTCAGCTGAGCAGTGTTGGAAATGGGAAGATCAAGATGATCCACAAAATCCCTATCGATTTCGACAGATCCTAACGGAGTATTCCATTGTTCATTGGAATCGACTTCGATTTCCATTCCATAACCTGTATGATTTGGATTGATTATAAAAAAGGTATCGTACTTCACAAGTGATTTTCCCAGGATCTCAAAAACATGGACAGCTTCGTAAGCAGAGAATATATATCCAGCATGAGGTACTACAGCACCAATCAAATCTTTGGTGGAAAGGTCTGTTTGGATATTTTGTTTTTCAAGTGAAAAGATCCTGTCAAGCAGGTTATCAATCTCTTTTTTGGTTCCCGGGTAAAATGACCCGGCAACAACAGCTGTACGGATTTTCATTGGTTTTTCTTTAGAACTTTGGTTAAGTTACAATATCATATTTGGTACTATTTGTCCGCATTTTTTGCATTTCCCATCATCTCTGAAACCAGTTACTGATGTATAGTATCCGGAACGGCTTATAAGTAAATGCTGGCATGAAGGGCAGTATGTGTTCTGTCCCTCTGATCCTGCCACATTTCCAAGATAAACATAATGTAATTTCTCTTTTGCGATATTATATAAACGCTCAAGAGTAGATATCGGAGTGCCAGCAATAGTCATTTTATAATGAGGGAAATATCGTGAAAGATGGAGGATAGTATTTTCCCCCAGCTCTTTATAAATCCATTCAATCATTTTACCAAAAGTTAGCGGATCATCATTGAGGGATGGGATAACCAGATTGGTAATTTCCAAATGATTTCCTGATTCATTAAGAAGTTTGAGGGTGTCCAGGACAGGTTTTAAAGCAGATTTTGTCTGTTTTTTATAAAATTCTTCTGTAAATGCTTTCAGGTCAATATTAAAAGCATCCAGTACAGAAATAAGCTTTTTGAGAGGCTCTTGATTGATAAATCCATTGGAAACCATTACGTTGTTCATTTTCCTTCTTTTTATCTCAGTTGCTATTTCCAGCATATATTCATAATGAATAGAAGGTTCATTATATGTATATGAGATTCCTGCGTTATCTTTTCTGTTAATAGCCAAATCAACAATATCTCCAACTGAAATGTGTTTGAACCAGGTGAAATCATCAACAGTTATTTGTGAAATGTCGCAATTCTGACAAAAGTTGCATGACAGGTTACACCCAACACTTCCGATGGAAAGAATTATCTTCCCGGGTAAAAAGTGATACAATGGCTTTTTCTCAATAGGATCAAAATGAATAGCTGATACTTTTTCATAAGTCTCACTATATAGGTCACCTCCGGTATTTCTTCTTACCCCGCAAATTCCAAGCTTACCCTCTGAGATGATACAATTATGCGGGCAGAGGAGACACTTAACTTTCCCACTGTCGAGCTTATTGTAAAATAATGCGGTTTTCATGACATCATTTTGAGAGCTTATACTATAGTTAATAAATGTACAAAAAAATTGGAAAGGGATATAATCGTCTTGTCAGGATGGAAATTATGGACTGGCTGTAATATAATGTTCCAGCAGAATTTTTGTAATTTCTATAATTCCAATTCTGGTATTTTTCAAAGCCTTTTCAAGTGAGCCGAAATGGTTCACAAGAGAGCGGGATTCAATTATTCCATGCTTTTTCAATTCCTGGGCCTTAAGTTCCATATCACCACAGACAGCCAGTATGGGGATTTTATATTTTCCTGCAAGTCTGGCAACACCATCAATAACCTTACCCTGGAATGTCTGTTTATCGATTTTCCCTTCACCGGTGAGAATCAGGTCAGCGGTTTTAAGTTCTTCTTCAAATCCAGTTATGTCCATTACCAGTTCGATACCTGATCTGAGATGGGCATTAAGAAATACAACTGCACCGGCACCCAGGCCACCTGCTGCTCCCGCTCCGGGCAAGCGACTTATGTCCTTTCCATATTTTTTCCTGACTATTTTGGCAAAATTTCTCAATCCTTTATCCAGCTTTCTGATTGTATCGGGTTCTGCACCCTTCTGTGGTCCATAAATATAAGCTGCTCCTCTTCTGCCATAAAGAGGATTATCCACATCGCATGCAATATGCACATCAATTTCAGAAGGATTGAATAAAAGGTTTGAGTCTTTTATGGAATAAATGACTTCAAGGTTCTCTCCAACAGGTTTAAGTTCAATTCCAGCAGGGTCAAGAAATATATATCCTATAGCGGAAGCCATACCTATTCCTGCATCATTGGTTGCACTACCACCTATTCCAAGAATAATCCTTTCAGCACCCCTGCTGATGGCATCTCTTATCATTTCTCCGGTTCCAAGTGTGGTGGTATACAGGGGATTTTGTTTTTCTTTGGGAACAAGCCTTAATCCTGAGGCGGCAGACATTTCAATAAACGCAGTTTTAATTCTTTCGGCATAACCATATACGGCTTCAATGATTTTAAAAAGGGGATCATGGACATTTATGGGTATGAGTTCGCCTTTAAAATGATTTGTAAGGATAAATGCAGTTCCATCACCTCCATCTGCGAGAGGAAATTGAATTACTTCAATTTCAGGATTGAAGGACCGGATTCCTTCTGAAATTGCCATGACCACTTCTTCTGCAGTAAGAGAACCTTTAAATTTATCCGGGGCAATGATGATTTTCATGGAAGAAATGACTAGAATTTGAAATTTAAAATGACTAAAATTAAAACTGAATGACCAAAATTTGAAATTTTAGCTCATTTAAAATTTTAGTCATTTCTTAAAACCAATACCCTATATTAAGATACGCCATTGGTTCCCTGTGCAGGTTTGATCCCATAAAAGTTATTTCAATCGGGCCGATAAGACTATTGTTGCCAACTGACAATCCAAATCCCAGTATTCCGTTCTCTTTTACGAGCAAATTTCTGAAATCCCATGATGTTAATCCTGCATTTACCCTGAAAACGATATAATTATTTCTCCAGATGTTATACTGGAAATTCAAACCTGCAGCAACAATGTTTCTGTTTGTTACCTGCATGAAATTAAGGCCGGTGAATGGGATCTGCCCCAGTCTGTAAAACTGATTTAAACCACCAAGATGAAATTGATAGGCCGTAGTTGCAGAATCGACAGAAGTGAATCCACCAAATAAAGAAGGAATTATAGTAATTTTCTTACTGAGCTTTACAGCCTGTTCATAGCGATACATTAAAAAATGTGCTGGCGAAATTGATGGATTATAAATCAGTTTATACATCGCGTTAAATCTGGAACCGATTTTAGGAAAGAACAGATCATCATATGTATCAAGATGGATAAAGCCATAGGCATTATAATATTGATCAGACTGGGTTTCATCAATAACATCGCTGATAACAGGTTTGATTACCTGATTTTCGAATTCAACGCCAATACCAAGTGAATATGAATTACTGAAAATTGACTGTATATAAAGTCGTGCAGAATAATCCGTAAAATCAAGTGTGGAAACTTTCCGGGATCCTTCATACCTGAATATGTCATAATTATTTATTTCGAGGTCAAGTCCAAATCCGGGTTTCCATCCATTATTCTTAAAATATGATGCAAGGAGTCTTGGATTTTCACCAAGTCCGAAATTCACAGATAATCTTGAACCATTCAGTAGTAAATTACGAAATATAGCGTTGAAGATGATTGATGCTTTAAAATCGGAATTGTAATTAAGTCCTACCCTGATAAGTGCACCTTCTCTTTCTCTCACCTGGATTTTTAAACGGATTTCATTTCCTGGTGAATTTTCATCCGCTTCCTGAATCTCATAAGTGATCTTCTCAAAATAAAGACTTGAATATGCGTTGTTTATGGCCTTGTAAATATCATCGTGAGTAACTTTTGAAGGAACCTCAAGCTGAAGTTTTCCATTAATAAGTTTCTCTGAAACCCTGTTCAAACCTGAAATCCTTATTTCTTTAAGTAAAAATGAATCGGGAGGTTGATAAGAAGGGATTACAGGTATAAAATCGTATATATTATTTAATGAATCGGCAAGTGCTTTTAATTCGGGATATACGGCCCTGGCTGCCTTTTCTCCCCTGGCAATGAGGCTGTCTGCATCATTGAAACTTGATAATCCATATCCTGAAATATCTGGTGAGATCAGAATGTTACATAAGGCCCGATTAGTTTGATCCTTTTTTACAGATGTCCAGACAATGGTTTGTTCAAGAATTTTAAACAGGTCATTTTTTCGATTCTTACTGTTACCCTTTAGTGTTACATTAATACCAATAAGAATATCTGCACCCATATTCTTCACATGATCGGCAGGAAAGTTATTCAAAACACCTCCGTCAACCAGCAATAAGCTATCTTTCTGCACCGGTTCAAAAATGGAAGGAATCGCCATGGTTGATCTCATAGCTTCCGGTAAGTACCCCGATCGCATGACAATTTCACTTCCTGTAACAAGATCCATGGCAACACACAGATAGGGGATCTGGAATTGATTGAAATCCCTTATATTATAGACATGGGCACATAACTTATTTATATTGTTTTCGATATTCTGGCCTGCAATAATACCCGTAGGAAGAGAAACCTTTGATTCACGGATTGGAAAAGACACGAAAAACAGATCTTCATCGGTCTTTTCTTCTATTGAAATATCTCTGCGGTTGATATTGTCCGATATGAGATTAGTCCAATCCTGATTAATTGCGATCTTTTCAAGTTCAGAAGCATTATATCCAATCGCATAGAGCCCAGCCATAATTCCTCCCATACTTGTCCCCCCGATATAATCCACAGGAAGGCCTGCTTCTTCAATTACTTTCAGAGCACCAATATGTGCGATCCCCTTGGCAGCTCCACCGCTGAGTACAATTCCTATTTTAGGCCGGGAATTTTCCTGTGATTGAGAAACGACAAACTGAGGTAGTAAAAAAAACAAACATAGCGACAGAGTGCAATATGAAAAAAAGTTATGCATTTTTCAGATTCTGATCCCGACAATAAGAATATCATCAACCTGGTCATATTGTCTTCCATTAATGTCGGGTCCAGTTGCCCAATCCTGAATGTTTTTCTCCAGTAGTTCTTTTTGTTCGGCCATTGATTTTTCTTTAACCCTTATAAGCAGTTCTTTTAAGGCTTTATATTTAAATTTTTTCCCCATCGGGCCTCCAAACTGATCGGCATATCCATCAGAAAACATATAGAAACAATCACCTTGTTTAAGAGGAATTTTATGACTTGTAAAATCTGACATTTGTTCATAATAGGCAACCGGCATCCTGTCAGCTTTAGTTTCTAACAATTCATTACCACGTATAAGGTAAAGCGGATTCTGAGCTCCTGAAAATTCCATAGTCAGATTATCAAAATCAATTACACAAAGAGCCATGTCCATACCATCCTTTTGCTCTCCTTCTCTACCTGTTTGCTTGAGAGCCTGAATTACATTCTCTCTAAGTTTTTCAAGGATCTGATTTGGTTCAGTGATTTTATTTTCATTAACGATTTTATTAAGGTAACTGATACCCAGCATGCTCATAAATGCACCCGGGACACCATGTCCCGTACAATCTGCTGCCACAATGATTATCTTCCGGCCTGTATCTGACAACCAGTAAAAATCTCCACTGACAATATCTCTGGGTTTTAAAAGAATGAAATATTCAGGAAATTTTTTTTCAATATTTTTTAAAGAAGGAAGAACAGCATTTTGTATACGCTGGGCATAATGAATACTGTCAGTGATTTCCTTTTTTTGCCTGGACAGTTCAATATTCTGGGCCCTGATCTCAGCAGTCCTTTGAAGTACAATCTGTTCAAGCCTCTCATTTTTTCTTTTTAAGTTACTGAGGCTGATCTGGATTGCAAGATAGATGACAAATAAAAAGGCAGCAATGTATCCTGCAAAAGCCCATAGTGTCCGGAACCAGGGAGGTTTAATGGTAAATGAATATTTATCGGGTTCACTTTCCCTGCCATAAACATTCCTGGCTTTAACCATAAATGTATATTCTCCTTCATGAAGGTTAATGAAGTTAACTGTATTTTGAGATGACCATGCCGAATATTCATCACTGTAACCATTAAGCTTAAAGGAAAACAGGATTTTTTGTTCATCATCGAAAAAAGGAGCTGAAAACCGGAATTGAAAATCATTTAACGAATGAGGAAGTATCGGTACTGTTTCTATGAGCTGAGTTAGTGAAATCCTTTGAAGTATTTCAGTATCAATATCCGAAGAAAAATGTGTACCGCTGAATAAAACAGAATCTTTTGATACAATTATTCTCCTGATAAAGGTATTAAAATCCTGGTTGAAATCTTTTTTATAATTAGGTTCGAATCTGATAAGGCCGTCATCAGCGGCAAACCAGCACACCATCTTTGCATCAGGGTACATGTAATTGACCTGTCCCATGTCAATCCCTTTAAAAGGCCTCGAAATGATAGTATCTGTCTGATTTTTTGCAAAAAAACCTATTTCATTGTCGATATTAATCCAGATTCGTTCGGGATCTTCCACTATGCCGTATACGGGTGCAGTTATTGGGTAATTAAGCAAATCAGATCCTTCAAAAAATCCCCGGAAATTATCCGGGTCATTGCGAAGGGAGTCCGGTAACGATAGTTTGATCAATTCCTCATCATTAAATATAAATATACCAGTACGGGTTCCAAATATCACTGAATCCCCACTGATGAAAGGCAAAACCCATCCTTCATTCAATCCATCAAATTCGCCATAATATTTGAAAGTTTCATGTGATAGATCATTATGCATTATAATTTTTATTGCCCCCTGAAGACTTGTTCCAAGCCAGAGTTCGGCACCTTCATAATAGCTCTTCTTATTTTCAGCAATAAGCTTAATGTCTTCATGTATATCGGAGAAATCTTTTAAAAGTTTTAGCAGTGGTTTAGTCTGAAACAGCGATAATCCCTGATTCCCTCCAACAAATAACCAGTTTTTCTCAGGCAGGTAATACAACGTAAAAGAATTTATCCCTGAAATCATACTGGCTTTATTATCACTGATCTTGAAAAGTCCACCATCCGTTCCAACAATCAGATTTCCATCAATTTCCTTAAGCGCCCATACCTGGTGTGAAAAATTACGAAGAGGATTAAATTCTATCGAACCTGTAAGTCCACCATCACTCTTTTGTACATATAAACCATTTGTAGTTCCGATATAAAGTTTGCCACCGTAACGGATAATTGTACTGGCACTTCCCTGTATGCCTGATTCTTCCTTATAAAAGGATAGCGGTGAAGAATAATCTATACGGCTAATCCCATTGTTAAGTGCACACCAGATGTTTTTATTCCTGTCCTGATATATTTGCTTGACATCATTTACTGCCAGTCCGGATTGAGTATTATAGATATTCAGAATATTTCCCTTCTGGTCAGTAATGATAATTCCCTCATTAGTCGTATTGAATGCATAGTTTCCATCTTCAAGCAATAATCCACCAAGAATGCCTGCCTGAATTAAAAAAGCATCATTATTTGTTTTAACTGGTACGAAAGGCGTGTTTTCTTCATTTGGATAGAAGAGGAAAAAACCTTTTTCCTGGGTTGCCACAAAAATATTATCAGAGTTTGTCATTGGAAGCATGGCGAAAATACCGAGATCAGAAAAATATTCACCACCGGGTACGAGAACTAGCTGTCCAGATGTATATTCAACCAGACCGCGTTTTCGTTCACGTACAAAGAATTTTCCGTTGACAAGGAATGAAGTATGAAATGTAGTTTCAGGATATATTGGGATTATCCTGTTGTCTTCCAGTATAAAAATGTTTTCATAGGCCTGGAAATACACTTTATTTCCGCTGACATATGTTTTCCAGACCTGGTTAAAAAGGTGGTCATTCTCAGGTAAAGAATCTGAAACAGAGTTATAAACCAATCTGCCAGCATCATCAGGAGCGAGATACCCAAATTCATTCTGGGAGCCAACAAAAATTGTTCCGAATGAATCTTTTGCCATGGATAGCACATTGGCTCCAAGGCGGACAGGGATGAAATCCCAGGATTTCCCATCATATTCCAGTATTCCATTTGCATTCCCGGCATAAACAATATCACGGTTATCTAAAATTATAGAATAATTAACTGCCTGATAACCACGACCATACTCTTTACTGGTATAATTTATCACAGGCAATTTATAGTTCTGGGAAAGAAGAGAAGGAGAGAATAACTGAAACACGATTATAAGACAAATAAGCCTGATTTTCATATTTAAACTTTTTCAGGATTTTTGGACATGGGAATTTACGAAAAACAATCCATTCTCAGGCTCGGTAAGGATAAGTTCAGCCGATTCTGCGCTATTTTTCTTTTACCAGTCCAAATGACTTTTCAAGGTAACTCATTACATCCTGTTTATCGGCCTTCCCGTAAAACTCAAAAATGTAACCTGAAATATCATTGACTTTCTGGTTGTATGATTTATCTGGAGACTCATCGAGGATTATCCGAAGTTCAGAATTAAATACTTCGAGATTTGGCAAAACCAGGTTGAAATCACTTATATATTCAGCAACTCCGTTATTGTAATAATTAAAACTGATATCAGGGGTGTCGATTTCTTTAATTGGCATCTGATCCACCTTAAGGATTTCTTCCCGTGAGATAATAAGCTTATTCTTGTCAAAAGATAATTTCTTATTGATTTCCTCACCTTTATATTCAAATTTCATGAAAAAGAACTGGTTTTCATTCATAGGAAACTTGTAAGGATTGAGGAAATAACCAGCTTCGCAAAGAATCACTATGTTGTCACAAAATTGATTCTGAAGGTCTGTCATATTATTGATAATCCCACCACGTGTACTGAGGTTACTCATTGCAGGCAGGAAATTTGATTTTGCAGAAGAAAGATCTTCGTAGTTATCAGGAGAAAGAATAAACCTTCCTGCACTTGGATTAATTACGGCAGCTCTGGAATTGGGAGTTTGAAAGGAAAGGTCTTCATCTTCAGTGAAAATATCTCCCTGAGTCATAGAATTGCCTGTTCTGACGTAAATTATACTGCCATTTACTTTAATAACCCTGTAATTAACCTGAGAAAATACGGAGACAGCTGAGAACAACATCATGCTGACCAAGATCCAGCCAATGTGTTTTTTCATATTTTTTTCTATAAAATTAAGAAACAACTATGGAATTGACAAATATCTTCAAATTGAAATCAAAATTTGTGCCATCGCACCATGGAAGGAATTAAAAAACTCTAAAAACTAAAAACTAAATCCTAAACAAAAACTAAAGACTAAATAAAGATTGCAAATAATAAAAGAGTTTGTATTTATTTTTTAGTATTTCGTTTTTTCTTAGTTTGTTTAGGATTTAGTTTTTCGAGTTTAGATTTTATATTATGGATTAATCCTGAGCTTTATCTCTTTAGCAATATCCAGGGCAGTTGTAATTGTACTTAAGTCAGTAAACAGTTCACCTGTTTTTCCAGAGTAATGACTATGTCCAATCACTTTCATAGTGTAAAATTCCTGAGGATTTTTCAGATCAATTTCTGCCATATAAACCAGGGCTGGCTGACATGAGGTTTTGTATTCTACGTCATCAGGAAATCTATTGTTTGTCCAGTATTCATTCCAGTCCCATGACTGGTTGATTTCAAAAAGGATCCTGAAAGATTCCGGCGGTATTTTATCCAGCCTTGTTCTGATCTCAAAATTACCAGCAGGTGTTGCACCTGTATATGCATCAGCAATAGGATTATTTTTTGTTGGCATATATAATCCATCTTCTGTCATGATTCCTCTTTTATGTGCCCAGTAAGGAACAGTGGCTGGCCTTATAATCTCACCCGGCATCCATTTCCCTGATGAGGGGTCTCCGTGACCGAAAACTCCTGTTCCCAGAGATACTGTAATAAACAGTGTCTGAATATAGTTATCCTGTGAATCCTCAGCCCATAAAACAAATGATGGATGATTGTGCTCCTTGCCTTTTTCAAATTCAAGTATTACCTCCGGACCTTTCCCATCTATATTGGCAGATAAATAATCTTTTCCTTCCTGTTCAGCAACTTTTGAAGATTTGCATGATAATAATATTGGAATGAATACAAAAATTGTCAGTAACTGTTTCATTTGTAATGATTTATATTTTATCAAAATTCGACAATAATCCCAATTGTTGGTAAAATCGTTCCTATTTGCGATTGTACCAGTTTAAGCTCATATGACTGATCAATATACGGATCGCCTGGATTGATGATCACCGGATTCCCGACTGCATCTTCAACCTGGAAAAGATTATCAGGCTGATCAGCCTTGAGGTTTAATATATTCTGAATATCCGCATACAGGGTCAGCGTCCATTTATTAAAGAAAAATTCCTTATCTGCTCTTATATCAAGCTGATTAAATCCTTTAAGACGGAGTGAATTAAACTGATTGAAATCAAGATACCCTCGTCCCCGGGCATCCCAGGCCGGACGTCTTGCACTGGTAACAAGATCCCAGGGTGTATAGGGAGCCCCTCCCAAAAATTTCCATTTGAAACCCACCTGCCAGTCTTTTTTAAATTTCCTGATTGTAGTCAGATTAACTAGGTGTTTATTATCCCACGCAGAAGGTATATAATTGTCAACAGGAATAAGCATCGAATCTATTTTCTGTGATTTACTGCGAACGAGCGTATAAGAAAGGATCACATTAAAACCAGCCAGGTCCCTGTTCCTGTAAAATAATTCAAGACCATATGCTTTTCCTTTTGCCAGTGACAGGACTTCTTCATCCCCAACTGTCCCGAAATCTCCTCCCTTGCTGGCCAGAGATACTTTATCGATGACAGATACCGGATAATCAGCATACCATTTATAAAATCCTTCAAGACTTACTTTCGAATTCTCATCCGGCAGAAATTCTAACCCTGTGACAAGATGATCTGTCCTGATATATTTCAATCCGTTCTCTTTATTCACAAGATTGTCAGAGTTATCCCTGAATCCAAGCATTGTATAGGGAGGCTGCTGGAAATATCTGCCAGCATTGAAATTTATATACCACTTTGGAGCCATCAGATATGACATGGAGAAACGTGGAGAAAATTGCCTGAACATATTATTTGTTTCACTGGAGTAACTATTTGCGTCCATTCTGATACCTAATGACAGGATCAGTCGTTCTCTTGCAAATCCCTTGCTGACCTGGCTGAAAATGCCCCATTTGAAAAGATCCAGTTCAGAATCATAATTAATGATAAACGGTATATCATTGGCAAAGGAACGATTGAAAGTACTGTTGGTATAACTTGCATATTCAAAATTCAGCCCGTAATTAAGTTTCAGCCCATTATCAAACCTTGATGTATGCTCAAACCGGAATTTGTTTTCACCTTCATATGAATTATAATCCAGGGTCTTCAGTGAATCCTGCTCGATATTATTATAATATTTGTATGCGCCATTGTTAAGATGATTCCGGCTGAGTACCCAGGTATCAAAACCATTTTTATAAAAATGCTTATAAACCAGTCCGAAAGTATAGCTCCACTGCTCGTTAACCGGAAGGTAACTTAAGATATATCTTTGATCCTCAGTTTTATTTGCCTTCAGATTTAGTTTAGAAACATCAAATGAACCAAGTCCAAGGAAAATAATTTCATTTTTTTCATTGATACGGCTTTTAACTTTAAACTGAAAATCGTTATAAGTTGGCAGGAATGGCAATTCCAGGACAGTGAAAAGGAATTGCAGATAGGATCTCCTTACTGATGCAATAAATGTGGTGCTTTCATTAATTGGCCCATCCAATGTCAGTGCAAGGTCGGTCGCTCCAACGGATCCTTTGAATTTCAACTTGTCATTGTTACCATCAATCTGACTGAATTCAAGAACGGAACTAAGCGCATTACCACGGTTTGCAGGGAACGCTCCTGAGTAAAAATTTACTTCTCTGATGAAGTCCACATTAAGAATTCCAACCGGTCCGCCTGAAGCTCCCTGTGTGGCAAAGTGATTCAAATTCGGTATTTCAACACCATCAAGGTAAAACCGGTTTTCGCCCGCTCCACCGCCTCTGACAATCAGATCATTACGAAATGAAACGGTTGATCCAACGCCTGGATAAGATTGTATAACCTTTGATATATCACGATTGCCACCGGGATTTTTATCTATTTCTTCAATACTGATCCTTCTAAGAGAAACGGGACTTTCTTCTTTTTTTCTGAAAGGAGATACCTTGACAGTTATTTCATCAATTGCAATAACGGTTTCTTCCAGAGGGATTTCGATATTAACTTTGTTGGCATTGGTTACCAGGATTGGCTCAGAAACATATTGTTTGAATCCTACTGAAGTTGCCCTTAGTTCAACATATCCAGGCTTGATCCCGGTAAAAATGAAACGGCCATCAAGATCACTTACCGAACCAATATTGGTACCCCAGATGACAATATTTGCAAATGGAACCGGCTCATTAGTGGAGGCATTAAAAATCCGGCCTTCTATAAATCCTCTTCCTTCTTCTTGGCTAAAGATCCGAGATGGACTGAACAGAATAAATAAAATGATTATTACTTGTAGTTTTAATTGCTTCATTTAGTTCTTTATAAAATTTTGCAATTATACTTAATAATGAAATAATGACGAATCTTATTTATAATTATTATAAATATTTTAACAATACTTGGTTTTCTTTACTGAGACAATTGTTTTTCAAGGCTGGCTTCTTCATCTGAAAAACTCAGGTAGGGATATTTTTGCTTTAACGTGCGGATTAATTCGATCTGGTTATTAAGAAATTCAAGATGTTTAGGTGTTCCTGGGCGGAAAGGCTTATGTTTTAATGCACTGTTCAATTTGCCAATTTCTTTCATAATTTTTAAAGTTTCATCTTCAAAATAAGTCTGGCAAAATTTATCCCAGATATATCCTGTCATCTGGCTATTAGGATGAATCATATCCTCTTCATAATACCGGTAATCTCTTAAATCATCAAAAGCAATTTCATAAGCCGGAAAATATTCTGCGCATTTAAATGATTTCAATAATTCATGAATAGTAAGAATTAGTGTTGATTTGCTTAAAGTATTCTGAACCGGGCCATCCTTCAAGTGACGGATCGGGCTTACAGTAAAAATGATCCTGATACCTGGATTCAACCTGACAAGGCTGGGGATTAATTTTTTATAAACCGCAAGAATATTATCCATTGTGAGCAATTCCCTGTCAAAAAAATTTGCCGGTAGTTTATGACAATTGGATACAAGCTTACCGGATCCTGCTATCTTATAAATCCATGCGGTCCCGAATGTAATTATCAGAAATTGGATTGTCCTGATCCGACTGTGGGAATATTCAATTCTCCGGTTAATTTCCCTCAGGCAAATTTCAGGCTCAGGGAATGAAAACCTGCTGTGGTGGTCGAAACTGATCCATGAATCCTGGTGATTGTAAAGATCAGTGATGGCATATTTCTTTTCTGACAGAATGACCTCCAGGTTTTGATTGACTGACATTGGATTATAAACGATCCCAAAAGGATTAATATCCACATCAAATTTATATTCTGCCATCCTCGTGCCGATATTTTCTGTAAAACAGGAACCAATAAGCAGGATACCTGATTTGTGATTTATTTTATACGGCGATGAGGGTATTTTAACCTCTGTTCTGAATTTATCCATGATTAATAATATTCATTTCAGCCAGCCAGTCAATTATATAATTGAAGACATCCATATATCCGATCTCATTATGGAGTTCATGATAAAATCCGTCCCATATTTTCAATCTTGTCAGCCTGCTGGTATTAGTCGTCAATTCTATACTTGCCTCATGTGATGTCCACCTGTCGCCACTCCCGTGCATTATAAGTAACGGACGATTGATTTTATAAATATTTCTCATTGCATACAGGCATTTCCTTGAAACCTCATGGAATAGCTGCAATGACATTCTCCTGTGCAGGAGTGGATCTTCCTTAAGCTTCTCGTTTATAGTTGGGTCATGTGTCCTGTAGGTATTGTCAATACCAGCTTTAACGGTAAGGGAAGGGAAAAACGGCCGTAAGATACGCGAAAACAAAAGCATATAACCTGGCGGATCATATACCAGTCGCAACCATGGAGCTGTTGCTATTAATGCACTTACCGGAGTTTCCTTTGACATTGCATAGTTTATTACAAGGTTTCCTCCCATACTGTGGCCATATAGAATTCTCGGGGTATCAGTAAATAATTCGGCTGATTTCTTAAGCTGAAGGTCAATCTGGTCAAGAAGGACCTGGTAATTTTTGACATACCCCCTTTTTCCATAAGATTTACCATGGCCAATGAGGTCGGATGCCAGAACTGCCATTCCTTTTTCAACAAATAATCCAGCCCACTTTTGATACCTTCCGCTGTGCTCGCCAAATGCATGAATTATATTTATTACAGCAGAAGGATGATGATCCGGTGCCCAGGATTGAGCATAAATATTCTTATTATCTTTCGATTGCCAATTATAATCCTGGTGTTTCATTCTTTACTGTACTTTA
>Ga0153916_10001359_pt1 | contig 17471 bp, 16 predicted proteins | sample Opewatmetagenome_FD_109642 | JGI IMG/M metagenome (GOLD analysis project Ga0153916, IMG submission 109642) | Freshwater wetland microbial communities from Ohio, USA - Open water 3 Core 3 Depth 4 metaG | ecosystem: Environmental > Aquatic > Freshwater > Wetlands | place: USA: Ohio, Lake Erie... | reverse complement strand
CGTCGTCTTAGACCTCGCGGGCCGCCGCGTCGAGGGGCACCGCAACGCCTCGAGCGAAATCCTGCTCCACCTCGAGATATACCAGGAGCGGCCGGACGTGGGCGGCGTCGTCCACGCCCACCCGCCGACGGCGACGGGTTTCGCCGTCGCCCGTATGCCGCTGGCGGAATGCGTATTGCCGGAGGTGGTGACGACGCTGGGCAACGTGCCGCTGGCGCCGTACGCGACGCCGTCCACGGCCGAGGTCCCGGAGAGCATCCGCCCCAAGCTCCGCGACCACAACGCTTTCCTCCTTGCCAACCACGGGACCGTCACGCTCGGCGCGACGTTGTGGGAGGCTTTCTTCACGCTCGAGAAGGTGGAACAGTTCGCGCGCGTCATGCTGGTAGCGCGGCAGCTCGGCCGCGTATCCTTGCTTACGTCCGACGACGTCGCCAAACTCATGACCGTAACCCCCGGCAAGGCCCCTCTCAACATTCCCTGCGCGATATGCGACGCGCCGGCCGAAAACGGCGCCGCGTTCGAAGACGACGCGCTCTTGCGCGAAGCGGTCCGGCGGGTCTTGGCCCGTTTGCGCGGCCCGACGGCGTAAGCGGCGCACCCGCGCCGGCAACGACGGTTAAACGGATACCCCGCCCAACGCGTCAAATTATACGAAAAGCGGCCCCTTAACTCAGGATGAGGTGTTTACTATGAATCATAGATTAATTTACGGCGCGCTAACGTTAACGGCATTATGGGCGTTGTTGCCGGCCGTAGGCGGCGCCGACGGCATAATCATACCGATCCCGTACCCGATGCCGCCTTGGCCCAAGCCCGAGCCGATACCGGAACGCTACAGCCTCGACATCAAATACCACCACGTCGAGACGGCTATCGAGGACCAAGTAGCTACCACCCACGTCGACGAACTTTTCGCGAACCCGTACAACTTCGACGTCGAAGGCATATATATTTTCCCCTTGCCCAAGGGCGCGGCCGTCGACCGCTTTTCGCTCCGGGTGGACGGGAAGCCGGTGGAGGGAACGATGCTCGACGCCGACGAGGCCGCGACCGAATACCGAAAACTGGTCAGCCAGAACAAGGACCCGGCGCTTTTAGAATACATGGGCCGCGGCGCCGTCAAGGCGCGCGTCTACCCCATCCCGGCGAGAAGCCAAAAACGCGTCGAGATCACATACTCCGAGCTCTTGCCGTTCGACGGCGGCCTGGTTAAATTCGTATACCCGTTGGATACGGAACGGTTCAGCCGCGAACCGATAGAAGACGTCAACGTGAACGTGAGCATAATATCGAGCGTCGCCATCGAAAACGTGTTTTCCCCCTCGCATAAAATCCAACTCGAGCGAAAAACCCCGACGACGGCCTCCGTACAATACCGCGTTAAAAACGTTAAACCGGCGGAGGACCTCGTCATTTATTACCGCGGCGGCACGGCCGAAATGGGCGCGAGCGTTCTCGCCCACAAGGAAGGCGGCGACGACGGGTACGCCATCCTGGTTATCACGCCGCCGCCGGCGCCGGTCACGACTCCCGAACCCAAAGAACTTATCTTCGCGATAGACATATCGGGCTCGATGGCGGGGGAAAAGGTCGAACAGGTCAAAGAAGCCGTAAGCTATTGCCTTAGACAGCTGGGCCCGGGCGACCGTTTCAACATCGTGCCCTTCAACGAACAACCGACGCTATTCCGCGATACGACGGTCGCGGCGACCGCGGCGAACGTCGAGGCCGGCCTCGACTTCTTGAACGGGTTGACCGCCGGCGGCGGCACTAACGTCGACGGCGCTTTGGCGAAAAGCCTTTCGTCCGCGGCCGCCGACCGGGTCGCGACCACCATGGTCGTCTTCCTCACGGACGGCAAGCCGACGGTCGGCGAACGGAACGTTGCGGACATCGTCGCCCACGCCGTCGCGGCCAACGAGAAAATCAACGCCCGCCTCTTCTGCTTCGGCGTAGGTTACAACGTCAAGGCCGAGCTCCTCGACGGCCTGGCTCGCAAAAACGGCGGCACCGCGCAATACGTCGAACCGGGCGAGGACCTCGACTTAGCCGTAACCTCTTTCTACGACAAGATTTCCAAGCCGGTCCTCACCGACGTGAAGCTCGCTTGGGAGAACGTAGAATTTTACGACTCGTATCCGGCGTCGATGCCGGACATCTTCGCCGGGACCCAACTCACGGTCCTGGGGCGGTATAGGGGCGAACTGGCGGACGGCGCCTTAACGATTTCGGGCGAACGCGCGGGGCGCCTGGAACACTTCCGGTATAACCTCGCCGCCGTAGCGGGAAAAAGCCGCGACAATAAATACATCCCGGCGTTGTGGGCCGCGCGTAAGATCGGCTTCCTCTTGGAACAGATTAAGCTCGAGGGCGAGGATAAAGAATTGGTCGACGCCGTCGTAACGTTGTCCAAACGATACGGTATCCCCACGCCGTATACGTCGTACCTGGTGGAGGAAACGGGGCCGGCGGCGAAACACCCTCCCGCGGCGGTATGGAGCGGCCTCGGCGCAGCCGATAGGGATTTGACTTCCGCCGGCGCGTGGATGAGAAGCGGGGAGGGCTTCCGGGCGCCGGCTAGCGCGGAAGAACTCTCCGTACGCGAATCGAAGGCTATCGGCGACCTGAAGCGGACGGCCGTCGCCCCTTCCCCGTACGGGGGCGGCGCGGTGCGCTATGTCGAGGGAAAAAGCTTCCGGCTGGTCGACGGCATTTGGCACGACTTGGCCCTCGACGAAGGGGCCGACGAAGAGGCCGTCGACGTCGACTTCGGCAGTAAGGAGTATTTTGAATTATTAGAAGAACACCCCGGCCTCGCCCCTTACTTTGCTTTGGGCGAAAAAGTCGAGGTGTTGTTCGGAGGTATTATATACCGGGTTACGCTGTAAGCTGTTGCCCCGTTAGCGGCGAACCTTGGAATCGCTGCTGCCGACCGGGCGGCGCCCCCTTTACTCGTTCAACCGTCGGGCGCCGCTTCTGATGTCTTTGACAACTTGCAGGCCGCTTTCTTTGTCGGCGGCCGTAACGATGAAATCGTGGAGGTCGAGGAACTCGAAGACCGCTTTCGTTTTGGGAGAAAATTGGATAAAGACGATCTCGCCGCCCCGTTTTCTGGCGCCGCCGACGGCGTACAATAACGCCCCTACGCCGGCCGTGCTTATGAAATCGACGCCCTCGAGGCTTACGACAACCCAAACGATACCCTCGTTCTCGATCTCCTCGAAGAACTTGGAAACCTGCGCGGCTTCTTCAATGCCGACCTGGCCTTCCACCGCCACGACGACGCAGCCGTCCTTGCTCTCTTCGACCCTTTTAATTTGAAAATCTCTCATGTTTACCTTCCTGCAAAACCGCCCTTATGGCTTAGTTTAGAGGTCGCCTTTCGTTTCCCGCCTTACGTGGCCGCATCATAATGTAGACGGTAGTCTCCCCCTTTATACACGTGCAACGCCGTCGGCGGCGTAAGGCCGGCAGCCGTAAATATTTCGGATGTTTCGAGATTCACCGTTAAGCCGACGTCGACCGGTAAACAACGAACCGCGGCCGCTTTGGCAATCGCCTCGCTCAACGCCACGGGATCGGTCACGTTGGATATTTTCCCCACCAGGCCGATAGACGGCTTAACCTCCGAAAGCAACCGCCCCACGGCTTCGACGCCGCGGCACTCGGCAGGCCGTTCGGAGGAAGTGCTTTCGCCGTCATAGACGTTCCCCACGTGCGCGAGTAACACGTAACCCCGGGCCGCCAGGTATTGAGCGGCCAACGCTTCCAAGTCGCGGCAGACCACGTCACCAACATATCCGAAATTGGCACGCCCGGCGGTAAACACCAAACCCAGCGCGTCGTCGGGCCGCCCTTCCGAGATGTCGCCGAACTTAACGTAAAGCGTAGTGTCGCCGACGCGGAAGGCGTGGCCGGGATAAAGAACCGTCAATTTATGGACCGCGTTGCTAAGGGCCGAAAACCACGAATAATTTTTTTTGTATACCGCCCCGTTAACCAAAACTTCGACCTTCCTGGCAGGACCTATGCCGGCTTTATTATAGCGGCTAAATGCTTCCAGGAGGGGTTCCAACTCGGCGCCGTAATCCCACGCGACGTTGGTAACGATTATGGCTTCTATATCGGCCAATCGCCGGCCGGCCTCGGCAAAACGGACGACGAAATTTTTACCGGGGTCGACGACGAAGCCCCGGCCGCCTATCCACACGAAATAACCGCCGCCCCTTTCGAAAGAGCGCCCCGACCGTCGGTCGCCGTAATAGGTGCCGTCGTCCCACGTGCGAAAGCATTCCAAGAAAGGAGCTTTACTCGATTCGATCGTCCGTTCGGGGTTGAAGAAAACCGGCGTCCGGGCAGGGGCCTCGGCCAAGGTGCGGACGGCGGCCCGCAGTTGCTCGAAGGCTTTTTCGCGGTCCGTCGTCACCTGCAACTTCTGGTCGAGTTTTTCGAGACGGCCGCGGGCATACGACAAAAGCCGGGGGTCGCCGCGGCCGATTTCGGAAACGCGTCTATACAAACGGCGCGCTTCCCCGTATTGCCCCAATCGCTCCAGCAGGCTGGCCTTCCACACCAGCGCCGTCGTGTTATCTTTGTCTGCCTTGACGACGGCGTTGAAATACGCCAAGGCGTCCTTGATTTTGCCGTCCTTACTTAAACGGATCCCCTCGTTGAGCTTGGCCCTTAAGTCGTCCATCATAAAAGAAGGTGTAAGGGCGGCATCCGTCAATTGGGCCCGCGTGCGTTTCCCCGCCGCTACCATTTCCAACGCCGCGTCTTTATCGCCCGCCGACGTTATATAATCCCAGATATCGAGGAACTCGAAAATGGTTCGGACTTTGGGCGAGACATCCGCGAAAATTACTTCCCCGCCCCTCTTGCGCGCTTCGCCCACCGCCGAAAGCAACGTCCCCATCCCCGCGGAACATATGAAATCGACGTCCTTCATCCGAATAATTACCCACGGCCGACCGGCCTTGAATACCTCGTCGAAGCGGCGTTGGAGTTCGTTCGCCTCTTCGATTCCAACGCGGCCGGTGACGGTGGCCATCGTAGCCCCGCCGCCGACGTTGCGATCGAAGGAAACGCCGTTCGTTGTCGTTTTACCGTTCACGGTCTACCCTATCTACCTGCGCTACCAACACCGTCCGGACGGGCGCCGCGCCCCGGCGCAATAGCCTTACCGCGGCACCGCCTTCCCTCATTATCAGGACCCTGTCGCCCGGGCCCGCGTCCACCACGTCCCAGGCCACTACCACCCCTCGTTTTCCCTTCCCCTCGGCCTCGACGAAGACGAGTTTTAAACCGTCGAGCGCCGGATGTTTGACGTTTGAGGGCGCAGGCCCTAAGACGCGACCCAACTCCATCAGTCGTTTTCCTCTCGCTGGCCGTGCCGTTCCAATATCGCGACGCAGGTGGCATCTACGGGAATGTCGTCCCGGCCGAAAGCCAAAGCCGCTTCCTTACCCCCTATCCAAATTACCCGAGACCCGCGGCCGGCTCCCACCACGTCGCACGCCACGAACTCTTCTCCCGTGACGTCGTCGCCGTCGTCGACGGGCACCGTCAACAAGAACCTCCGCCCCTCGAGCCCTTCGGCTACCCGCGACGCCACCACCGACCCTATGACTCTACCCGCCTTCATCAGGCCCCCCCGCCGCTTTGCGGTAGGTAATCTCGCCGCCGGCCTCCACCGTTTCGACGATGGCCATCACGACCGCGTCCACGGGTCGGTCTCTCGTGAGCGCCGTTTGACGCGCCGACGACCCGGCCGCGGTCAATACCAACTCTCCCCTCCCGGCGCCCACCGCGTCGACGGCGACGTAAGCCGAACCCTTCCGCCGGCCGCGTACGTCAGCGTCTTCGACGACGAGGAGCTTCAACCCCAAAAGGCCGTCGTCCTTGACGGTCGACACCACCATCCCGACCACGGTGCCAAGGCGCATATTTAAATATAAGCGTTTTACGACGATATTTCAAGCCCTATCGACCGCCGGCGCCGGACTTTTCCGATTTCGGCTCCCTGGTCATCAAGTCGAATACGGCGGCGCGGGGGTCTTTACCCTCGAACATGACGCGATACATCTCGCCGGTTATGGGCATCTCTACCCCCGTCTCCCGCGACAGTTCGTAAGCCACCTTCGTCGTGCGCACCCCCTCGGCCACCATCTTCATAGAGGCCAGGATGTCGTCGAGCCGGCGGCCTCTCCCCAACTCCTCTCCCACGTACCGGTTGCGGCTGTAGCGGCTCGTACACGTTACGACCAGGTCGCCCAGCCCGGATAGGCCGGCGAATGTCTCGGCCTTGGCCCCCTGCGCCACGCCGAGGCGCGTTATTTCCACGAGGCCCCGCGTCAGCAAGGCGGCTTTGGTATTGTCGCCGTAGCCCAGGCCGTCCACCGTGCCGGCCGCTATGGCTATAACGTTCTTGAGGGCCGCGCCGCATTCCACGCCGACGACGTCGTCGTTGGTATAGACCCTCAGATACGACGTTTTCGCCAAATCCCGGACTTCCCGCGCCGCATTCTCGTCTCGGCACGCCGCCACGATGGCCGTCGGTATGCGGCGAGACACTTCCTCGGCATGGCTGGGTCCGGAGAACGATACGTACCCCCGAGCTTTCCCCGCCAATTCTTCCGCCAGCACTTCGGTCATACGAAGGCACGTATCTTCTTCAAACCCCTTGGCCGCGGATACGACGAGCTGAGAGCCGTCACACGCTTCGCGGATTAACTTCGCCGTCGACCGAACGCCGAAAGAAGGCACGACGAAAAAAACTACGCCGGCCCCGGAAGCTACGGCCGCGGCGTCGTCCGATATCCCCACGTCGTCCGGTAGAACCACCCCCGGCAATAAATCGCGCCGTTCGCGCGTCGCGCTTAACATTTCGTATTCTTCCGGCAAATAACACCAAAGTCGCACGGCGTTGCCGTTTTCGGCGAGAAGGCGCGCCAGCGTGACGCCCCATGACCCGGCGCCCAGGACCGCGACTCCCTTTGCCTCGGCGTCAGGCGCCATCTTTTTTCGGGCCTCCCAATTTACCCTCGGCCCCCGTCAAAAGGCGGGAAATATTCTTGCGATGGGCGAAGATTATCGCCGCGCCACAAACGGCGGAAAAGGCGACGAAATACGAGTCGACGGCGCGGCGCATTACAAGGGGTATGGCGAACGAGGCGATGACGACGGCTACCGCTCCGCTCAACGAGCCCAACGAAACGTACCGCGTCGCCGCGACGACGACGAGGAAAACGGCGAAGGCGATCCCGACCAATAACGGGTTAAGTACCAGGAATCCTCCCGCGGCCGTCGCGACGCCTTTCCCGCCGCGGAAGCCGAGGAAGGGAGTCCATATATGGCCCGCTATGGCCGCCGCCGCAGCCAAAATGCCCGCAGCCGTCAGGTGCGGGAAAACCCACAGCGCTAACGCCGCGGGCGCGGCCCCTTTCGCGACGTCGAGGAGAAGCCCGGGGACGCCCCAGCGCGCCCCGGCGGTACGGTAAAGGTTAGTGGCGCCGGGATTGCCCGAGCCTGCCCGCCGTAAGTCGAAGCCCGCGAGCTTCCCCAAAAACCAGGAGAAAGGCAACGCGCCTACGATAAACGAAACCAACAATACGCCCGCGTAAGTTAAAAACGTCATCGTTCCAAAATAACATCGCCCTCGGTCGGCGACAACTATTTTTTATTCCCCCTCCTCCCGCGCAAGCGAAACACGAATCGGATAGGGGTCCCGATAAAAACGAACGCCTCGCGTAGACGGTTCTCCACAAAGCGCTGAAGGGCTAAGGGGGGCTCCTGAGACAGGTTGAGGAACAAGTGGAACGTCGGCGGCTCGACCGCGGCCTGGACGGCGTACAGGAGATGGATTTCTTTCTCGCCGACCCGAAAATTAGCCCTTGCCAAGACCTCGCGCAAGAAGCGGTTTAATTCCCCAGTCCCGACGCGGGCCTTGCGGCTCTCGTCGACTTCGCATATCGAACCGTATAACATCCGCGTATCGAACCCGGCGAGCGCCGACCCCATAAGCAAAGGCGCGTACGAGGCGAAGTTCAAACCGGCGCGAACGTCTACCAGACTCTTTGCCCGGAAATCGGCGGCGCTCCCGTTTCCCCAAAGGTCGGTTTTATTTAAAAATAAGATCAGGCCCCGGCCGTGGCGGTCGGCGAAAGCCGCGATTTTGGCGTCCTGCGCGGTCGGGCCCTCAGCGCCGTCGAGGACAAGCACTACCACCGACGCCCTTTTTATTGCCCCCAGCGACTTTCCCAGGCTCCACCGCTCGAGCCTTCCCTTGGCGCGAGTCCTACGACGAATTCCCGCGGTATCTACGAATACGAATTTTAGGCCTTCGGAAATAATTTCGACGTCGACGGCGTCGCGGGTAGTACCGGGGCTTTCGTGGACGACGACTCTCTCGGTACCCGCGAGGCGGTTCAAGACCGACGATTTCCCTACGTTCGGCCTCCCTACGATGGCGACGCGCAAACCTTCGTCCCGCGCCGCCTCGCCGCTATCCGCCGGCAAGCCGAGTTCTTCGACCACGGCTTCAAGGAGTTCGCCGCAATTGTAGCCGTTGGCGGCGCTTAGGGGTAGAGGGTCGCGGCCTAAGCCGAGTTCGTAAAATTCGGCAACACCGGCCACCAAGGACGGCGAGTCGATTTTATTGACGACCGGGACGACCGGTTTCCTTAAGCGTCGTACGAAGTGGGTTAATTCGCGGTCCAGCGGCAACAAGCCCTCGCGACCGTCGAACATCAAGACGACTGCGTCGGCGGAAGCCGCCGCGGCGTCGAGGCCCCTTTTTATACTTTGCTCAAGCGTGTCGTCGGGGAATATCAAGAACCCCGCCGCATCCACCAACTCGAAGGCCGCGTCGCCAAACCGACACCGCGCCGCGAGTATATCGCGCGTGGTGTGCGGCTCGGCGTCGGTCATAGCGACGCCGCGGCCGATAAGTCTATTGAAAAGGGTAGATTTACCGACGTTGGGCCGCCCGAGCAATATCACCCGCTTAAGGTTCTCGCTGCCGGGCACGGGGCATCTTTAAAGTTAAAAGGCGGCCCCAAACGAAGCCGCCGGCATTACCCGTACTTTTATTTCTACGTATCTTTCGCTTGCTCTTCGGTCGGTTGTTCGCCGGTCGTCCCGGCGTCTTCCGCTGCTTCTACATCGGCCGGCGCCGCACTTTCCTCGGGGTCCCCGACCTCCCTTTCTTCCGCTACCTCGCCGGCCGCGGCCTCCGGAGCCGCTTCTTCCCCAGCCACCGCGGCCTCCGGAGCCACTTCTTCCCCATCCGCCGCGGCCTCGGCCTCTGGCCCCGTCTTCGCGGCGTCGGCGCCCTCAGCGCCGCCGGCCCGGTTCAAAACCTCTTCTTCATCTTCGTCCGGGGCGGGCGCCTTTTTCCCCCGGGCCTCGGTTTCCTTCCCCTTGTCTTTGCGTGAGGTTGATTCTTTTTCGCATTCTTTCATGGCCGCGGCCGCTTCTTCGGCCTTCGCTTCCTCCGCGGCTAACGTAGCCAGCCCCGCCCCCTTTATTATGCCCTTATCGCCCGTCTCGTTCTGGTATTGCCACAGGCTAAGGTTAATGCGACGGTCTTTGGGCGAAATATTGATAATTTTAACCTTGACGCGGTCGCCCGGCTCCAGAACGTCGTTGACGCGGTTAATCCGCCGACCCGCGATTTCGGAAATATGGAGCAGGCCTTCGATATCGTCTTCCAGTTTCACTATGGCGCCGTACGGCGTGACCCGTATGACGTCGCCTTCCACATATTCGCCCACCGGGTATTTTTCCTGGACGTTAGCCCACGGGTCGCGCTCGAGTTGTTTTACGCCGAGCGATATGCGACGGTTTACCGAGTCGATCGTCAGGACCGCGGCCTCGATGGTTTCGCCTTTCTGGAAAACTTCCGAGGGATGACGCACGCGCTTCGCCCACGATATGTCGGATATATGAATCAAGCCGTCTATGCCGTCTTCTAATTCTACGAATACGCCGAACTCGGTAATATTCTTGGCGACACCCTTGATTCTACTACCCGGGGGATAACGCTCCTCTATCGTATCCCAGGGGTTGGGCATCGTCTGGCGCAGCCCCAGCGATATGCGCCTGTTGTGTTCGTCGATTTTGAGTATGACCACGCCGATCTCGTCGCCGACCGATAAAATTTTAGAAGGGTGTTTAACGCGTTGGGTCCAGGACATTTCCGATACGTGGACCAAACCTTCAACCCCGGGCTCGAGCTCGACGAACGCGCCGTAATCGACGATCGACACAACCTTGCCCACGACCCGGTCGGCCTCCCGGTACCGTTCCGCCACCGTTTCCCAAGGGTCGTCCTCCAACTCCTTGAGACTTAACGACACCCGGCCCGTCTCAGGGGTGAAATCGGTAACCAGGACCCGCAAGCGTTGACCCACCGAAACCACTTCCGAGGGGTGATTTACGCGGCCGCGGGAGAGGTCGGTAATGTGCAATAAGCCGTCAAGGCCGTCGAGGTCCACGAAGGCGCCGAAGTCGGTAATATTTTTAACTTCGCCTTCTAACACTGCGCCGACCTCGATGGTCTCGAGCAACCGCTTCTTCTTTTCCTCGCGCTCCTCCAACAGCAAAGCCTTACGAGACAGAACGATATTGCGGCGACGTTTGTTGACCTTGATTATTTTCATGCGGAAACTCTCGCCAATATACGGCTCGAAATCGCGCACCGGCCTGAGGTCCAACTGCGACGCCGGGAGGAAGGCTTTGACGCCGATGTCCACGATGAAACCCCCGCGGACCCGGTTTACGATTTTACCCTCTATGTCGCCGCCCGTTTCGTAGACGTCGCGGACCTGGTCCCACGCGCGATAGAAATCCGCCTTCTCCTTGGAAAGGACGATAACGCCGTCCTGGTCCTCTTTCTTCTCGAGGTAGACTTCCACCTTGTCGCCGACCGCTACCGACCCCTCTTCGGCGAATTCGCTGAGGCTTATGGTCCCTTCGGATTTGTAGCCGATGTCCACCAACACTTCGTCGTCGGTAACGGCCACGACCGTTCCGGCGACGATCTCGTTCTCCTCTATATCACGGAACGACTCTTCGTATAATCCCGCTTGTTCCTTGAACTCGTCCGCGTCGAAGGCTTCGGCGTCTTCGAGCACCGGTTCCATGCGGTGTTCGCCGCGGGATTTCCCGCGGGCACGACCTTCTCCGGTATAATGGGGTCTAGGTGATAAAGCGCCTTTTTCTACCATTAATCTTATCTTCCTCTCGTTTATAACAGTCGAGGGTTTCGGGAACCCCTCATTTAGCCGAAATTATAACATGTATATTAATAAATTGTCAATAAATAATCGTGGGGGCACAATTAACGCAAAGGCCCGGTATTTTCTTACTCGACGTTCCTACGCCATATCCCGGAAATTACCAAACTCTTTAGTATTGATAAAAATGGCTGTTAGGGATAATATAACCGCGGCTCGGGTTCCGCCCGAAACGATACCCGTAGCTTCGTGCGGCATTCCCGTTGGCCGCCGACGTTAAATCCGTATTACGCTAACGCAGGAACTAAAAAGTCCCCGCGTTCCGCGAGTATAACGGGATGGGAGCAGGAAAACGGCGCCGTTATGCACGAGTTACTTGGGGCCTGGCAATCCGACACCGCTAAACTTATTTCGCGAATCTAGGTTTATGACGCAGTCATTCGGGACCTTCGCCGCCGGCGACGACATTTACCGGGTAATATGAAGGACCGAAAGAAGGAATAAGCGGCGCAACGAACAAAAGCCGAGTCCGTGAAAAACCTCCGTATTAAATGAAGCCCAGGAGGATAAATATGTTCTTAAAAAAAGCGGCTAAATTTATCACGACCGTGGTCGTGTGCCAATTGGCCGGTTTCATAGGTTCGTTATTTACGACGCCCTCTATTCCGACGTGGTACGCCGGGCTGCAGAAACCGGGTTTCACGCCGCCCAACTGGGTATTCTCGCCGGCGTGGATTACGCTCTACTTATTAATGGGCGTGGCGGCATTTCTGGTTTGGGACAAGGGATTAAGGGTTAGGGGCGTAAAAACGGCGTTAATTTTTTTCGGCGTCCAATTATTATTAAACGTCTTATGGTCCGTGCTCTTCTTCGGTTATAGCTCGCCGTTCCTCGCCTTCATTGAAATCATCGCGCTGTGGTTCGCGATAGCGGTTACGATACTAACGTTTTCCCGCGTCTCCAAGGCGGCCGCTTATTTACTCGTCCCCTATATCCTATGGGTTAGCTTAGCCGCGGCCCTTAACGTCGCAATCCTTAAGCTAAACGCTTAGGAAATCTAAGGCGGCTGAGTCGCGGCGGAACGACCGTCGGTAAGGGCGCCGGACGCGTAGGCCATAATTACAGGGGATACGGGATTCATAGGCCGCGGCTCGAGGCGCTAACCGCCGCCGGTTTTCTCGGACCCGCTGCGACGACGAAACCGACGCGATTAAGTTTTTCAACGAAAACACCCGTATAGCGGCCGTACACGATTTATGTGTCCCTAAGCCGTTGAAAAATTGAGATTTTTAGTTTATTATAGTACGGGCGTTAAAGGGGCCGTATTAATTGCCGGTACCGGCGGTCGCGCGGGGGGTCTAAAGCGCCGAGATAGCCGATTCACAACTTTTAGTAAGCGAACAAGTCGTTCCGAGGGGGCCGCTCGAAACCGGATTTCCACTCAAGTACGGGGCGGCGAAGCGGCCTTCCGCGGCTATAATAATATATACTAAAAACCGGGCGATTTCGCGTATGGTAACGGGGCACCGCTACCGTCGAAGGCGGCGCGCCTTCCTATAAGTTCAGCCGTCCGTAGTTAAAATCCAGCGACCTAAGGAGGTGAAAGAATGAAAAACCTAAGCGTGCTGGATTGGATCGCACTGATTCTAGTTATAATCGGAGGCTTGAACTGGGGCCTGGTCGGACTATTCAGCTTCAACCTCATCGACACGATATTCGGCGGTGTACATATCATCGCCCGCATTATTTACATCCTCGTCGGTTTGGCCGCTATATATATGATAATCATAGCGGCGACGCTCCGCAAGAAGTAACGTCGAACGCGGCACGGGGGAGCGACGCTCCCCCGTGCCAAACCCGCAATTAGAACAACACGTCCCAAAGTAATTTCGCCGTGCGAAAAAGAAAAAACGACCGCCGCGCGGTAGTCATACGGAATATGCGCGCCGAAGACTACGACGCGCTGGTGACGCTTTGGCGCACGGCGGGCCTCCCGTACAAACCGAAGGGGCGCGACGCGCGCGAAGCGATAGCGCGCCAGCTCCGACAGCGGACTGCCATCTACCTCATAGCCGAAGTCGACGCCGGAATCGTCGGCGCCGTACTCGGGACGCACGATAACCGGAAAGGCTGGGTAAACCGCCTCGCGGTACTACCGGCCTACAGGCGGCACCGCGTCGGCGCGCAACTCGTCGCCGAAGTCGAACGGCGCCTCGCGGCATCCGGCATCGATATATTCGCGTGTTTCATCGAAGATGGAAACGACGTTTCAAAGGCGTTCTTCGAGGAATTGGGTTACGAACGATTCGGCGAGGTTTCATATTATAGGAAAAGGCGATATAGCGACGTTTAAGTTATAAAAAAAAATAGTAAATCGTTAACAGTATTTATCACGTCCGATTATGGAAATACCTCATTCGTATCGATTTATACGACTAAAAAAAATGAGAAAAGGTGTCGACCCTTCCCTACCCTTCAACTCGAACGGATAAGGGTGACGCGGGGGCGCGTTAGCATAAAGGCGCAAGGACGGTACGGCCCGGCGCCGTCAATGCCGCGGCAGCGCGAAAGTAATTAACGATTACGACTTTTTCCATAATCTAGTACGGGGTGATCCGCGATGGCTCGTTTCTTCAAAAAAATGGCGCAAAAAGCCGGCCTCCCTCCCGGGACGCTGGTCCACATCGGCCCGAGCCGAGACGAGAAGGTCAAGATTACGATTATTGACTACGACGAGGCTCATTGCCGAGAAGAGGTTATGGCGTCGGCCGCGGAATGTCTTCCGTTTAAAGATGAACCTACCGTAACCTGGGTTAACGTCGACGGCATCCACCAGCTCGACCTCCTCGAGGATATCGGGAAATGCTTCAACCTTCACCCGCTGGTCTTGGAGGGTATAGCCAATACGGACCAAAGGCCCAAAACGGAAGATTTCGGCGAATACCTCTTTATAATCCTCAAAATGTTGACGTACGACGCGGACACCGGCGACGTAAATACCGAACACGTCGGCCTGGTCCTCGGCCCGAACTACGTTTTATCTTTTCAGGAAAACGGAGGAGACGTCTTCGACACCGTCCGGGATAGGATCAGAATTCCGGAAAGCCGCATCCGCAAGATGGGGGCGGATTACCTCGCGTACGCCTTGATAGACGCGGTCGTGGACAACTACTTCGTCATACTCGAGCAAATCGGCGAAACAGTAGGTTCTCTCGAAGAAGACCTGGTCGCGAACCCCAAGCCCGAGACGCTGCACCAGATCCACGACTTAAAGCAGGAAATGATAATCCTGCGCAAGTCCGTCTGGCCGCTGAGAGAGGTCGTCAACGGCCTGATAAGGGGCGACTCGAAGCTCGTGCGCGAGTCCACGGGTATATTCCTCAAAGACGTTTACGACCATACGATCCAGGTCATAGACGGCGTGGAGACGTACCGCGACGTCCTCGCCGGAATGTTGGACCTCTACCTCTCCACCGTAAGCAACAAGATGAACGAGGTTATAAAAGTCCTCACCATTATCGCGACGTTATTCATACCGCTCACTTTCGTCGCCGGAATCTACGGTATGAATTTCCAATACATGCCCGAGCTCGGTTGGCGTTGGGGCTATCCCGCCATATGGTTAGTGATAGTGGGCATAATCGTATTGATGTTGACGTATTTCAGAAGGAAGAAGTGGCTCTGACGGCGTCACGGCTAGGCCACCGGCCTACGAGTACCCCGCTCGCCGGACGTTCTTTCGTCGCGCCCGGACGATTTGTTATGCCCGACCGGCGCCGGCAATCGCCGCACACAATAATTCATATAATCATAAAATGCTTTAACCTGGTGATGTAACCACCTGAAATTAATATTATAAGCTTTGGTTCAATTATGCGATACAATTTAGGATAAAGGCTACGCGGATCTATTGCCGCGCAAGCCAATACGGAAAAACCGATGTAATTTGCACGGGCCGGGGAATACGGATATAATATTAACGTAGTAACGCCGCGGCCTTAGCTTGAAGAGGGGATATTATGGAAACGCCGAGGGTTCGCGAAACGACAGGGCTAATAACGAGAGAGAAATCGCCCGCACCACCATCGTGGGGGGCAGGCCGCCCCAACGCGACGTCGTTCCTCGCCACATTCCCCGCGGCCTGGAGGTTCTCATAAAGAAGGCCGCGGTCGACCCGGCGTTTAAAAAGCTCCTTCTTGAGAAGCGCGCCGACGCCGCGGCGGTGATATCGTTGAGGCTCGAGCCGGCCGAGGCGACGATGCTCAACGCCGTCCCCGCTGAGCAGCTCGAGGCCATCGTCGCCTCCACGAAGGTCAGCCCAAACCTCCAGCCCGCGTTCCTCGGCTACGCCGCGGGTGTTATGTTGGCGGCGCTCGGGGCGACGACGACGGCGTGCGATGGTAACCCAACCTCACCGCCGGTCGAAGGCATTAGGCCCGACCCGCCACCCGGCGTAGCTGACCGTGCCCAAGACGCGGCAAAGCAACCGGAAAAAGGGGACGAGCCTGTCACGCGCGGTATTAGGCCCGGCCGGCCTTAAAGGATAAAATCTTGGGAAAAGACGCCGAACGGATAAAGATGGCCCGCCCCGGCGAAGCCGAGGCCGTCCGCACGACCATCGTGGGGGCCAGGCCCCCGGCCAGCGGTAAAAGCGTCGGCGCCGTCCCGCGAGGCGTCGAGGTATTAGTTAAGAAAGCCGCCGTCGACCCGACGTTTAAAAAGCTCCTTCTTGAGAAGCGCGCCAAGGCCGCGGAGGCCATCGGCCTCAGGCTCGAGCCGGCCGAGGCGACGATGCTCGACGCGGTCCCCGAGGCACAGCTTAACGCTATCGTCGCCTCCACGAAGGTTAGCCCGAAATTGCGGCCCGCGTTCCTCGGCTACGCCGCGGCCGCGATGCTCGCGGCGCTAGCGACCGGGGCCTATGCGGAGGACCCGAACGAATGGGAGATGCGCACGACCGGCATCGACGCGGAAATGCCGCCTAAAACCGAAACCGCGGCGACGGCCGAAATAGATAACTCGACCGATTACGGCACCGTTTCCGGTATCGTAACGGATGAGGACGGTTACCCACTAGGTAATGTTGAAGTAATTATCAAAGGAACGCCCTTAACAGCGTACACTAATAAAGAAGGCTATTTCGTGTTCCCTTCGGTACCAGAAGGTTTATACGAAATGGAAGCTTCCCACGAAGAATTAGGGGTACTATCAAAAACCGCCGTTAAAGTGTTACCGGGCCTTAGAACGAACGTCTCTTTCCATTTCGGAAATTACAATACCTATCCCGAAAAATCGATAATAACCGGCATACGCCCCGACATCCCGGCTATGGAGGGCGATTAACATGCCCGGCGACATCACGCTCGTAAATTTAAATATGCTCTTCATCCGCTACGGCGAGGAGGTGGAGCGCGAGTTGCACGTCCCGCTCGGGCCCCTCTACCTCAGCCGGGCGCTGGAGGACGCCGGCTTAGCCGTGGACTTCCGCGATTACCAATGCTGCCCCGCCGACGACCCCTTCGACATGGAAGTATTCCTCGATTTTCTGAAAGACCCGGCGCCCGTCATCGGCTTGTCGTGCATGGCCAACCTCCTGCCGTTCACGCTCCTCGCGACGAAGGCGCTGCGCGAGCGCTACCCCGACCGTAAACTGGTCCTGGGCGGCGTCGGCGCCAAATCGGTAGAGGATAAGGTCCTTAAGAAATTCCCGTGGGTCGACGTCATATGCCGCGGCGAGGCGGAGGTAACGGGCCCCGAGCTAGTAGAAGCTCTAAGCGGGGGTGGCGACTTGTCGAGGGTGGACGGAATTTCGTACCGCGACGACGGCCGCGTCGTCCACAACCCGGACCGCGCCCGGCTGGCCGACCTCGACGCCATCCCCTTCCCCGCCTGGCACAAAATAGACCTGGGGAAATACGCCGGTTACGGCATGATGACGAGCCGCGGCTGTCCCTACCCCTGCACGTTCTGCTCGGTGGCGCCGGTATGGAATTATAAGAGCTACTCGCGCAGCCCGGGCGACATCGTCGCCGAGATGAAGGTCCTGCACGACGAGGCCGGCGTAGACCTCTTCCTCTTCCAGGACGAGTTCTTCGTCTCGGGTAAGAAGCAGGTCATGGCGTTCTGTAAAGAACTCGGGGAATCGGGCCTCGACGTCAACTGGAAGGCGTTCGGCCGCGTCAACCTGTGCGACGTCGAGATGATGAAGGCCATGGCCGACGCCGGCTGCCT
>Ga0153916_10001358_pt1 | contig 17479 bp, 11 predicted proteins | sample Opewatmetagenome_FD_109642 | JGI IMG/M metagenome (GOLD analysis project Ga0153916, IMG submission 109642) | Freshwater wetland microbial communities from Ohio, USA - Open water 3 Core 3 Depth 4 metaG | ecosystem: Environmental > Aquatic > Freshwater > Wetlands | place: USA: Ohio, Lake Erie... | reverse complement strand
CGATATTCCCCTTTCCCAACCCGCCGTGGATCGAGTTTTCCAGGATCCGCAGCGGGCTCCTCTTGACCAGATCCTCGATGACCATGCGCTCGACTCCTGACTATTGAGAATGCTCTTTTTCGAGCCTGTCCTTATACAAGGCGATGAGTTCTTCGGCGACCTGGGCCGGCACCCGGGCGTATTTCAGGAATTCCATGGTGAATTCCGCCTTTCCCTGGGTCAGCGAACGGAGGACGGTGGAATAGCCGAACATCTCGCTGAGGGGAACCTCGGCGTCGACGCGGGCGAACAGACCGTCCTCGACCGAACTGACGATGATCCCCCTCCGTTGGTTGATGCTGGCGAAGACATGGCCGAGAAACTCCGCCGGGCCTTCCACGGAAAGCTTCATGACCGGCTCCAGGGCATAGGGTTTCGCCTTGGCATAGGCTTGCCAGAAGGCGCCCAGGGCGGCGGCCTGAAAGGCGAGGTCTGAAGAATCGACCTCATGGGCGGCGCCGTCGGTGAGCGTCACCTTGATTCCGGTGATCGGAAAGCCGATGAGCCGGCCCTTCTTGAGGGCTGCCTGGAACCCCTTATCGCAGGCCGGGATGAACTCCCTGGGTATCCGGCCGCCGCGAACTCCGTTCACGAATTCGTAAGGCTTCCCTGAGCTGGGCTCGATCGACCCGATGACGCGGCCGAACTGGCCGGCGCCTCCGGTCTGCTTCTTGTGGGTGTAGTCGAATTCCGTGCGGCGGGCGATCGACTCCCGATAGGCAACCTGGGGCTTGCCGGTGCTCACGGCGACTTTGTATTCGCGCTTCATGCGCTCGATATAAACGTCCAGGTGGAGCTCTCCCATCCCCTGGATGATGGTCTCCTTGGACTCGGGGTCGACGTGGGTGCGGAAGGTGGGGTCCTCCTTGGTGAAGCGCCGGAGCGCCTTGCCCATGTTGTCCGCCGATTTCTTCTCGGAGGCAAAGACCGCGAGGGAGATGACCGGCTCCGGCACATAGATCGAAGACATGGCCAGGTTCAAACCCGGCTTGACGAAAGTGTCTCCCGACTGGCAGTCGACGCCGAAGAGCGCGGCGATATCCCCGGCCTCCGCCTCTTCGATCTCCTCCATGCTGTCGGCGTGCATGCGGACAAGACGTCCCACACGGATCTTGTTCCGGGAACGGGAGTTCATGAGCTCCGCCCCTTTCCGGACCGTTCCTTGATAGACACGGATGTGGGTCAGCTGACCATAAGGGCCGTCCTCGAGCTTAAAGGCCAAAGCGACCGGGTCGGCTTCCGGGTCTGAGCTGAGGACGATTTCCTTTTCCGCACGGTCAAGGTCATAGGCGATGTTCTCGACCTCGGCCGGGTTCGGAAGATACAGGACGGTGGCCTCAAGAAGGAGTTGCACGCCCTTGTTCTTATACGCCGAGCCCATCAGGACAGGTGTCAGCTCCCGCGCGATGGTGCCGCGCCTGGCGGCCTCGATGATCAGCTCCGGAGTTTCGCGTCCATTGAGAGCAGCCTCGATCAACTCGTCCGAGAACATCGAAACCGCATCCAGCATCTCCCGCCGGGCCTCGCCTGCCTCTGCCTTGAGGTCGGCCGGGATGGCCTCACGGCGGATGATTTCACCTTGGGCGCCGTCGAAATAGACGGCTTCCCCGGTGACGAGGTCGATCACCCCTTGGAGCTTGTCCTCCAGGCCGATGGGGAGTTGCATGAGGACGGCGTTGCGGCCCAGCTTTTCACGCAGCTGAGCCTTGACTTTGATCGGGTCGGCCCCCACCCGGTCGAGCTTGTTGACGAAGGCAATGCAGGGGACTTTGTAGCGCTTGAGCTGGCGGTCCACGGTGATGGTCTGGGACTGGACGCCGCCGACCGAGCAGAGCACCAGGATAGCGCCGTCGAGCACACGGAGCGACCTCTCCACCTCGATCGTAAAGTCGACATGGCCGGGCGTATCGATGATGTTGATCGTATGCTCGCCCCAGGAGACATTGGTCGCGGCCGAGGAGATGGTGATGCCGCGCTCGCGCTCGAGATCCATCGAGTCCATGGTCGCACCAACCCCGTCCTTGCCCTTGACCTCGTGCATCCGGTGGATTTTGTGGCAGTAGAATAGGACCCGTTCGGTCAGCGTGGTTTTACCGGAATCGATATGGGCGCTGATCCCGATGTTCCGGAGCTTGGTGATATCTTGGGCCATAACCCCCTATTATAGCGGATTTGGATCCGGGGGACATCATACACAATGCACTCATTTAAATCGGGGATTGCGTATGCTGTCCCCCCTTTTTTAGCAGTCTCCTCTTTATCGTGGCGTCCTATTTAAAATTGACGGGTTCCAACCTTGGGGCCAGAACCTGGATGACGCAGAGGGCCAGAATATAGGCGGAGCCGGAAATAATGAAGAGGATGAAGTAGGAGCCCGTCCATTCCAGTATGTGCCCCGCCAGTGTCGAAAATAACATCCCTCCGACCGCCCCGGCCATCCCTCCCAGGCCGGTGACCGAGCCAACTGCCTTTTTGGGGAACATATCGGAGGCGAAAGTGAAGATGTTGGCCGACCAGGCCTGGTGGGCCCCCGTCGCCAGTCCGATGAGAAGGACGGCAGCCCATAAGCCTGATACCTGGTTGGCTGCCATGACCGGGACAACGCACAGGGCGCAAACCAACATGACGGCCTTCCGGCTGCGGTTGACCGTTCTCCCCTTTTTGATGAGTGCCGAGGAAACCCAGCCGCCGCCCACACTGCCTATGTCGGCAAGGGCATAGACGGCCACAAGTGGCAAACCCAGCCTGATGAGAGTCAGGCCGAACCGGGCGTTCAAGAACTTGCCCAGCCAATAGAGATAGAACCACCAGATGGGGTCGGTCAGGAATTTTCCGATGACAATCGCCCATGTCTGCCGATATTTCAGCAGGGCCAGCCAGCCGATCTTTTCCGGGGCCGGCTCCTCCGAATCGCTCAGGATATGGGCGAGCTCCGTTCGGGACAGGGCCTTCTTTTTTTCCGGGATCTCATAAAGCAGGAGCCAAAAGACGATCCAGACAAACCCGATAGCACCCGTCATGAGAAAAGCGGCCGGCCACCCGAAGGTGATGGTGATCCAGGGGACAACGGCCGGACCGATGACGGCCCCGATATTGCAGCCGGCGTTGAATATGCCGGTGGCCAGAGCCCGTTCTTTCTTAGGGAACCATTCCGCCACCGCCTTAATCGCGCAGGGGAAGTTGCCCGACTCCCCCAGGCCGAGAGCGAAGCGCGCCGCCCCGAAACCGAAGGCCGTCCGGGCGGCGGCATGAGCCATTGAGGCGACGCTCCAAACCGAGATGGCGATCAGGTAACCGACGCGGGTGCCGTACCTGTCAATGAATCGCCCAAAGAGCAGCAGCCCGAGGGCGTAGGCGGTTTGGAAAGCCGTGACAATGTACCCGTATTCGCTTTCACTCCAGCCGATGATCTTCTGGAGATCGGGAGCCAGGATTCCCAGGATCTGGCGGTCGATATAGTTGATGGTCGTGGCAAAAAAGAGAAGGGCGCAAATCGTCCAGCGGAATCTCCCGGTTCCCTTTTGAACTTCGGTTTGCCCCGCCACGGAATTTGGGATCATTCAGACGATCTGAGGTCGGATGATTTTGGCGCCCAGTTTGCCCAGTTCTTTAGCCAGGCGCTCGAACATGGCTTGGTCTTTGCAGAGGCCCACGATCGACCCGCCGGACCCGGCGAAGTTGGCCGAGGCGCCGCAGCGGCGGGCCGTCCGGACCATTTCCAGGTTGCTCGGGCTGATCGTCATGACTCGGCTCCGCAGATCGAAATTCCGGTCCAGGAGCTCGGGCCAGGCGCTGAAGTCGGCGCGTTCATAGCCTCTCCGCCCCTCCTCCGCCAGGGCGGCGATTTCCCGCACCGTGGCGACGGCCGTCGGGTCGTCCTTATCATAGGCCGCCCGGAGCTCGCTGTGGACGGCTCCTGAGACCTTCCCGAGGTCGGGCTTATAGGCCAGATAAAAAGCCGGCAGAATGCCGGGATCGAGGCGTTCATATTCGCCGAAACCCCTACTCTCGAGCAGTCTGCGGTCGAGGTCCATGTAAACGCAGCCCTCGTAGACCTGAATGACACGGTCCATGTAGCCGGCGTTTATGCCCAGCTCCTTGAGCTCCGCGCGAAGCACCAGGGTCGGCAGGACCTCCTCAGGAATACGGGCGCCATGGAAGGCCACGAGGGCCCGCATAGCCGCCACGATGATGGCGCTCGACCCGGCCAGCCCCACCTGACGGGGAATATCGCAGGCGTAGCGGAGCGCAAAGTTGCTCGATAGAGTGGGGATATCCTGGCTGCGGCAGTAATCGAAAAAAGTCTTGAGCGCCGCCTTGATCAGCCGCGTCCCTCCATAATAGCCATAAAGGTTAAGGCGGTCTGTGAATTCCCTTCCGTCCTTGTATATCTCAAGATCCTCGGCGGCGGGTTCGATCCTGAGATCCGGAGACTCGTCGAGAAAGACACGGGCCGAAAAGTTCTTTACGGAGATGGCGATGATCTTACCGAAATACTGGTCCGAAGGATTCCCGAGCAGTCCCGCCCGGGCGTAGGCTCTGAACTCGATCGTCATCTGATCCCAATCCGCTCGGACTAGAGAGCAGCCAGCAGCCCCCTGAGATAGCCGACTGACTCCGCCAGGCCGGGCAGCGGGTCTTTCTCGTCTTTTTCGAACTCGAAGGCCAGGGTGCCGTCGTAGTCGAGCTTGACAATGGTGCGCATGAACCCAGGAAGGTCGATCACGCCCCGGCCCATCTCGACTGTCTGGCCGTCTTTGGTAGCTGCCGTCACGTCCTTGACGTGGAAGTCGAGCACCCGGTCGGCGCATTCCTGCGCGGCTTTCACAGGGTCAATGCCTGCCCGCATGGTATGGCCGATATCGATACAGAGGCCGACCCGCCTGTCCAATTTCCTGATCTTTTCGTAAACGCTGGCCGGAGTCGGATAGAGTTTGTCTTCGGGTCCGTGGTTGTGGATGGCCAGCCTGATGTCCGATTCCCTGACCTTCTTTTCAACTTGGCCGAGGAGCTCTGGGGCGGGCGCCCCGATGATCATTCGCAGCCCGGCCGCCTTGGCATAACGAAACCCCTGTTCGACCTCGGCCTCGCTGGTCATATAGACGACCCCACAGCCATAAAGGTCGAGGCCTGCGGCCCGGACCTTCTGGGCGGCCGCGGCGATTTCGGGTTCGGGACTCTCCAGAGGGAGATGCATGCTTTTCAGGACGATCTTCTCCAAGGCGAGCCTCTTGGTTATTGCGATCGTCTGTTCGAGGCTGAACTCGCGGAGAGTGTAAGAGGCTAATCCGAGGCTGAAGCGGACCGCTTTTCCCCCCGGTCCCCTGCCGCTTGCGTGAACGAGCCCGTTGCTCCCGGCATCGATGGATGCCGCCATCAGGCCAAAAACGCCGGACTTCAGGAATTCGCGTCGTCCGAGTCCTGTCATGGATTTCCCTCCTCTTGGGGCCGAGAGACAAGCCGTTTTCATCGACCCCTAATATACATACTCCAGGATGACTTTTCTATCCTTTTTTGACATGATGTGGGCGGAAGGAGAGTCCATGAAAAAGGCGACGATATCAAGACGGAACTTTCTCCGGACGGCCGGCCTGGGCACCGCGGCGGCGCTCGGGTTTTCCGCGCGGGGCCAGAGCCGCGTCCTCGGCGCCAACGACAGGATCAGAGTGGGGCTTGTCGGGTTTTCGGACCGCGCAAGGGCTTCCCTGATCCCCGCTTTCCTTGAATTGGCGCCCGCACTGAATTTCGAAATCGCCGCCGTTTCCGATATCTGGAAGGTCCGGCGTGAAGAGGCCGTGGCCTTTCTGAGCGAGAAGACGGGCCGGAATATTCCCGCCTTTCGCAATAACGAAGAGATGTATGGATCAGCCCGGCTGGACGCCGCCATAATCAGCACGGCCGATTTTCAGCATGCTCTCCACACGGTCGAGGCGGTCGAGGCCGGCTGCGACGTCTACGTTGAAAAGCCCTTTGCCAACACGATGGAGGATGGCCGGCAGGCTCTAAAAGCCGTCCTCCAGACAAGCCGGGTCGTCCAAATCGGCACCCAGCGCCGCAGCGGCAAGAACTATATCCTGGCCAACGAGTTCGTCCGCTCGGGCCGTTTCGGTGACATCATCGCCGTCGAAATGACCTGGAATGTGAACCAGCCTGGCCGTTGGCGCCGGCCGAGACTTGTGGAGACGGTTCGCGAGGAAGACGTCGACTGGAAGCGTTTTCTCCTCACCCGCCCCTTTGAGCCCTGGGACGGGAGGAAGTTCATCGAGTTCCGTCTTTTTTGGCCCTATTCGTCGGGGATCCCCTGCCAGTGGATGGTCCATCAAATCGACACCGTCCATTGGTTCACCGGCCTGTCGCGGCCGCGGAGCGTTGCCGTCAATGGCGGGATCTATTTCTGGAAGGACGGCCGGACGAACTTCGACACGCTTGCCGCTGTCTTCGACTACGGTCCCCCGACGGATCCGGACAAGGGCTTCGAAGTCGTCTATTCCTCCCGCATGACCAACTCAGCGGGAGGCACCAAGGAAGTGTACTTCTCCAACGGAGGCGCCCTGAACTTGGAGACGAACAAGGTCACGCCGGACGGTGGACTCACCAGGGAAGAGGCCGAGGTCATGGGCCTGACAGAGAACCGGCTTCCAGAGATATCGCTGGCCGGAGCCGGCGGTGCAGTCACGACGGCCGACACAGGAGTCGATGACGGGACCCTGGCTCACATGCGCGATTGGCTGGATTGCATCCGCAGCCGGAAAACGCCGCGGGCACCGATCAAGGCTGGCTATGATCATTCGGTGGCCCTGTGCATGACCATCGCCGCCATGCACACCGGCAAGCGGATCACCTTCGACGACGTCAGGCAGGAAGTGGTAGCCGGCTGATCTAGGGGGATTCGAAACCCACTCTCTTGAGCAGGCTGGCGAAACGGACATCTCCGCGCACGGCATCCAAAAAGGGGTGGACCCTCAAGTAGAGCAGCGCGGCTTCATGGCTGGCGTAGGCATTCTCCAGACAGGCGATCGCCTGTTCTTTTTCGTTGATTCCGGCATAGACAAAGGCCAGAGAAACCTGCGAGACGAAGACCTGCTTGCTTGCGTTCAGGGCCTCGGTAAGAATCCGGCCGACCTCTTGCCTTTGGCCTTGGCGGGCATATATGCAGGCCCGGAGAAGCTTGACCTCTAAGCCGTCTGACCCGAGGTCCTCGGCCTCCTTCAGCGACTGTCCGGCCTGGTCCAACTGGTTCAGCTGGATCAGGATGGCCGCTGCATTCAGATAGTGGCCGGGATAGAGCGGATCAGCCGCCAGAGCTTTCTGCTCCTCAGCTACAGCATCTTCATAGAGCCTGGCGTAAAACCGGATCGCGACTGCCTGAGACATGACTTCAGAGCTTAACGGATTGCGCATCTGGGCCGCTTGGATCTGTTCGATGGCCTCCGAGTTCCGTCCCAGGGCCGACAGGAGGACCGCATAGCCCTGATGAGCGCCTGCGTTATTGGGATCAAGCCTCAGGGCCTCCAGGTACTCTTTCTCGGCCGGGGCGAAATCCCATTCGTAGGTCATCTTGATCCTGGCTAGAACGGTGTGGGCCTCGGCCTCCCCACGGTCCAGAAGCAGCGCTTTAAGGGCCGTTTCTTTAGCCTTGGGGAAAGCTGTGCCGGGCGTCCAATAATGCTTCTCCGCCAGACACACGTAGGCCTCGGCCAACCCTATGAAGGCCGGCGCAAAGGCTGGGTCTTTCTCTCCGGCCTTGACGAATAAGTCAACAGCCTTCTCCAGGCTTTCTCTTCCCTTCCTGCCGGCTAAGAGACGGGCTTGAGCATAGAGATCATAGGCCTCGAAATTGGCCGGGGTTCCCTTATGCCCAGCCGTGCCGCTATCGGGTGGGGACTCCAGTCCGAGGGATTTGCAGACCGCGCGCACAATCTCCTCCTCCAAAGCGAAGACTTCAGCGGTTGGGCGCTCAAATTGTCCGGACCAGAGGGGCGCGCCGGAATCCACCCGGAGAAGCCGGGCATCGATCTTGATCCTGTTGTCCCGTTCCTCGAACGTCCCCGCCAGAAAATGATCAACACGCAGGCGGAGTCCGATGAGGCCTGCCTCGGGGACCTCTCCTTGGAATGAGGACGACGACTCAGCTGCAGCGATAAGGAGATTGTCAATTTTGCCGAACGAGCGGATCAGGGTCTCGGCAAGAGCTATACCCAGATGCTGGCGGTCTTTGGCGGGGGAAAGGTCTTCAAAAGGAAGGACGGCCAGAGAAAGCGGCGCAGGTTGAGCGGGGAGCTGCGTCGTCCTTTCTGCCGGCCCGAGAACGAACCGCCAGACTATGAAAGCCAGAATGACAACTGCTAGGACAGCCAAGGCGGGCACTCTTACCCTCTTCGGCAAGCGGAAAAGCCTCCGCGCTGCCGCCTGCTTTTGTGTCAAGGAAGGCCCGGGTACCTTTCCCATTTCAGCAGGGACTGGGGCTGCCGGCTTGGCGACAGGCATTGCCGGCGCCGGTTTATCCGCCGGAAGCTGAACAGGCGGTTCGGCCGGCGCCTGCTTGGAAATCGTCTCGATGACCTCGAGCTCAGCCACGATCTCATGGGCCGTTTGGTATCGTTTCTCTTTGTCTTGTTCGATGCACCGCAGGACAAGCAAGCTGAGCTGCTGCGGGATCCTGGGCTCGAGCTCCCGTGGACTCCTGACGGTCTGTCCTATTGGAGGTACCTTTGCGGTCAACAGCTCATAGATGATGGCTCCAGCCGCGAAAATATCGGATCTGGCATCGGCCTCCTGGCCTTCCAGCTGTTCCGGGCTCATATACTGCGGCCTTCCGGAAACGGCCCTGATGATCCCCCTGGCCCGGAAAAGCCGGAGGATCCCCAGGTCCATAATCTTGACGGTTCCCTCCTTATCGATCATGATATTTTCCGGTCTGAGGTCCAGGTGCGGCGCTCCCGCCATATGCGCCTGGGCCAGGCCGCTAAAAAGCTGTTTGGCGATAGAAACAGCCTCTACGACAGGGAGGCGGTTCCTTTCTTTAAGGAGAAACCGGAGATCTCCGCCGGCGATATATTCCATGGTAATGAACGGCCTGCCGCTCACCACGTTGAGCTCAAATATACGGGCAATGTTCTTATGGACGATGCCCCGTTCGAGCTTGAGCTCAAGGCTCAAGCCTTCGAAGGCCTCCGCCTTTTGGGCGAGTTCCGGCCTGACCGCCTTCAAGGCGAGCTCCCTTTCCATGGCCTTGTCAAAAACCTTGTATACCGGCCCCAGGGTGCCCGTCCCCAGCTCCGCAATAATCCGGAAGCGCTGGCCAAACGGCTGCTCCGCAGCCGCCTCTTCGACCCCGTACTCATCTGTTGAAGCCTCCGGCCCCACAGGGACAGGCTGGCTGAGAACGGCTGGGGCAGCAACAGGTTGCTGGGGTGATTTCACGGCGGTCGCGGCAGCCGCAGGGGGAGTCAGGAGAAACTCTGGCGGCAGGGGCTCCTGGGAGGGCTGTGGTTGGGGTGACGGGGGGATATCCTCGCTGCCCAATTTGACCCCGCAATCATTGCAGAACTTGGCCGTCTCCGGATTTTCGAAGTGACATTGAGGGCAGATCTTAGATATCATGATCCTACCACCTATTTAGTCGTCTGAAGGGCGCATCCCGGCTCATTCCCTCCCTAGCTTATTTCAGGTCAAAGAGAGGTGTCAACGGGCATTTGGGGATATCCCAGGTTGAAATTTGGACTCGACTTTGGAATGATACAGAAGGTAATTCCCGCCAGGAGGACCTATGTCAATGAGCAGGAGAGAATTCATCAAAACGAATACCGCCGTGGCCCTGGGCGTCGCCGCAGGAGGGTCGATCCTGCCTGAGTTCCGTTTCCCGTCTTCCGGAATCTTGGCCCAGGCGCCGGTGGAGAAGCCAGTGCGCCTCGCCGTCCTGGGCACAGGCAGCCGCGGCCGCGGTCTGCTGAGCGAGCTTCTCACTATGAAGGGGGTCGAATTCCCGGCACTTTGCGATATCCAGCCGGCAAACCTTGAACTAGCCCGGCAAATGGTCGAAAAAGCCGGGCAGAACGAGCCCGAGGGCTACGGGAGGGACGAGACCGACTATAAACGCCTCCTTGAGCGCGACGACATCGACGCCGTGATCATCGCGTCTTATTGGGAGTGGCACACGCCGATGGCGGTTGACGGGATGAAAGCCGGAAAAACTGTCGGCGTAGAGGTGCCGGCAGCCTACACCCTCGAGGAATGCTGGGAGCTGGTCAAAACCCATGAATCGACGCAAGTGCCCTGTATGATGCTCGAGAACTGGAGCTTCCGGCGCGATAACCTGGCCGTCCTCAACATGATCAGGGCTGGACTGCTGGGCGAAATCGTCCACTGCCACTGCGCCCACTCGCACGACTGCATCGACCACTGGTTTTTCGACCCCGAGACCGGCCTGGATAGGTGGGCCGCCAAATATCTCCTGACCCGCAACCGCGACCAGTACCCCACCCACCAGCAGGGCCCGGTCCTGAGCTGGATGGATATCGGCTCCGGGGATTATTATGACACGATCAGCTCAACGGCCACGGACTGCTTCGGGATCAATGATTACTTCATCCGGAGGTTCGGTCCTGAGCATCCCAACGCCAAACGCAAGTATAAGCAGGGAGACATCGTCTCCTCGGTGGTGCGCACCAAGAAGGGCAAGTCGATCGTCATCAACTATGACATGCAGCTGCCTCGGCCCTACGACAACCGCTGGATGATCCAGGGCAGCCGGGGTCTCTATGACGAGGATAGGAGCGTCGTTTATTTGACCGGGAAGAGCCCCCAGTATCATCAATGGGAGCCCTTTGGACCTTACCAGGAACTCCATGAGCACAAATGGTGGAAGGCCATCCGCAGCGAGGCTGGGCAGTTCTCCCACGGAGGAACGGATTACCTGGAGCTCAGGCTCTTCGTAGAAGCCGTCAGGAATAGAACGCAAACGCCGCTCGATGTCTACGATGCCGTGCTCATGAGCGTCAATGGACCCCTCTCAGAGGTCTCTATCGCCAAGGGTGGCGCGCCCATCCCCTATCCGGATTTCACCAATGGGCGGTGGCAGACGAACAGGCCGAAATTCGCCCTCTAACCGACAGAAGAGAGTCTCTAGATCTTGACCAACTCGTCGATCTTGACGGGTCGTTCCTGTTCGATGCTGTGCCGGGCGGCGATCCCGACGAGCGCCGAGAGCGCTCCTTCCCTGCTCCCTGAAGGACGGCCCAGCGGATCCGGTTTCGTCTTCCGGAAGATCTGATCCTGCATGACCTGGTCGGCTCCCCAATGCCCCCCGCCACCGGCGGGCAGGGCGAATGTTCTGGTCGATTTGAAGTTCTGAGTCATCCGGAATTCCGCGAAGTTCTCCGCTTTCCAGGGCTGATTGTGATAGACGCGCACGTCCAGCCGGCCGTTGGTCCCGTTAAATCCGACCGCATACCCCTCGTAAGGCATGAAGGCATTGAGCGAATAGCTCATCGTGACGCGGTTGTGGTACTGGACCTGGACGTTCATCGTTTCCCAGATATTGATCTTCTCGCGGAAGACGCAGGAGTCGCGGATATAGCCGTCGGCCGATTCAGCCTTGACATAGAGGTTCATGGATTGCTCGTCCTTGGTGATGTCCCAGAAAAACTCGCAGGCCGCGCGCTGCGGGCAGGTCAGGCACCGCTCCCCGCGGATCGTCCCGTTATAGCCATACTTGCGGAGCTCTCCAGTGGCGCTGATCTCCACCGGCTCGGCCTCCAGCCACCAGTTCATCAGGTCGAAATGGTGCGTTGCCTTGTGGACAAGAAGCGAGCCGGAGTTCTGCTTGAAGGCGTGCCACCGCCGGAAGTAGGAAGCCCCGTGATAGATGTCCAGATACCAGTGGAAATCGACCGAAGTGACGTCCCCGATCTCCCGGCTCAGAAGGATCTCTTTGATCTTCGTGGCATCAGGCCCGTACCGATAATTAAAGGTGACCAAGAGTTTCTTCCCAGTCTGCCGCTCCGTGTCGACGATCTCCTGGACCATCTTCTCGTCGGTGCACATCGGCTTTTCACTGACCGGGCGGCAGCCGGCCTGCATCGCCAGACAGATGTATTTCGCGTGGAAGCTGTCCATGGTCGTTACGATCAGGGTTTCGGGCTTCGTCTCCCTGAGCATCTGCCCGAAGTCAGTGAAGGCCGGGCAGGTCGCCCCCATGTATCTCTTGGCATACTCCAGCCGGATGGGGTTGATATCGCAGAGGCCGACCATCTCCAGGACATCGCCATAGTTCGTGATCAGGTCCTTGCCCCAGAGGGAGCTGCCGCGGCCTCCGGTTCCGACCAGCGCCACTCGTTGTTTTCTCGCCGGCGCCTGCGCGCCCAGGGCCCTTCCAGCGTCGATGCTGGACACTCCTGCGGCCCCCAGGGCTGCGGCCGAAGAAGCCAGAAATTCCCGCCGGCTGAATACGGGTTTGTGATCGGGCATCGCGACCTCCTCAGGGAATTTTAGCGGGTGCTATTCGCTTTGTTTAAGCAAGCTTTTATCATAAGCCAAGCGCAATGTAAACGGTCTCGTTTGACGCGTCCCTGCTTTTTTGGTTACCATAGCCAGAAACTCAGAATGGACAAAAGGCAGCCGCGCGATTTCTACGAGATCCAAAGACGGCAGCGCCAGCGGAGCCTCATTCTCTTTGCGGTCCTGATCCTGTTCTACTTCCTGGCTATCGGGATCGTCGTCCTGGCCGTATTCCTCAGCGTCGGGGCCTTCGCCGTCCCCCATTTCCTGTCCGCTTCTTTTCTGACAAAGGTCCTGCTCTGGGTCCTTGGTATCGCCGGTGTCATCGCCGTCTTCCAATATTACGATGCCCGGAGATTCGGCGCCGCCTTCATCCTCAAAAGGTTGGGAGCCCAAGAACCGGACCCCTCCGACCGCTATCACAAGCAGTTGGCCGATACCGTCGAAGAGATGAGGATCGCCAGCGGCCTTCCCGAAGTCCGGTCCTACGTCGTTCCTTCATTCGCCGTCAACTCAATGGCCGTAATCGAGAGGGATGGGACTCCAGCTGTGGCCGTTACGGAAGGACTGCTCGCCGATTGCACCCGCGATGAGATGCAGGCTGTGGCGGCGCACGAGTTGGCTCACGTTTCCCGCGGGGATGCCTTTTATGTCACCTTGGTCTGCTCACTGGCCAACTGGCTGGAAAGGCTGCGGGCGGCCATGGAGCCTGAAGACGTCCCCGCGAAAGACCGGATGGCAGGCGGCAGGGGCGGAGCTCCTCCCGTCCTTATCTATGGCACCGTCTCCCTCACCTTGTTCGTTATGCGCCTTCTCAGCACACTGCTCAGCCGCGAGCGCGAGATCCTAGCCGACGGCGCGGCTTCCGAGATCGGCCGCAATCCGGCCGCCTTGGCCCGGGCGCTCTATAAGGCCCACGTGAAAAGTTCATTCGTAGGGGATTTCAGCCTGACATACAGTCCTCTGTTCATCGTCGCCCCCGCCTTGAGCAGCGATGAGGACGAAGGCTTTTGGAGCCGCCTTCTGAATTCGCATCCTCCGCTGATGAAGAGGATCAGGCTCCTGGCCCAACAAGCGCGGCTCCGCCCTGCTCAGGTGATCGACCAGGTGAGGGAAAATCAAAGAATGAGGGCGGACGCCAGGAGTCTTGTCCGTTCCTATGAGGAGACTCTGGCTTCGGTCTCAGTGGACAAGCCTGCCCGCCCAGGCGCCGCGCCTCCGGAAGAATCGCCGGGCGAGCGGATTCAGGCAGCGAGCGCAGGGCTCAATCGCTGTCCCCGCTGCCGTAACCTGTTAGCCGAGACTTATTATGAGAGTGTCGCCGTGCAGGCCTGCGGACGATGCGGCGGCAAGCTGGTGCCGTTCTCGAGCATAGACCGCATCATTCTGCGGCGGGAGGTGACCTTTTCGGACGCTCTTGCCGCCAAAGCGGCGGATTTGCGGAAGAAGTTCCCTCTCAACCCGGTGAAGAAGCAAAGAGCCGGCCAAAAGGCCCTAAAGGGCCTCTGTTGTCCCTGCTGCGGTCAGCGCATGCTGGCCAGGCCGTACAATTATCAATACTTTGTCCCGGTGGACAAGTGTCTGGAATGCCATAGGATCTGGTTCGATGCAGACGAACTTGAACTGCTCCAGATCTTGGTTGAGAAGAAAGCCTGATGCTCAGTCGAAGGCTTTTTCCAGAGCCTGGTACTTGGTGTGGACCACTTCGACAGCCGCAGCGATCGCCTCTCCCTGGCCTGATTTCGCCGTTTCTGCCAGCGCCTTGGTGGCCTCCAGAAGTTCCCTTGCGGCCTGGCTGAAAACCTGGGTTTTAGATTCCAGGCGTTTGGGAAGCGTGGCTTTGGCAATGGCCTCGGCCTTGGTCACCATATCCCCGCTGGCCTCAGTGATCAGGGCATAGTCTTTGTTGGGGAGGTGCTTGTGGTAGACGGCATAAAGGGTCTTGTGGAAGTCGTCGACCTCCGCGAGAACGGGCCTGATGGTTCTGCCCATCATCTCATAGCGCGTATGGAGAACCTCGGCGGCCTCGAGGAGAGCGGCATCGTCGGTTGCGGCGGCCGCAGATAAGTAGGCGTCGACTGCTTCGCGCAACTCGGCCAAGGCCTGGTCCCACTTGGCCTGTTTTTCGTGAAGAATGCCGGGCAGCTTAGCGGCGTAGATGTTCTCAGCCAATCTCTTGACCTCGGGCGCGTAGCTCCGGAGCGCGGCGTAGTCCTTATCCGGATAGGCGGTATGCCAGATCGGATAGATGATCTCATGGAAAGCGCTGAGCTCAGGCACGGTGCCCTTGGTCTCTTCGGTCTGAGTTGCCTGAGGGAAAACCGAAACCACGGCCGCGATCCAGAGCGCGGCCAGAAATACGGGCAATGCGATTCTTCTCATCCCTGCCTCCTTGAACTGGGGATTATCCTAAAGGTCCTAATCTCGAAAGGCTTGATCTTAAGCTTGAGTATTCTACCATCCGTGGCGATTTTTGTTAATGGCCGTTCGATGAGGTCCGTTTCCATCGCCTCGACCGGACCGGGAAACTCCACGCTGACCTCCGTCTCCTGCCCGAATATCTCGTGGAGGCGGATGATCGAGGCGCGGTTGAAATAGCCCGACTCCTTCTTGACAGCGCTCAGGATGACGTTCACTGGCTCCACGCGGAAAAAAGAGCGCTCAGCCGGCCACGACCCGGGATGGACCATCCCTGTCCGGGCCAGCAGAGGGCTGTTGATCTCGTAGCCCTTGCGGAAAGTCGCCGCTTCCTTCCATCCTCCCGAGTGCGGATAAAGGGAGTACAGAAGCTCGTGCTCACCCCGGTCGGCTTCCGGGTCGGGCTCGGTGGCGCCGTGGACGATGGAGATCCGCAGCACATTCCCCTTGACGTCGAACCCGTACTTGGAGTCATTGAGGAGCCCGAGCCCGTGGGACCCTGTTTCATCGCTGAGGTCGATCCACCTCAGGGCAGGGACTTCGTTTCCGTCGACGGGTCTGGGTATCGCGCCATAAGGAATTTCAAAAAAGGCTGAGCTGTTCTTCACGGCGGCGGGGAAGGCCGCCTTGATCATCAGGTTTCTCTCCTGCCAGTCCAGATGAACGCGGCAATCGACCCGGGGCACCCGGCTGTAGAGTCTGATATCCTGGACAAAAAGAGAATTCCGGAAAGCACTTCTTATCCGCAGGACAGCCCTCACGGGCCCCCTTTCCATGACTTCAATGGAAGCCCCTTCTGCGCCGATATTCCAGATTTTGTCTTTGAGCCCCAGTTCCCAGGCGGACATGTTCGGCGGTTCGTCGACGATGGCTTGGAGCACATTGGCCTCGCCCGCAAACACCTCGCGTCCCGTCCGTTTATCGAAGAGGCTGCGGACCCAGCCGGTCCGGGGATCCAGGGCCAGTTTGAAGAAATCATTCTCCAGCGTCGCGGCCTCCACAGCGAGACCGGTCTTGAATTCGGGCGCGGTCTCGGAAGCCAGGGCGCGATACATCCTATACCCGAAGGAGGGGATCTTTTCGGCTATGAAAAGCAGGCGGAACCTTGTCCCTCCGGCCGTCGGTCTCTCCTCCAGGATTTGACAAGGGATCTCTGTCCCCGCGCTATCGATGATTCTTATGGCCTTCAAGGGGCCGGGAAGCGCGACCTCGGCCTCCACCGGCTCTGTTCTTTCCCAGCCGAGAGGATTGAAGACGAGGAGGGGCAGGCCATCTCCACTCGTGTCCACTTGGTTGGAGAGCGCTTCCAGAGAAAAATCCAGGGCTCGCTGGGCCCGCGCCTCTGCGGCCTCATAAGACCGTGCCGATTCATCGTATACGGGGCCGATGCTCGAGCCGTCAAGGATATCATGGAACTGGTTGCGCAGGACGGTCTTCCAAGCCTCGTCGATGTCCCTTTCCGGATAGTAGGAACGGGCGCCGCTGGTGACAGCCACGGTCGAGAACTTCTCGGCGGCCAGCAGGAGGTTTTCCAGCCGGCGGTTGGCTTTTTTTGTCCCGGACTGTGTCGTGTAGCAGGCTGGAAAGGTAAAGTTCAGCTCTTTCTTAACCACCGGGAATTCGACCCCGGATTTCTCGAGCAGACGGAAGTATGGCTCCGGCTTCACGAACATGAGCCGCGGCTGGTTCTTGTCATCCTTGAACTTCCTGATGGCTTCGAGGTCGCTGGAGCGCGGACCGCCGCCATGATCCCCTTCCCCATAGAGCAGCATGAAGTCCTGGAGCGGCGTGTTCTTCGAGGCCTCGAAAAGGAGATCCCTGACTCCGTTCTTCAGGTCCGCAAGATACCAGCCCGGAGGCACATAGGCCAGGAGCCTCGATCCATCCAGGCCTTCCCATTCGAAGACGGGCATCTTCTCGGGGGCGCACCTTTCGAAAACGTAATATTTGATCCCGGCTTTCCGGAGGATCTGGGGAAGCTGGAAGTTGTGCCCGAAACCGTCCGGATTCCAGCCGACGCTCACGTCGACCCCGAATTTATCGAGGAAATATCTTTTTCCATAGAGGAGCTGCCGGGCGAACGACTCGCCGTCCGGCATGTTCAGGTCAGGCTCGGCCCACATCCCGCCCACCGGGATCCAAGTCCCCTCTTTCACCTTCTCCTTTATCCTCTCGAAGATCGCAGGATAGTGCTTTTCGATGGCCTCATAGGCGGCGGCCTGACTCTGGGCAAAGGTCAAACCGGGGAACCTGTCCATCTGGGCCAAAGTCCCCAGGAATGTGTTCGTGGCGATGTCGTTGACTGTCTCCTCCCAGCGCCACAGCCAGGCCAGATCAATGTGAGCGTGGCCGATGAGGTGGGCCGTGAAGTCGCGAGGTTTGAATGGTCGCGGCGCCTTTTCCGGCTGAACAGCCACCGCAGACGCCGCTAAGAAAAGGACCAAAACGAAAGACGGGATGGTTTTGGAGATGCTCTTCATTCCCTCCTCCCAGGACTAGAAACGCTATTTTGGGCCCTCGACGG
>Ga0153916_10001357_pt1 | contig 17483 bp, 16 predicted proteins | sample Opewatmetagenome_FD_109642 | JGI IMG/M metagenome (GOLD analysis project Ga0153916, IMG submission 109642) | Freshwater wetland microbial communities from Ohio, USA - Open water 3 Core 3 Depth 4 metaG | ecosystem: Environmental > Aquatic > Freshwater > Wetlands | place: USA: Ohio, Lake Erie... | reverse complement strand
TGATGTCGATGAGCGCCCGCTCGTGCGTGCCCTCGCCGATCCTGACGCCGTCCTCGTTGGTGACGGAGACATCGAAGAGGTAGCGGCGGCCGTTGATCTCGCGGAGCGTGACGCTGGCGGTGACCTGCTTGCCGACGCGCGTCGGCGCCAGGTGGCGCACGTCGACGCGGAAGCCGACGGACTGCTCGCCCGGATCCACGTAACGCGTGACCAGGCGCACGCAGGCCGCTTCGATCAACTGGATCATGGATGGCGTGGAGTACATCGACGGGACGTCCGGCCCCAGGTGCGTGATGCCCATCTCCGGCGTCGTGGTGATGGTCATCTCCTCCGAGATCCCAGGGGCGAACCCTGCTCTCAACGGCGGCTCCTTTCTGCATCCCTGCCGTCGGGCATGCTAACACAGGCGATCCGTCCCCGTAACCCTGCGATCGGCCCGTCCGTTCCGCCTTTCGTCCGGCGCGGCCGCTAATTTAACCTATGCTAAACTTCGCGTGAGGGGCCCATGCCGAAGGTGCGCATCCTGCCGCTTGACGTCGAGATCGAAGCCGGAGAGGATGCCACGATCATGGGCGCCGCGCTGGCGCTGGGCTACTACTGGCCGACGACCTGCGGCGGCGAGGGCCGCTGCACGACGTGCGCCTGCGAGGTGGTCCAAGGCGGCGCCGCCATCGCGCCGATGGGGCGCGCGGAGGAGCGCTCGCTCGTGGCCGAGCGCGGGCCGTCGGTCCTGCGGACGGCGGTGCGGCTGGCGTGCCAGGCGCGGCTGCACGGCGACGTGACGGTGATCGTGAAGAAGGCAGGCGTCCGGCCACCGGGCGCGTGACCGCCGGACGGAGCAGAGGAGCACCCAGGAGCCGGACATGGCCTACGTCATCACCGAACCCTGCATCGGCAAGAAGGATGCGTCGTGCGTCGACGTCTGTCCGGTCGACTGCATCTACACGCGAGAGGACGACCCGCAGTACTACATCGATCCGGACACCTGCATCGACTGTGCCGCCTGCGAGTCGGTCTGCCCGGTCAACGCCATCTACCACGAGGACGACGTGCCGGCGGAGTGGAAGCAGTACATCGAGATCAACCGCGACTTCTTCAAGAACACGCCGACGGCGGAGCGCACGTTCCGCCCGCGCACCGAGCGCACGTCGTCCTGACGCGACCCGATCGCTGACGAGATTCTTCGCGTCGTTCAGCATGACGATCGAGTGAAGACGACCCGGCGCAGACATTTGATCGGGGCTATTGCCACGCGATCCGGGCACGTGTAGAGTGCGGGCGGTGGTGGGACTGGCTGGAGGGCTGCCCAAAGGGTGTCCAAACTCCCGCGTCTCTCGCCCACACCGCTGCTCCTCTGCGCCGCCGCACTGGCCGTCGCGTACCTGGGGTACACATCGGCGCGGTACGTTATCCGCAACTATCAGCTCCACCAGGACGAGCAACAGGTCCGCCGCGAGATCGCGCAGCTCGACCGCGACCACGAGCAGCTCGCGGCCGTGCGCGACTACCTGCAGTCGGACGAGTACGTGGAGGACGCCGCGCGCCGCACGCTCGGCCTGGTGAAGCCGGGGGAGACGCTGGTGATCGTGTCCGGCACGAGCCCGACGCCCGAGGCGACACCGACGCCCGGGGCTCAGCTCAGCCCCGTCGCCGAATGGTGGAAGCAGCTGTTCGAGCCGTCCGGCGCGCCGGTGCCGACGGGCACAGTCAGTAGTCAGTAATCAGTTGTCAGTCGTCGGCGGACGGCGGTCAGCCCGACCTCACCCCCTCGCCACGGCGAGACTCCGTCCGGCCTCCTCTCCACGTTGTGGAGAGGAGGAACTCCAGACAGGGCATGTGACATGATGCGCGAGTGCTTTTACGGCACTACAGCGCGAACTCGCGGATCGCCCAGGCGACGCCGTCGTCTTCGTTGCTCGGGCCGACGACGTCGACCTGCGCCTTCACGTCGTCGGGGGCGTTGCCCATCGCCATGCTGAGGCCGGCGACCCGCATCATCTCCAGGTCCGGCGCCGCGTCGCCGATCGCCATCGCGTCGGCCAGCGGCACGCCGACGTGCTCGCAGACGAGCGCCAGCGCGCGCCCCTTGTCAGCGGCGGCGTTCACGATGTTCAGGTAGGGCGGGAAGGTCTCGCTGTAGCCGAAGGCGATGTTCAGCACGCCGGCGTACCGGTCGCCGAGGCGCTCGCGCACGCCGTCGACCGCGTCCTGTCCGAAGAGGAGAAACCCCTCCGCGCGGCCGTGCACGTGGTCGGACAGGCGCTCCACCTGCACCATGCCGGCCAGCAGGCGCGCCGGGTCGATGTTGGGCACCTTGCTGATCAGGTACGTCACGTCCTCGACGGTGACCATCGACTCGTAGCGCCCGGCGTCGGCGATCGCCGCGATCTCCGCCGCCGCGTCCGTGGGGATCTCGAGGTCGAGCAGGCGCGCGTCGTCGACGGGGCTGCGCACCATGGCGCCGTTGTGGCAGATGATCGGCGAGGTGATGCCAAGCTCGTCGGCGGTGCGCTTCGCCAGCAGGTACCAGCGCGACGTCGCGAGCACGATGTGCACGCCGGCGGCGACGGCCTCGCGCACGGCGGCGGCGTTGCCGTCGCTGACGGAGTGGCGCTTCGTCAGCAACGTGCCGTCGAGGTCGAGCGCAATGAGGCGCACCCTGCGGCCGTCGCGCCGCGCCGCGTTAGCCCGCCCCGTCGCCACCGTCATCGCTCACTCCCGCTGCTCTGGGGTAACCACAGATTACACAGATGTTCGCAGATGGAGAGGGTCATCCCATCAGAGCGCGGGTCACGCCTCAGCGAACCGAGGGGTCTGTCCGACACAAGATGCTTCGCTTCGCTCAGCATGACAGCAGGAGATGCCCCCTGACCAGCCCCACTAATCCCCAAAGCCCAACTTCAACTGCCGCATGCTCACGTACCGGCCGCCGCCGATCACGAGGTGGTCCAGCAGGTCGATGTCCATCAGCTTTGCCGCCGCGGCTAGCGACTTCGTCATCTGCACGTCGGCGGCGGACGGCGTGGGGTCGCCCGACGGGTGATTGTGCAGCGCGACAATCGCCGCGGCCTTCACGCGCACCGCCTCGCTAAGTAGCTCGCTGATGCGCACGTTCGTCGTGTGCACGCTGCCGACATACACCGTCGGCGTCGCGAGCACGCGGTTGCGCACGTCGAGCAGCATCACGCGCACGCGCTCCTCGGCCAGCACCGACATCTCCGCCAGCACGAGGTCCGCGATGTCGTCCGGCGTGCGCACCGCCGGCCGCTCCTCCGGCGACGAAACCGCGAGCCGCAGCCCGAGCTCGAGCGCCGCCTTGATCTGCGCCGCCTTCGCCTCGCCCATGCCGCGCTCGCCGCACAGCTCCAGGAACGGCGCGTTGCGCAGTCCCGGCAGCCCCTCGAAGCGCGCCAGCAGACGCGCAGCCTGCGCGAGCGCGCTCTCCTTCGCCGTACCGGTGCGCAAGAGGATCGCCAGCAGCTCGGCGGCGGAGAGCGCCGACGGCCCGGCGTCGCGCAGACGCTCGCGCGGGCGCTCCGTCGCGGGCAGGTCGCGGATCAGCGTGTAGGGCGTCCGCCCATCGTCCATAGGTATCGAGGCTAGCAGGGTTGGCGGGTCCTTGGGAAGCGGCTATCGGACGAGATCGAACCGCCGCCACGGCTGCGTCGCCGAGCGCGCCTCCTCGACGACGCAGAGGTTCGTCACCGGCAGAGACCAGTGGTAGTCGCGTCGCTCGAGGAACCGCGCGATCGCGTCGAGCTGCGCCGGGCCGCCGAAGTCGCCGACGGCGAGCGTGACGTGCGGCGCCCACGTCGCGGCGGCGTACTCGGACCGCGGGCCGGTGGCCGCGACCGCAGCTTCGCGCCAGATGCGCTCGTGGAGGCGCGCGACCTCGCCCTCGCGGTGGACGACGAGCGCCAGCACCGTCCGCCGGCCGCGGAACAGCCCGAGCCCCGCCGTCTCGACGCTGAACGGCGCGGTCTCCGCCGCGATGCGGCTCAGCGCCCCGTCGACCCGCGCGGCGGCGTAGGTCTCGGCGAGCTGGTAGACAAAGTGCGGCCGCGTAGCGCCGACGACGCCCCTCAGCCCGAAGACGGCCTTCAGCTCGCCCCAGACGTTCTCGATCGCCTCGCGGTGCGGGTCGTCGATCTCGGTGACTATCGCCTGCACGGGGGTGAGTGTAGGGGGCGGAGAACCCAGAACCCAGAACCCAGAACCCAGAACCTGGAACCCGGGGAACGCTCCGGCCAATTGCTACTATTTCAGTCCAATGACGACGAGAGACGACCGCATCAAGCTGCTGCACGAGGCGCTCGCCGAGCGCATCCTCGTGATCGGGGGGCCGTACGGGACGTACATCCACGGCCGTGAGCTCACCGCGGCCGATTACGGCGCGCCTGAGCACGAGGGCTGCCCCGAGCAGCTCAACGTGACGCGCCCGGACGTCGTCGCCGACGCGCACCGCGGCTACCTGGAGGCCGGCGCCGACATCATCACCACCAACACGTTCGGCGGCGGCTCGATCGTGCTCGCCGAGTACGCGCTGCAGGACCGCACGTTCGCAATCAACGAGGCGGCGGCGCGGCTCTCACGCCAGGTCGCCGACGCGTACGCCACGCCCGCGCGGCCGCGCTGGGTCGCCGGCAACCTGGGCCCGACGACGAAGTCGCTCTCCGTCACGGGCGGCATCACCTTCGAGGAGATGGCCGACGTGTTCCACGGCTGGGCGGCCGGCCTCGTCGCAGGGGGCGCGGACCTGCTGGCGCTGGAGACGCAGAACGACACCCGCACGGTCAAGGCCGCGCTCGTCGGCATCTCGCGGCTGTTCGACGAGCTGGGCTTTCGCGTGCCCGTGATGGTCTCCGCGACGATCGAGCTGACCGGCACGATGCTCGCCGGCCAGAGCGTCGAGGCGCTGGCGGCGTCGCTGCAGCATGCCGACCTGCTGTCGATCGGCCTGAACTGCTCGACGGGGCCGGAGTTCATGACCGACCACCTGCGCAGCCTCGCCGCCCTGACGGAGTTCCGCACGTCCGTCTGGCCGAACGCCGGCCTGCCCGACGAGGACGGCCGCTACCGCGAGACGCCGATCCAGATGGCATCCGTGCTGGAGCGCTTCGTCGACCAGGGCTGGCTGAACATCATCGGCGGCTGCTGCGGCACGACGTTCGAGCACGCACGCGCCTTCGCGCAGATGGCGGATGGCAAGCGGCCGCGCGTGCCCGCGAAGCACAACCGCACGGTGTTCGCCGGCATCGATTTCGTCGAGGCGACGGACGACAACCGGCCGCTGATCGTCGGCGAGCGCACGAACGAGGTCGGCTCGCGCAAGTTCAAGCGGTTGATCTCGGACGAGAAGTACGAGGAGGCGAGCGAGATCGCGCGGCAGCAGGTGAAGGGCGGCGCGCAGATCATCGACGTCAACCTGCAGAACGCCGACCGCGACGAAACGGCCGACGTCGACCGCTTCTACGAGCTGCTCGGCAAGAAGATCCGCGTGCCGATCATGGTCGACACGACGGACGCCGCCGCGATGGAGCGCGCGCTGCAGTACTGCCAGGGCAAGTGCATCATCAACTCCGTCAACCTGGAGGACGGGCTGGAGAAGTTCGACCGCGTGACGCCGCTCGCCCGCACGTACGGCGCCGCGCTGATCGTCGGCTGCATCGACGAGGACAAGGAGCAGGCGCAGGCGATCACGCGCGCGCGCAAGCTGGCCATCGCCGAGCGCTCCTACCGGCTGCTGACCGAGCGTTACGGCATCCGCGGCGAGGACATCATCTTCGACCCGCTCGTCTTCCCGTGCGCGACCGGCGACAAGAACTACGTTGGCAGCGCCATCGAGACGATCGAGGGCATCCGGCTGATTAAGGAGGCGCTGCCGCTCGCCAAGACGGTGCTCGGCATCAGCAACGTGTCGTTCGGGCTGCCGGAGGCCGGGCGCGAGGTGCTGAACTCCGTCTTCCTTTACCACTGCACGAAGGCCGGGCTCGACCTCGCCATCGTCAACGCGGAGAAGCTCGAGCGCTACCCGTCGATCCCGGAAGAGGAGCGCAAGCTCGCCGAGGACCTGCTGTGGAATCGCGGCGACGACCCCGTGGCGGCGTTCGCGGCGCACTTCCGCGGCGTCAAGGCGCGGGTGAAGAAAGACGTTTCGGCGCTGCCGCTGGACGAGCGGCTGGCCAACTACATCATCGAGGGCACGAAGGACGGGCTCGTCGCCGACCTCGACCGCAAGCTGGAGGAGGCGGCGCCGCTCGCAATCATCAACGGGCCGCTGATGAAGGGGATGGACGAGGTCGGCCGGCTGTTCAACGCCAACGAGCTGATCGTCGCGGAGGTGCTGCAGAGCGCGGAAGCGATGAAGGCCGCCGTCTCGCACCTGGAGCGGTTCATGGAGAAGGACGAGTCGTCGACGCGCGGCAAGGTGCTGCTGGCGACGGTGAAGGGCGACGTCCACGACATCGGCAAGAACCTGGTGGACATCATCCTCTCCAACAACGGCTACCGGGTGATCAACCTGGGCATCAAGGTGCCGCCGGAGGCGCTGATCGAGGCGGCGCAGGAGCACCGGCCCGATGTCATCGGCCTGTCGGGGCTGCTGGTGAAGTCGGCGCAACAGATGGTGGTGACGGCGGCCGACCTGAAGCAGGCCGGCGTCGGGCTGCCGCTACTCGTCGGCGGCGCGGCGCTGTCCGACCGGTTCACGCGCACGCGCATCGCGCCGGAGTACGAGGGCACCGTCGTCTACTGCAACGACGCGATGAACGGGCTGGAGACGCTGAACCGGCTGATGAACCCGGAGGAGCGGACGCGGCTGGAGTCGGAGCTGCTGGAGAAGCGCCTCGGCGAGAAACCGACGGCGGCGGCCGGCGAGGCGTACCCGGAGACGGAGCAGCGCAGCGCGCGCATCTCGCTCGACGTGCCGGTGCCGCCGGTGCCGGACCTCGACCGCCACGTCGAGGAGGCGGACCTCGACGAGATCTGGAGCTACGTCAACCCGCAGATGCTCTTCGGCCGCCACCTCGGCTTCCGCGGCCGCTTCAGCGAGGCGCTGGAGGCCGGCGACGTCAAGGCCGTCGAGCTGGAACGGAAGATCGAGGCGGTGAAGCAGGAGTGCCGCGACGGCGCGATGCACGTGCGCGCCGCGTGGCAGTTCTTCGAGGCGGAGCCCGACGGCAACAAGATCCGCCTGTTCGAGCCGGGCGGCGTCGTGCCGGCCGAGACGTTCGCGTTCCCGCGGCAGCGCAAGCCGGACGGACTCGCGCTCAGCGACCTCGTGCTGCCGCCTCGCCGCGACGCGCAGCCAGACGGCCCGTCGGGGGGCCGCGCCACGTTGCGCGACCACATCGCGCTGTTCGTGACGACGGCGGGCGACGGCATCCGCGAGCGCGCGGAGCGGGCGAAGGCCTCGGGCGAGTACCTGCGGTCGTATGCGCTGATGGCGCTGGCGCTGGAGACGGCGGAGGGCGCGGCGGAGTGGCTGCACGCGCGGCTACGCGCCGCGTGGGGCTTCCCCGACCCACCGGAGCTATCGCGCAAGGAGCTGTTCCAGGCGCGCTACCGAGGCAAGCGCTACTCCTTCGGCTACCCAGCCTGCCCCGACTTGGAGCAGCAGGCGAAGCTGTTCCGCCTCCTCCGCCCGGAGGAGATTGGCGTGCAGCTCACCGAGGGCTTCATGATGGAGCCGGAGGCCAGCGTGTCAGCGCTCGTCTTCCACCACCCGGACGCCGCGTACTTCAGCGTGGGTGTTGGGGAGGCGGACGATGCGGCGGGAGGCTGACGATGGCCACGCCACGACGATCACCTCCAGCCGTCAAGACCAAAACGGACAGGGCGAAGAAACCTGTTCGGCCGCGTTCGACACGCCGCGCGAAGGAGCGTTCCGAGGACGACCGTTGGCGCACGATCGACAGGATCATCGAACGTCGCGCCGACGCGCTGCGCCAGATGGATTAGACTGCGCACAACGAGGAGACGACATGGTCCCGCGCCGACCGAAGGCCAACTCCAAGAAGAAAGTGACCACTCAGAAGCCGATGGAGTTCGACTTCAAGAAGGGTCAGGAGATGGTCGACCAGATGGTGCGCGACAACATCGAGTGGCTGAAGGAGATGGCGAAGAAATAAAGGTACCCCGGCCGCGAAGGTGAGTGGCCCTCGAATGAGACAACGCCCTTCCGGAGGACCTACTAGGAGTGATGGTAAGCACTTCCCACAAGCCAAACTTCATCGAAGATCCGGTAGTGCGTGAAGCCGTCGGCGGCTTCGCAACCAGATCAGAGCGCGCCGAAGATCTTGAGCGTTTGGTCGCGACGTTCGTCGACAGTGGCATACTCGGGCTCGTGGACAACTCAAAGAACCAAGTCATCTACGGCCGCCGTGGCACCGGAAAGACTCACCTTCTGCGAGTGATCGAGGCGCGGTTCGGAGCTGACGAGACTACGGTCGTCACGTATCTCGACGCCCGAACGCTCGGGAGTTCCGAGTTATTCACAGACACAGACAGGCCCTTACACCTGCGCTTCCTTGGTCTCTACAGAGACGTCATCGCGGTGCTCCACAACGCACTCTTCTACGCCCTCGCCAGTGGTCAGCGTGGCAACGTAGATGCCGCCCTAAGCACGCTCGCCGAAATCGAGCGCCAGCTGCTGTACAAGGAGAGCGACGCGGAATCTGTCCGGGCGCGTGAGGCAGAGACTGCAAGCCAACACACTGGCGGCGAATTCGGCGCTAGCTTGTCAGCGACCAACCTGGCGTTGACCGGAACGGCGAGCGACAGCCAGAGCCGGGTCGTTGAGGCAGCAGTCGAGAGGACCTCGGCGCAAACCGCGAAGGTGATCTTCCCGGCGTTGCACGCTGCTTTCACCAAGCTCATGGGTGACATGGAGCTATCAAGGTTCGTGATTCTGATAGACGAGTGGTCGTCCGTACCCCTCGACTTGCAACCTTATCTGGCGGAGCTTCTCAACCGGGTGTTCTTTGCGAACCCAAGGATTACGGTGAAGATCGCGAGCCTGGAATTCAGATCGCGTTTCAGCACGGTCTCGCCTGAGGGCGTGAAGCAGTTCGGACTCGAGCTCGGTGGTGACTTAGAAACGGCTGTCGACTTGGACGATTTCTACGTTTACGATCGAGACCCCGCCGGCACCGAGAAGCTCTTCGCTGACCTGCTATTTCGGCACATCAGTGCCAACATCAGCAACGAGGGGTATTTGGACGCACAGTTCGGCATATCGGGACCAGCGGACTTTCGCCAGATCGTCTTCACGGAGCAGGCATTCAAGGAGCTCGTACGCGCGGCGGAGGGAGTCGCACGCGACCTCCTCCAGATCTTCCTGAAGGCCTACACCCGCGCCTGGAAGACCGCCGCCGCGCACGTCACTGTACCGACCGTTACCGCTGCGGCTCAGGACTGGTACGAGAGTGACAAGCAAAGCAACCTCAGTGACAGCCAGCACCGGTTGCTTCGCCAGTTGGTGGAGCAAGTGATCGGCACGCGCCGCGCGCGATCATTCTTGGTCGCCCGGGAAGACAGTAGCTCGCCTCTCCTTCGTTCCCTCATAGACCAACGCGTGGTTCACGTCATCCGGAAGGGGTATGCGGACAAGGACAACCCAGGCATCCGATACAACATCTACACCCTCGATTACGGGTGTTACGTCGATCTAAAGGGCACCCTAGGTGCGCCGCAGTTCGAGTTGGCGTTGAACCTGAGCGAGGAAGATGGCGCACCGGTCGTCCCGTTCGACGACAACCGGAGCATCAGGCGAATCGTATTGCCCCGTGATTTGCTTTTCCCCTCGCTCGCTTCTCCCTAAAGCCACTCCGTCCGCCTACGGATCGACGCACGTCGCGGAAACCCCGCGCCCACACCCGCCGCCCCAACGGCGCTACAATACCCTCGGCCCGGAAGCTGATGGCTGACCGCTGACGGCTGACAGCTACCAGAACATACGTACTTGACAGCACCCGGCAACCAGCCCTATGATAGCGCGGCAATAGCGCATTTGTTCTAAGGCAGGAGGCTGGACATGGCAGGCAGGAGCAGGGAACACAGCGACTCGGTACCCAACCCGCGCGCCTCCGAGATGAGCGACGCGAAGAAGGATCAGGCGCTCCAGGACGCGCTCGCCGATATCGAGAAGCGCTACGGCCGCGGCGCCATCATGAAGCTCGGCGACGCGCAGGACTTCACCGTCGAGGTCATCTCCACCGGCTCCCTCGCGCTCGACCTGGCGCTCGGCGTCGGCGGGCTGCCGCGCGGCCGCATCGCCGAGATCTACGGCCCGGAGGGCGCCGGCAAGTCGACGCTCGCCTACCACGTCGTGGCCCAGGCGCAGAAGGCCGGCGGCATCGCCGCCTACATCGACGTCGAGCACGCGCTCGACAAGGACCACGCCGAATCGTGCGGTATCAACGTCGCCGAGCTGCTGATCTCGCAGCCGGACACCGGCGAGCAGGCGCTGGAGATCTGCGACGCGCTCGTCCGCAGCAACGCCGTCGACGTCATCGTCGTGGACAGCGTGGCGGCGCTCGTGCCGCGGGCGGAGATCGAGGGCGAGATGGGCGACTCGCTGCCGGGGTTGCAGGCGCGGCTGATGTCACAGGCGCTGCGCAAGCTCACGTCGGTGATCTCCAAGTCGCGCGCCAGCGTCATCTTCATCAACCAGCTCCGCGAGAAGATCGGCGTCGTCTTCGGCAACCCGGAGGTGACGCCGGGCGGCCGCGCGCTCAAGTTCTACAGCTCGGTGCGCATCGAGCTGCGCCGCGCCGAGTCGCTGAAGCAGGGCACCGACATCATCGGCAACCGCGTCCGGGCGAAGATCGTCAAGAACAAGGTGGCGGCGCCATTCCGCACGGCCGAGTTCGACATCCTGTTCAGCGGCAAGCACCGCGGCATCAGCCGCGAGGGCGACATCGTGGACCTGGGCGTCGACAACAACGTGCTCAAGAAGATGGGCGCGTTCTTCAGCTACGGCGAGCTGCGCCTCGGCCAGGGCCGCGAGGCCGCGAAGGAGTACCTGCGCCAGAACCCGGACCTCGCCCGCGAGATCGAGGGGTTGATCGTGTCGGCGACGCCGTCGACGCGCGCCGAACTGAGCCGCAACGGCCACAGCGCCGCTGTGGCGGAGGCCGAGCCAGAGGCCGAGTAGGAAGCGGGAAGCGAGCGGCGAGAAGCGGGACGAGACTGGAAGCAGGATGCTGGACGCTCGAAGCCGAGTACCGCATGGATCGCAGGCGTCCCCGCCTGCACCCGCTCACCAGTCAGCAGAAACCAGCCACCAGCCGATCATCACGGCCATCGAGCGCAGCCCGCTGCACCGTGCGCGCGTCGACGTATACGTGGACGGTGTGCGGACGTTTGAGGTCGCGCGCAGCGCGCTCGGCCCGCACGGCCTGCGCCTTGGCCGGGCGATCGACCGCGCCGAGATCGAGGCGATCGTCGCCGGAGAGCGGCGGCGGATGGCGCTCGACGCCGCGGTCACGATGCTGGCGCACCGGCCGCGCAGCGAGCGCGAGGTGCGGCAGCGGCTCGCCCGCGGCAAGTTCGAGCCGGCGCTGATCGACGAGACGCTAGCGCGGCTCCACGACGCGAAGCTGCTCGACGACGCGGCGTACGCGCGCTCGTGGACGGAGTCGCGCGACCGCACGAGCCCGCGCGGCCGGCGGCTGCTGGTGCAGGAGCTGCGCGCCCACGGCGTCGATGCGGCGGTGGCCGCGGAAGCGGCGGCGGAGGTCTCGGACGCGGACGCCGCGTACCGCGTGGCGGCGCGGCGGCGGCGGTCGCTGGCGGGGCTGGACTATCAGTCGTTCCGGAGCCGGCTGGCCTCGTTGCTGCAGCGGCGCGGCTTCGGATGGGAGATCTGCAAGACGACGGTCGAGCGCTGCTGGCGCGAAGCGGGCGGCGCGCCGCCCGCCGATGATCTCGACGCGCCCGCGGGGTGATGGCGCTTGCGGCCGGAAGAGAGCGGTGCCGAACAGTCTCCGCCCGCCGCGCGCTGACACCGCGACCAATGATCTCGACGACGGCGTCCGGTAGGCTGACGGCGTGAGTCTCCGCCGCGCCATCGTATCCCTCGTGATCATCGCGCCGATCATCGCTGCCGCGTGCGGCGGCGGCGGCGGCACGCCGGCCAAGGGCACGCCGGGGGCCCTGCCATCCGCCAACGCCGCCACGACACCCGCCGCCGGCGCTGGCTCGATCATCTTCTCGCGCGAGGACGGCCTGGCGCAGTACGACATCAAGGCGGGCGCCGCGAAGCTGCTGGTCAAGCCCGCCGACGCCAACACGTTCCTGCTCGACCCGGCGATCTCGCCCGACCACGCGCTCATCGCGTACGTGTCGCAGCCGCCGCCGAAGAACGTCGGCGGCCAGTACGACGCCGGCTCCGACCTCTGGGTGGCGAACCGCGACGGCAGCAACCCGCACGCCGTGTTCACACACGTCACGCCGAACCAGCTCGTGCGCTTCCCGCAGTGGGAGGACCAGGGCCACATCCTGGCGATCGTCCAGGAGATCGCACAGGCGAACGGCACGACGAGCGTCACGTACACGCTCGAGCGCGTGGACGTCGCGACGGGCGCGCGCGCCAACGTGCTCAAGGACGTGCTGTCGTTCGGGCTGTCGCCGGACGCCAAGCGCGCCGTTTACGCGCATCTCGCGCCGCAGACGGGTGAGACGCTCGAGGCGGTCGACCTCGGCGGCGGGTCGCCGGCGATGCTCGTCGACCTGAGCCAGAACCTCGCGCCGTTCAACTCGCCGCGCTACTCGCCGGATGGCGCAACGATCGCCTTCGCGTCGGCCGACCAGACGGGCGCCCGCGCGGACTTCGCGTACGTGACGGCGCGCGGCTTCGGCCCGGCGGCGGATGCGGCGAACGACGGGCTGCCGGAGGACATCTGGACCATGCCGGCGGCCGGCGGCACGCCGAAGCGCGTCGCCGACCTCAAGGAAGACCTGCCGGCCGTCACCTGGAGCGGCGACGGCAAGCATCTCTACGTCCTCGGCGCCAACGCCCTGTACGACGTGAACCTCGCCAGCGGCGCCATCGACCGGATCGGGCCGGGCTCCTTCCACGGCCAGCTCGTCTGGACGCCGTAGCGGCGAAGCCAGCCTCGCACCTCGACGAGGAGACCGGACTGAGCGTGTCTCCGGTGCCATTTCCTTGACCGGCGGAACGGGCCGCGCGTATGATGCCGACGGGCTCGATGTTCACATACTGTCGAGCCGGTAAGGTGAGGGAGACTCAATAACCGGAAGGAGCAGCTACCAATGTTCGCCATCCTCGGCGCCATTATCGGCGCCATCGTGGGGCTGGCGATCGGGGCACTTCTCGGCTACGCCCTCAGGCGTAGAGCCACCAGGGACCGGGAGGCGGAGGCCGAACAGGCAGCCAGCCGCATCCTGGGAGACGCACAGGCTAAGGAAAAGGAGATCCTCCTCGGTGCCAAAGAGGAGGCAATTCAGGTCCGAGCTCAGGCCGAACAAGAGAGCAAGACACGCCGGGACGAGGTCCTGCGGCTTGAGCAGCGTGTTGCTAACAGGGAAGAGAACCTCGATCGCAAGCTAGATGCGCTCGACCGCCGTGATACGGCGCTCGTCGAGCGTGAGCGGGAGCAGGAAACTGCCCGCGCCGCCATCGAAGAGCTTCGCAAGGCCAAGATCGCGGAGGTCGAACGTGTCTCCGGCATGACCAGCCAGGAGGCGCGCGACCTGCTGCTCCAGGAGCTGGAGCAGGAGATCCGCGAGGAGGCGAACCGCCTCGTCCGCACGTTCGAGGCGGAGGCGAAGGAAGAGGCCGAGCGCCGCTCGCGCAGCATCCTCGCCACGACCATGCAGCGCTTCATGAGCGACGTCGTCACGGAGACGACGGTCTCCGTCGTGCCGATCCCGAGCGACGACATGAAGGGCCGCATCATCGGCCGCGAGGGGCGCAACATCCGCGCCCTGGAGACGGCCACGGGCGTCGATTTGATCATCGACGACACGCCGGACGCCGTCACGCTGTCGGCGTTCGACCCTGTCCGCCGCGAGGTGGCCCGCGTCGCGCTGACGAAGCTGGTCCTGGACGGCCGCATCCACCCGACCCGCATCGAGGAGGTGGTGGAGAAGGCCCGCCACGAGGTGGACGCCAGCATCAAGACGGCCGGCGAGCAGGCGGCGATCGAGGCTGGCTGCCCGGGCCTCCACCCGGAGATCCTCAAGACGCTGGGGCGGCTCAAGTACCGCACGTCGTACGGTCAGAACCAGATCAAGCACGCCGTCGAGTCCGCGTTCATCGCGGCGATGATCGCCGAGGAGATCGGCGCCGACGTCAACGTCTGCCGTCGCGGCGCCCTGCTCCACGACCTCGGCAAGGCGATCGACCACGAGATCGAAGGCACGCACGCCGCGCTCGGCGGCGAGCTGGCGCGGCGCTACAACGTCAGCCCGGCCGTCGTACACTGCATCGAAGCCCACCACGAGGAGATCGAGGTCGAGACGACCGAGGCGGTAATCGTGCAGATCGCGGACGCGATCAGCGGCAGCCGGCCCGGTGCCCGCCGCGAGACGCTTGAGCTGTACATCAAGCGGCTCGAGGCGTTGGAGGGCATCGCCAACAGCTTCAAGGGCGTCGAGAAGTCGTTCGCCATCCAGGCCGGCCGCGAGATCCGCATCATCGTCAAGCCGGAGGAGATCGATGACCTGGCGTCCATGCGGCTGGCGCGCGACGTCAGCAGGAAGATCGAGGAATCGCTGGAGTACCCGGGCCAGATCAAGGTGACCGTGGTGCGCGAGACGCGCGCCAGCGAGTACGCCCGGTAGCGCCGGGCATCGTGAGCGAGCTGGCAGCGCGCGCCGCTCGGGGCGCGCGCTACTCTTATCCAGATGGCCGCTGGTCACCATGAACCGGAGGACGGACAGGGCACATGCGTATCCTCGTGATTGGCGACATCATCGGCAAGCCGGGACGGCGCGCCGTGACGGCGCTCGTGCCGGCGCTGCGGCGCGAGCTGTCGCTCGACGTCGTCGTCGCCAACGGCGAGAACGCGGCGGCCGGACGCGGCCTCACCGTGAACACGGCGAAGGAGATCGGCGCGGCCGGCGTCGACGTCATCACGTCCGGCAACCACATCTGGGACAACGCGGACATCATCCCCTACCTCGATACGGAGGCGCCGGTGCTGCGGCCGGCGAACTACCCGGACACGACGCCCGGCCGCGGCCTCGTCCGCTTCGGCGCGCTCACCGTCATCAACCTGCAGGGCCGCACGTTCATGTCCGACATCGACGATCCGTTCCGCGCCGCCGACCGCCTGCTCGCGTCCGTGCCCGCCGGCTCGCCGGTGCTCGTCGACATGCACGCGGAGGCGACGAGCGAGAAGGTGGCGATGGGCTGGTACCTGGACGGCCGCGTCTCGGCGGTCATCGGCACGCATACGCACGTGCCGACGGCCGACCAGCGGCTGCTGCCGCGCGGCACCGCGTTCGTGTGCGACGTCGGCATGTGCGGGCCGCGTGATTCGATCATCGGCGTCGAGGCGGACGCGGTGATCCGCAAGTTCCTGACCGGCATGCCGGCGCGATTCACGGTGGCCGAGAAGTCGAGGATCGTGCAGCTCAACGCGGTGATGATCGATATTGACGAAGCGACCGGCAGGGCGCGCAGCATCGAGCGTGTCGACAGGGAATGGGAGCAGCATGGCGAGTAAGGGCGACTTCCACACGCACAGCACGGCGTCCGACGGTCGCCTGACGCCGACCCAGCTCGTCGAGCTCGTCGCGAGCCAGGGCGTCAAGTACCACGCGCTCACGGATCACGACTCCACCGAGGGCATCGCGGAAGCGCGCGCGGCCGCGGCGAAGCACCCGGGCTACGTGCTGATCCCCGGCGTCGAGATGGGCACGGACATCGAGGGGGCGGAGGTCCACATGCTGGGCCTGTACCTGAGCCCTGACGACCCTGATCTCCAGAAGATGCTGGCGCACCTGCGCGAGGGGCGCGTCGGCCGCGGCTATGGCATCGTCCAGAAGCTGCGCGCGATGGGCATCATGATCGAGTGGGAGCGCGTGCAGGAGATCGCCGGTGACGCGTCGGTGGGGCGGCCGCACGTCGCCCAGGCGCTCGTCGAGGCAGGCTACGTCGACAAGGTCGCCGACGCGTTCGACCGGTGGATCGGCCGCAACGGGCCGGCGTACGTGGAGCGCGAGAAGATGACGCCCGCAGAGTCGGTGCAGTGCATCGTCGAGCGTGGCGGGCTGGCGTGCCTGGCGCATCCCGCCGACCTCCAGGATCTCGACGCGTTGCTCGCCGAGCTGAAGGCGGCGGGCATGGCGGCGATGGAGGTCTTCTACAAGGATTATCCGCCCGAGACGGTCGAGCGGCTGCACCGCGCAGCGCGGCAGTTCGACCTGCTCCCGCTGGGCGGCAGCGACTACCACGGCATCTTCGGCAACGACGAGCCGCTTCCCGGCGACATCCCGCTGCCCGACTGGGCGATCGAGCGAATGCTTGAGTACGCGCGCACGCTCCCCAACCGCGAGCTGGTGCAGTAGCACCGGTACGGGCAATCCATCGCTCAGGGCTGTCGCACCGGCCGATCTGGCGCTAAGCTGACCCGGCTGGCGCCGCAGGTGGCGCCTTTTGCCTGCCCCGGAGCGCGCCCGATGCAGTGTGCCACGCACCCCGACGTCGAGACGGAGCTTGCCTGCAGCCGCTGCGGCAAGGCGATCTGCCCGCGCTGTCTCGTACACACGCCCGTCGGCGCCCGCTGTCGCGAGTGTGCGAACGTGCGGCGGCTGCCGGTCTACAACGTGCCGGGCACGGTACTGCTGCGCGCGGCCGGCTCCGCCGCCGGCGCCGGCATCGCGATCGGCGTCGCGTGGGCGTTCTTCAACCTGGTGACGTACTTTTTCTACGGAGCCATCGCGGGGCTCGCGATCGGCTACGTCACCGGCGAGATCGTGTCGGTGAGCACCAACCGGCGGGCCGGCCCGCCGCTTCAGGCCGCGGCCGTGGGCGGCGTGCTGCTGGCGTTTGTGGTGCGGCTGGGACTATTGTCCGCGTTCGCCGGGTGGACGCTGCACGACGTGCGTACGGACCTCTACGGGTTGATCGCCGCGGTCCTCGCCGGGTTCGTGGCCGCCGGGCGGCTCCGTTAGCGGAGCACGATCCCCAGCACGACCAGCGTCACCACCACCATCGTCGCCAGGATGGCGATGCGGCGCAGCTCGTGGAGCGCGTACTTCGTGTCGCGGACGGCGAGCGCGTGGACGTCGACGTCGCGGCGCTTGCGCACACCCTGCTGCTGGATGGCGCGGACGGCGGTCGGCAGCTTGCCGGAGCCGCGGGCGGGCGACGGCGCCGGGACGGCCGCGGGCGGCGCAAATGCGGCCGTCGGCTCCGCGGGCATCGCGGGCTCGGCGGTCGCGCCCATCGCTTCCCTCACGACGTCGGCGGCGGCACGGGACGCTTCTTCGCCCGCCTCGGGCTCCGGCGC
>Ga0153916_10001356_pt1 | contig 17489 bp, 16 predicted proteins | sample Opewatmetagenome_FD_109642 | JGI IMG/M metagenome (GOLD analysis project Ga0153916, IMG submission 109642) | Freshwater wetland microbial communities from Ohio, USA - Open water 3 Core 3 Depth 4 metaG | ecosystem: Environmental > Aquatic > Freshwater > Wetlands | place: USA: Ohio, Lake Erie... | reverse complement strand
AGTAGAAGTAGCTGTCGAACCGATACGGGTAATCGCTATCGCGGCTGCGCATGCGCTCGGGTGCCGTGGGCACGATCGCGATGCCCCGGCCCATGCGCCGGGCGAGCTCCGCGCGCCTATTGGCGAATACGGTCGTGTCGATTGTATTCATGGCAGTGCCGATTTTGATGCTCCCTCCGTAACTGGAGTTCGACTCCGATGCTTGATTGTGGTGCCAATGACGGCGCGGATCAAGCATTGAGTTCAGCCAGCCGTTCCGGTGTTCCGACATCGGTCCATTGACCGAGATGGACTTCAGCGCTGACGCGAGCGCTATCCATGGCCGCGCGCAGAAGCGGAGCGAGCTGAGCCTTCTGGCCGGATGCGACCGACCGAAACAGCGCCGGCGCATAGACGCCAATGCCGGCGAAGGTCCATTTCGGCGCACCGTCGCCGCGTGCGAGCCCTCCCACCAGTGCAAAATCGCCGCCTGGGTGCTGCACCGGATTGGGCACGAGCACGATATGCGCCAGGTGTGGTCCCAGGCTGTGGGCGCGCAGACGGTCAAAATCGACATCGCACAGGATATCGCCGTTTACCACGAGGAACGGGTCCGGCCCAAGCAGCGGCAGCGCCTTGGCTATTCCCCCAGCTGTCTCCAGCGCCTCATCCTCGCTCGAGTAGCGGATGGCGAGGCCATAGCGAGCGCCGTCGCCAAGCGCCGCTTCGATCATTTGCCCGAGATGCGCGTGGTTGACAACCAGATCCGAGAATCCCGCGCCGGCCAGCCGCTCGATCATCGACACGATGATCGGCTTGCCACGCACTTCCAGCAGCGGCTTCGGAATCCTGTCGGTGAGGGGTCTCATGCGCTCACCGCGCCCCGCGGCGAGGATCATGGCTTTCATCGGCCAGGACGCGGTGAGCGCATCGTAAGAATCGGCCGCTCACTGTGCTTGGCGGCGAGGATCATGGCTTTCATCGGCCAGGACGCGGTGAGCGCATCGTAAGAATCGGCCGCTCACTGTGCTTGGCGGCGAGGACCATGGCTTTCATTGGCGAGATTCAGATAACCGGGTCAAATGTTCTCGTCTTCCCCGCGAAGGCGGGGACCCAGTGCGGCGTGACTGAGCGCGCCGGATTCCCGCTTGCGCGGGAATGACGGCAGCAGTGGCAAGTGGTGTCACGTGGTCTGGAACAATCATCAAAACGTGTAGCCGAGCGTCTTCGCCTGTGGATCCAGCTCGTCAAGCAGGCGCGCGAGCGGGGCGAGCTCCCGATAGCGCTCGCAGGCACGCCGCAGGTAGCGCATCACCAGGGGCTGATCGCGGAGATATCCATCTTTACCGTCGCGCCAACACAGGCGCGCGAAAATCCCCAGCACCTTGAGCTGGCGCTGCGCGCCCATCAACTCGAAATCGCGGTAGAACTCGGCGAAATCGGCGGCGACTGGCAGGCCGGCGCGGCGCGCGCGCTCCCAGTAGCGTGCGCACCAGTCGAGCACGCGTTCCTCGGGCCAGGCAATGTACGCGTCGCGAAGCAGCGATACCAAGTCATAGGTAATCGGACCGTAGACCGCGTCCTGGAAGTCGAGTATTCCCGGGTTGGGCTGCGCCAGCATCAGGTTGCGCGAGTGATAGTCGCGATGCACATACACTTTCGGCTGCCCCAGATTGTTCCCCAGCAGCACAGTGAACGACGTCTCCAGCGCCTGGCGCTGCGCCGCATTCAGCTCGCGCCCGAGCTGGCGCGCGCAGTACCAGTCGGGAAAGAGCATCAGCTCGCGCAGAAGCAGTTCGCGCCCGTATTCGGGCAGCGTACCGGGGCGGCTAGCGCACTGGATGCGCAAGAGCGCGTCGAGAGCGTCGCCGTACAATCTGTCGGCGCTCGATTCGTCGAGGGCTTTGAGGTAGGTGGTGTCACCCAGGTCGGACAACAGCAGGAACCCCGCGGTTAGATCCTGCGCGTGGATCTCGGGCACGTGCACGCCGGCAGCGGCGAATAGCGCCGCAACGCGCACGTACGGCCGGCAATCCTCCTGCGCGGGCGGTGCATCCATGACAACCAGGCTTGCCCGCCCATCATCGAAATGGATGCGCAAGTAGCGGCGAAAGCTGGCGTCATTGGATGCGCTCGTCAGCCGGAACGTGGCGTGCCCCAGCGTCGACTCGAGCCATTGCTGCAGCTGCGCGCTTCGGTCCATTGCCTTCGCTGTGAAATTGTGCGATTTTAGCACTCAAACCAAAGGCAATCCCCCGCTTTATCCCTCATGCACGAATTCCCCTCGCGCCCGCTGCTGTTCGCTTTCGCCATCGCTTTTTCGGCGGGCTCGCAGGCGCAAGAAACCGGCCTAAAGCTCGATCGGAAGGTTGATGCGCCGCGAGCGGGCAAGGCCGCGGAGCCGGTGTATATCGACGCCGATCGCATTGAAGGTATTGCCGACAAGGAATCGACTGCCGAAGGCGATGTGGAATTGCGCAAAGGAACGACGAGCATTCGCGCCCAATGGCTGCACTACCTCTACGAGACAGAGGAAGTGGAAGCGCGGGGCGACGTGAGGCTGGAGCGCGAAGGCGATGTCATCACCGGTCCGTCGTTGAAGTACCGCGCCAAGGACTCCACCGGAGCGTTCGAGCACCCGGAATACTCGCTCGCTCCGCGCGTTCGCCGGGAACAATTGCCCGTCGCCGGGCGCGGCAAGGCGGACAGAGCGGTGCTCGAGGGGGAGGACAAGATCCGGTTGTTCAATACATTCTTCACCACCTGCGCCCCCGGTAACGACGACTGGTATTTGAACGTTGGCGAACTCAGCCTCGACTATGGGCGCGAGGTCGGCGTCGCGCGTCAGGCCCGGGTGGTGTTCAAAGGCGTACCGATCATGCAGACGCCATACCTCGATTTTGCGCTCAACAACCAACGCAAGTCGGGCCTGCTCTCGCCCATTGTGGGTTCGACGGGAAAGAGCGGGTTGGAAATCACGGTCCCGTATTACTTCAACCTCGCGCCCAATCGCGATCTGACTGTGTCGCCGCGTTATCTGCAGAAGCGCGGCCTGCAATTGGGCGGAGAGTTTCGCTACCTCGAGCGGACCCACTTCGGCGACGCGAAGGTCGAGGTGCTTCCCAACGATCAGGCGCGCAACCAGACACGCTCCGCCGTTGCTCTGATGCACACATACAACGATCCGTCGCGGGGACTGACCGGCGGACTCAACCTGAATCGCGCCTCCGACGACAACTACTTCCGCGACCTTTCCAGCCGCATCAATATCGTCTCGCAAACGCACCTGGTGCGCGAAGGATACTTGAGCTACAGCGGAAACTGGTGGCAGGGCGGTACTTGGAACGCGACCGGCCGCTTCCAGGGTTTTCAGACCCTCCAGGATGCCGAGCGCACGATTGCGGTGCCGTACGGGCGCGCACCGCAATTCACCCTCACGGCGACCCGCCTTGACGCCCACGGTTTGGACTTCAACCTGGCGAGCGAGGTGGTCGATTTTCGCCATCCGACAAGTATCCTTGGTCGGCGCACCACGATCTACCCAACGCTGGCGCTGCCGATCGTGCGGGCCGGCGGTTTTTTCACCCCTCGGTTCGGACTGCACTCCACCCATTACCAACTCGACCGGATTGCGCCCGGTACGCCGGAAGTCATCAACCGCACGCTGCCGATATTGAGCCTAGACGGCGGGCTGATGTTCGAGCGCGAAACCCAATGGCGGGGCGAGCCGTTGTTGCAGACGCTCGAACCGCGCGCCTTCTATGTTGCCATTCCTTTCCGAGATCAGAGTCAGATCCCGTTGTTCGACACCGCCATCGCCGATTTCAACTATGCACAGATATTCAGCGAAAACGCATTTGCCGGCGGCGATCGCATCAACGATGCGCATCAGTTGACCCTGGCGATGACCTCGCGGCTGTTGTTTTCCAACACTGGACAGGAAGCGCTGAAGGCGACCGTCGCGCAACGCTTTTACTTCTGGGCTCAACGCGTCACCCTCGACGCGACGACGCCGGCGCGCGCTTTTCGCAGCTCCGATTGGATCGCCGCCTTGTCGGGCCGGGTGACGCCGAAATGGACCATGGAAAGCTCGCTGCAATACAACCCGCGTGAGGCACGCTCGGAGCGCATTGCGCTCGGGGCGCGCTTCCAGCCGGAGCCGCTAAAGACGCTGAATTTGAGCTACCGCTACTTGCGCGACCAGTTGCACCAGGCCGATGTTTCCGGCCAGTGGCCGCTCGGCGGCGGTTGGTACGGAGTAGGGCGATTTAACTACTCGTTGCGCGATCACCGCATAGTCGAGGGACTCGCCGGTTTCGAATACAATGGGGGTTGCTGGGTCGCACGCGCCGTGCTGCAGCGCTTCGCGAGCAGCGTCGGCGGCGCCTCCAATGCGATATTCGTGCAGCTCGAGCTGAACGGGTTCTCGCGCTTCGGGTCCAACCCGCTGGAAGCACTCAAGCGCAACATCCCCGGTTATACCCGTCTAAACCAGCCTATTCCCAGCAATCGACCCTATGATTTTAATGACTAGCCGCACTTCGCTTCTGTTTGCCCTGTTGCTCGGTTGCGGCGCTGCTGTCGCGCAGAGCAGGGACGTGCCGCCAAAGGTGATGCGCCCCGTGATGGTGGATCGCATCTTGGCGGTGGTGAACCGGGAGGTGATAACTCAGTTCGAGCTCAATGAGCGCGTGCAGCGGGCTCTGCGTGAACTGAGTGCCCGCCGCACACCGCTGCCGGCGCGCGAGGAAATCGAACGCCAGATGCTCGAGCGCATGATTGTCGACAAGGTACAACTTCAGTATGCCAAGGAAACCGGCCTGCAAATCGATGACCTGCAGCTCGACGCCGCCATTAATCGCCTTGCCGAGGGCAATCGGTTATCGCTCGCGGAATTCCGCGTCGCGCTCGAGCGCGACGGAATTCCTTTCGACAAGTTCCGCGAGGAGGTGCGCAATGAAATCGTCATCGCCCGCTTGCGCGAGCGCGAGGTGGATAACAAGATAAGCGTGGCCGAAAACGAGATCAGCAACCTGCTCGAGGAGCAGCAAGGGATTGGCGACGCGAAGGTGGAATACAACCTCGCGCACATCCTGGTGCAGGTACCGGAGCAGGCGCGTCCCGAGCAGCTCGATCGGCAGCGCGCGCGCGCGGAGGAGGCGCTCAACCGGCTCAAATCGGGTGGCGACTTTGCGCAGATTGCAGCTACTTACTCGGATGCGTCGGATGCGCTGCAGGGTGGGGCCATGGGTTGGCGTGGACACGAGCGGTTACCCGAGCTGTTTGCCGAGGAACTCGCGAAAATGCGGCCTGGGGAAGTGAGCGGGATTTTGCGCAGCCCGGCCGGTTTCCACATCCTCAAGTTGATCGAAAAGCGTGGTGCCGGCGCGCCATTTCTGGTGGAACAGACCCGCGTACGGCACATACTGGTACGCGTCAGCGAAGTTGTTTCCGAAGAGGACGCCAAGCGCAAGCTCCTGCAGCTGCGCGAGCGCATCGTCAACGGAGCGGATTTCGCTGAACTTGCGCGTCTGCAATCGGATGATGCGTCCGCCGCGCGCGGCGGAGAACTGGGATGGATCTATCCCGGGGATACGGTGCCCGAGTTCGAGCGTGTGTTTAAGGAATTGCCGCTGATGCGCGTGAGCGAGCCGGTGCGAACCCCGTTTGGCTGGCACCTCATACAGGTGCTGGAGCGCCGCACGGCCGACGCCTCGACGGAGCGCAAGCGACTCGAGGTGCGCAAAGCGCTGCGCGAACGCAAGAGCGATGAGGCTTATCAGGAGTGGCTGCGGCAGTTGCGCGACCGCGCCTATGTCGAATATCGGCTCGAAGACAGATAGATAAGGCAGGATTCGGGATTCAGGATTGAGGGTGGGTGAAATTGGGGGTTAGTGCGTTGACGCGGCCGACGGCGATTCCTGTTATTGCGGTTACCTCGGGTGAACCGGCCGGCATTGGGCCGGACATTTGCCTGACGCTGGCGCAGCGCACCTTTCCCGCGAGGATTGTCGTGCTTGGCGACCGCGGCCTGCTCGCTGCGCGTGCCCAGCAGCTCGGCGCCCGCGTGGAACTGCGCGATTTCGACCGGTCACAACTCGCCATGCCCGGGGTGCTCGATGTGCTGCATGTACCTCTTGCCGTTGCCTGCCGCGCCGGTGCGACGGACCCGGCAAACGCTCGCTATGTTCTGGCTCTGCTCGATCGGGCTGCTGATGGCTGCCTTAGGCGCGAGTTTGCCGCAATGGCAACGGCACCTGTCGATAAGGGGGTCATCAGTTCGGCGGGAATCGCGTTCACCGGGCACACCGAGTATCTTGCCCGGCGTACCGGTTCCGATCAAGTGGTGATGATGCTTGTCGGCGGGGGAATGCGCGTTGCGCTGGCGACAACTCATCTGGCGCTCAAGGACGTTCCCGGCGCGATCACACGCGAGGGCCTCGAGAGGATCATTCGCGTTCTTGTCGCATCGCTTGCGCGTCTCTACGGCATTGCCCGGCCCAATATCCTGGTCACGGGACTCAACCCGCATTGCGGCGAGGCAGGGCACCTCGGCCGCGAGGAAATCGAGGTCATTGCCCCGGTGCTGGAGAAGCTGCGCGCCGAGGGCCTTTCGCTGCGCGGTCCGTTGGCGGCCGACACATTGTTCTCCCGCGAGAATCTTCGCGACGCCGACTGCGTGCTCGCGATGTACCACGACCAGGGGCTTCCGGTACTGAAGTTCGCGAGCTTCGGCGCCGGCGTCAACGTAACGCTTGGGCTGCCAATCATTCGTACCTCCGTAGACCACGGTACCGCGCTGGCACTTGCAGGAACGGGAAAAGCCGATCCGGGAAGTCTCGTGGTTGCGATCGAGGCCGCGATCGAGATGATTGGTGCTTCGGCGCCCGGTGCCTGAGTTCGTGATTGCCGATGGCCATTTTCCCCGCAAGAGGTTTGGCCAGCATTTCCTGACAGACCGCGCGATTATCGAGCAAATAATCGACGCAATCGATCCCCGGCCTGAGGACAACATCGTAGAGATCGGACCGGGCCTTGGTGCCCTGACCGGACCGCTGCTAGCGCGTACGCGCGAGCTTCACACCATCGAGATCGACCGCGACCTGGCAGCAGCAATGCGCCAGAGGCACGCGGCCGATGGTCTGGTGGTGCACGAAGGCGATGCACTCAAGTTCGATTTTTCGGCGCTGCCCGCCCCGTTGCGGGTCGTCGGAAACCTGCCATATAACATCTCGACGCCGCTCCTGTTTCATCTCGTAGAATTCGCCGATCGGCTCAGGGACCTGCATTTCATGTTGCAGCGCGAAGTAGTCGAGCGGATGGTGGCCCTGCCTTCCCGGCACGAATACGTCCGGCTTTCCGTCGCACTGCAATACCGTTTTCGCATGCGCAGGCTTTTTTTGGTCCCGCCGGAAGCGTTTCGGCCGCCGCCCAAGGTCGAATCCGCCGTGGTGCGCATGGAACCAATCGATCGCCTAGCGCGAGCGGCGCGCGACGAGGCGCTGCTCGCGCGGGTCGTTACCCAGGCGTTTTCACACCGGCGCAAGACGTTGAAAAATGCGCTGCAGGGCCTGGCGAGCGCCGAGGATCTCGCGGCGTTCGGAATCGACGCTGGCCTGCGGGCGGAAAACCTCTCGGTTCCGGATTTCGTTGCGATTGCGAACGGCCTCGTCGATCGGCGCGCGGAGCCGCACCAGCACTAGAGCCGCACGCGCGGCATATCGTCGATATAGGTTCCGGTATCCTCGCGCGCAAATTCGCTGGATGGTTCGCGGCGTGTTTGGCCGCGATGCTCCGGCTCGCCGTGCCCCTATAATTGTTTCGGCCACGCGCCTTTATCGTCGGAATCTGCGGTGAGGGACGCTAGCCCCTTCAAAAAGGGACGCGGTACTGGCAGAATTCGGCCTTCGGCGCGAAAGCCCCCGATTTTTTCAGTGGAGCCCATCATGGGTCTGCTTGACGACCTCAAGAAAAAGGCCGAGATGGTGAAGACGCAGCAATTATCCCAGGATTCCCTGCGGGACGACGCCATCAAGCTGGTCGAAGACAAGATGAAGCAGACATTCCATTACCTGAACGATCTGCTCAAGCAGCTTGCGGTCGTCAAGCCGACCAACCCGATGGTCTACTCGGTTCCCGGGGTGGGGGACCTTTCCAAGCTCGTATTTTCCGAAGCCTTCATCGATTACCGGCGCAAGCGCTTCAACGACAGGGACCACTTCGATGTCATCACGTTTTACCTCAAGTGGGGTTCGGGCGAAAACCTCGTGGTTGAACGCGATATGCCGGTTACCGCACAAAAGGTGCGTGATCTGCTGTTTTCCTACAACCTCAAGTTCACCGAAGAGGAGACGAAGAACACGCGCGGCGTGGTGGTCAGTACCAAATTCACAGTGCAGCCCTTCATCGTGACCGATGTTACGATCAAGGCTGATCACGAGCGGGGTCGGCTGCTGATCACCGCCAAGAATCTGCAGCGCCTGGGACGCGATGACTACGTCGTTCCCGCGGGGGAAATCAACGATGCGATGCTGGAGGAATTCGCCAAGTCGCTGATCGGGCAGTCGAGCGTATTCCGCAAGTTTCGATCGATTTCGAGCGCCTCACGCTAGATTCTTACGCGCAAGGTGTTGAACAGAACCACTTCAGCAAATATTTTTCCCGCTATGAAAGCGACGATCGGTCAGCCGAGCGCGGGCTTGCGCGCTGCGCGCGCCAACCGGGTTTTCAGTACGGATAGAAAACATCCGTACTGAAAACCCGGTTACGGGTAACGGCACGGACGGCCTGGCATCTGCATATGAGATCGTCGATTATGGACGGATGGCTTTTTCATCCGTGCATGATCGGCGATCCGCGCGGACGGTTTTTCGTCCGCGCAACCTTGCAACACTGGAAGCCAAATTTCAAATATATTTGGCTAGCATTTCGTCCTGCGCTGAAACGTGCGCACGGCCAATGAGCCGTCCCGCGCCGGCCGTTACTTCCGCTGCACCAGCTCCAGCTTGTAGCCATCCGGATCCTCGACGAATGCAATCACGGTGGCGCTGTGCTTCATCGGGCCGGCCTCGCGCGTCACTTTGCCGCCGCGCCCCTTGATTTCATCGCAGGCTTTGTAGGCGTCGTCGACCGCGATTGCGATGTGTCCGAAGGCATTGCCGAGTTCGTAGCTTGTGACCCCCCAGTTGTGCGTAAGCTCGATGACGGCGTTCTGGGATTCATCGCCATAACCCACGAAGGCGAGCGTGAACTTGCCCTCCGGATAGTCCATACGGCGCATCAGCTTCATGCCGAGCACCTCGGTGTAGAAGCGAAGCGAGCGCTCGAGATCGGCTACACGAATCATGGTATGAAGAATGCGCATCATGGGTCTCCCGTGCGGATGGTCACAATTCGGGCAGCAGGCGCCCGAGGCGATTGAGCTCGCGCCGGGCCTCGACATGGTCGGGAACGGCGCTCGCCACCACGGCCCAGAAACGTGCCGAGTGATTGAGTTCCTTCAGGTGCGCCAATTCATGCACGACGACGTAGTCGATCAGGCGCAGCGGCAGGTGGTAAAGCCGCCAGTTCAGCAGCACGCGAGCGCCGTCGCGGCCCGTCTTGTGGCAGCTTCCCCATTGTGTTTTCGCGTTCGACAGCCCCAGGGAGGGCAACGGTACGGCAAGCACCGCAGTGAAATGCGAAAGGCGGTCCTGAAAAAGCGCCAGCGCGTGCGCCTGTAGCCACTCGATTGCCTGCCGTGGCCACTGCCGGAAAGCGCTCGCGGGCAGAATGAGACAGTCGTTGACCAGTCCGACGCCTGCGGCGCCGGCGTCCCCGCGCAGGGTGATCATGCGCCCAAGCAGGGGCAGCCTTGCCCCATCGTGCCAGCGCATTGGGGGCGGACGCCTTGCGCACTCATCCAGGCGCCGCGCAATCCAGCGCTCTTTCTGGCGAATGAACGCCTCGACTTCGGCTATCGGGGTATGGCGCGGCGCGCGCGCTTCCAGCTGGCCCGCATCGATGGAAATTCCAATGCTGCGCCGGCGCGCGCGAACGAAACGGTACGACAACTCGCCGCTGGCGAGCCGAAGCCGCCTGAGCGTTCCTTTTCCCGGTTTTGGCGGTTTTTGCCCGTCGGAATCCGTGTGCGGCATACAAGATCCGAACGGCGTCGGCATGAATTCGAACGGCAGCTCGAGTTGCGTCAGGCCGGACATAGCGTCGCCATGCGCGACTCGATCCATTCCTCGGCCCGGGCACTGAGCGCGTCGGGGGTCAGACCGGACGGATAGATAGGCGCGCCGATCTGCACGGTAATGGTTCCGGGTCGCTTGATGAAGGCGTTCTTGCCCCAGACCATTCCAGCGTTGTGCGCTACCGGGACTATGGGCACGCCAAGGCGTGAAGCGAGCCACGCGGCACCCACGTGGTACCTGCCACGGTGTCCGGGCGGCATGCGCGTGCCTTCTGGGAATATGAGTATCCAGAAACCCTGCGCTATGCGCTTGCGTCCAAACCCGACCAAGCGCTTGGCCGCGTGCGTGCCCCGGCTGCGGTCGATTGCGATCGGGCTCATCAGTGCGAGGCCCCAACCGAAGAACGGGATCCACAGCAGTTCGCGCTTGAGTACGTGCACGTGCGGCGGAAATATCAGCTGGAAGGCAATCGTTTCCCAGGCCGATTGGTGTTTCGAGACGATCACAGCCGGGGTGCGGGGGAGGTGCTCCAGTCCTTCGACCCGATAATGAATACCAAGCAATACCCGCGTGAGCCAGATCACCGGGCGCGACCAGCCGGAGACGATGCGCCAGCGCGCCGGCGGCGGCAGCGGCAGCATCAGCAGTGCGAATACCGCGTAGGGCGGCGTAATGAGGAGCAACGCAGCCAAAAAAAGAACGGAACGGATTAGGTTGATCACGCGCAAAGCGCCTCGGCAACCGCCGCCAAGTCGGCAAAAATCAGCGTCGATGCGGGCAGGTTGCCGTCGGCGCGCGTTTTCGCGCCCTTGCCGGTGAGAACCAGGATCGGCTGCGCGCCCACCGCGACCGCGGCCTGCAGATCCGCTCGCGTGTCGCCGACAGTAGGCACGCGCTCCAGCGGCACGTTGAAGCGCTCGGCGATCGCTGCATACATGCCGGGGCTCGGTTTGCGGCAAGGCGAATTCGATTCGGGCAGGTCCGGACAGTAGAAGATCGCATCGATGCGCCCGCCGGCTTGGTTGACCGCGCGATGCATCTTGGCGTGGATCGCGTTCAGCGTCGCCATATCGAATAGGCCGCGGCCAAGGCCGGACTGGTTAGTCGCGACCGCGACGCCGTATCCGGATTGGGTCAGCCGGGCAATCGCCTCCAGGCTGCCCGGGATCGCCCGCCACTCGTCAGGGCTCCTGATGTACTCATCGCTGTCGTAATTGATGACGCCGTCGCGGTCGAGAATAATGAGCTTCATGCAGCGAGCTTCGAGATGTCGGCCACGCGGTTTATCGCTTGGCGCATGTCGGCGAGCAGCGCAAGCCGGTTTTCGCGCAGTCGCTTATCCTCGGCCATGACCATCACCGAGTCGAAAAATGCGTCCACGGGGTCCTTGAGGGCGGCAAAGGTTTTCAAGTATCCAGCAAAGTCTCCGGAATCGAAATAAGGCTTGGCGGACTCGAGGGCGTTGCGCAAAGCCTCGTGCAGCGACAGTTCGGCCCGCTCCACGAGCGCCGAAGGATCGGCATTCGCGTAGGACTCGCCCTTGGATTGCGCCTGTCGAAGAATGTTTGCAATCCGCTTGTTCGCCGCGGCCAGACTCTCGGCCTCAGGAAGCGCGGTGAATTCGCGCACGGCCTGGAGCATGCGCCGCAGCAGGTCGATGTTCACTGGACGCAGGCAGAGTACGGCTTCGACTTCGTTGGCACTGTAGCCCAGCTCCAGGAGATATCCGCGCGCGCGCTCCAAAATAAACGTTACCAGGTCGGCGCGTGCATCATCGAGCTTGCGATCGAACCTTTGGAACGCCGCGTCGACAAGCTGGTTGACAGGTACGGCGATCGACTGCTCGATCAGAATCCGCACTACCCCGAGTGCAGCACGGCGCAGGCCAAATGGATCCTTGTCTCCTGTGGGCTGCTGGCTGACGCCGAAGAGTCCGGAAAGCGTGTCGAGTTTGTCGGCCAGCGCCACGGCGCAGGCCACCGGGCCCCGCGGCAGCGAGTCGCCTGCAAAGCGCGGGCGATAGTGCGCCTCGATCGCGTCGGCGACCTCGGGCGGCTCGCCGTCGTGGAGGGCGTAATAGCGGCCCATGATGCCCTGCAGCTCCGGAAATTCGCCGACCATGCCGGTAAGCAAATCGGCTTTTGCTAACCAGCCTGCGCGCTCGGCGTGCTCCGCATTGGCGCCGATCCGGCGCGCAATTTCGCCGGAGAGCAGCTGGATGCGCTCGACGCGTTCGAGCTGACTGCCGAGCTGGTTATGGAACACCATTCTTGCCAGCTGCGGCACGCGCGCCTCCAATCGCAAGCGCCGGTCCTGGTTGTAGAAAAAGCGCGCGTCCTCCAGCCGCGGACGCACCACGCGCTGGTTGCCCGCGACGATGTGCCGCGGATCGGCCACCTGCATGTTGCTGACGATCAGAAACCTCGACAACAGGCGCTCGTTCGCATCGAACAGCGGGAAGTATTTCTGGTTTTGCCGCATGGTAAGTATCAGGCATTCCTGCGGCACTTCGAGGAACGTCGGATCGAAGGCGCCGACGTAGACACTCGGACGTTCGACCAAGGCGGTGACCTCGTCCAGCGTGTCGCGGTACTCGCCCAGGCTTGCACCGAGCCTGTTCGCTTCCGAGAGCAGGGCCGCCTGGATCGAGGTCCTGCGTTCGTCGAAGTCGGGGATGACCCCGCCTTCGGTCTTCAGCCTTGCTTCGTATTCATCGGCGTTCGCGATCGTGACATCGCCGGAACTCATGAAGCGATGGCCTCGAGTCACGTTGCCTGAGGCTAGGCCCAGCACGCTGCCGGGAACGATGCTCGTGCCGTGCACCATGACGAGCTTGTGGACGGGGCGTACGAATTGCGCGTCGCCGTCGCCCCAGCGCATCAGTTTCGCAATCGGGAGCTTTCTAAGCGCCTCCTGCACGATTTCCGCGAGCACGTCATCGAGGGTACTGCCGGCGATTTCGATGCGAGCCACGAAAACACGGCCCTTGGGAGTGTCGCGCTGCCCGAGCGCATCGACAGGGATGCCGTTTTTTCGCGCAAAGCCGGTGAGCGCAGGCGTGGGTTTGCCCTGGGTGTCCAGCCCGACTTTCACCGACGGCCCGGTGATCTCCGTCTGGCGGTCGTTTGCCTTCGCGCTAACGTTCGGAATCAGCACGCCGATGCGTCGCGGCGTGGCGAAAACGCGCCGTCCCGAGTGGTCCAGCGGTTTCAGCCGATGGTGGGCCAGGCCGCTCAAGACTTCGTCGGCGAAGGCTTGGCCGAGCAGCCGCAGCGACTTGGGAGGCAATTCCTCGGTAAGCAGCTCGATGAGGAGCGTGGGCTCCATGGAAAAATTGGGGTCAGAGTAACTTTTCATCACGCATCCTTCGACGGCCGAATTACGTTTGCAGAAAAGTTACTCTGACCCCAATTTTTCTGCGCGAGCATCGGAAAGCCGAGTTTCTCTCGCGACTCGTAATACGCCTGCGCAACCATGCGCGCCAGAGCCCGCACACGGCCGATGTAGGTGGCGCGTTCGGTGGTCGAGACGGCGCCGCGCGCATCGAGCAGGTTGAAGGCATGCGAGCATTTCATGACCATCTCGTACCCGGGCAGCGGGAGCCCGGCCTCGATCAGGCGCTTCGCCTCGCGCTCGAAGTCGCCGAACTGCGACAGCAGCCACGGTGCGTTGGAGTGCTCGAAGTTGTACTTCGATTGCTCGACCTCGTTCTGGTGGAACACGTTGCCATAGGTGACACCGGGCGTCCAAACCAGATCGAACACGTTTTCCTTGTTCTGCAAGTACATGGCCAGCCGCTCCAGGCCATAGGTGATTTCGCCAAGCACCGGCTTGCACTGCAGGCTTCCCACTTCCTGAAAGTACGTGAATTGGGTCACTTCCATGCCGTCCAGCCACACTTCCCAGCCCAGTCCCCAGGCGCCCAAGGTCGGGGACTCCCAATCGTCTTCGACGAAGCGGATGTCGTGCACGGCAGTGTCGATGCCGAGTGCACGCAACGATTCGAGGTACAGTTCCTGGATTTCGTGTGGTGAAGGCTTGAGCACCACTTGGTATTGGTAATAATGCTGCAGCCGATTCGGGTTTTCACCGTAGCGACCGTCCTTGGGGCGGCGCGATGGCTGCACATATGCCGCTCGCCAGGGCTCTGGGCCGATTGCGCGCAGGAAAGTGGCGGTGTGGAAGGTCCCCGCGCCGACTTCCATGTCGTAGGGCTGCAACAGCACACAGCCGCGCGCGCCCCAAAAATCCTGCAGCGCGAGAATGAGTTCCTGAAAGGTTTGCATGACGGCGCAAATTCTACCGGCTTTCCATTCGTGCAGAAACTCGACGGGCCGTCCCGCGCCAGAAGCCAAGGCATACGACCCACAACAAGAGCAGCGTCACCGTGCTAAGCAATGGAGTATTTCCGAAGCCCACGTAGGGAGTGGCGCCGGTGAACTGTTGCGCATCGCCTTGCAGGACTCCTTCGGTGAAACCCGGAAGTCTGGCGATTACCGCACCGCGCTGATCGATGATCGCGGTGACGCCCGTGTTGGTGGCGCGCAGCATGGCGCGCCCGGTTTCCAGCGCGCGCATGCGCGAGATTTGCAGGTGCTGCGCCGGTGCGAGCGAATCGCCGAACCAGGCCACGTTGCTCACATTGACCAGCAGTGTCGCCTTGGGCAACTGGCGGACGATCTCCTCGCCGAAAGCGTCCTCGTAGCAGATGTTCACCGCGACTTGCGCGCCGCCGGCAGCGAGCGGTTGCTGCACATCATCGCCGCGGTCGAAGTCGGCGAGCGGAATGTGCAGCACTGAAACGATCCAGTCGAACTCCGGCGGCACGAACTCGCCCAGCGGAACAAGGTGAACCTTGCTGTAGCGCTGTGGCGGCGAACTGCCCAGCGTCACCACGCTATTGGTCATGCGCCCGGCCGGCTCACGCAGCGGCACGCCGAGGAGGATATCCGCGCCGCGCGAGCTGGCGTTGCGCTCCAGTTCCTCCAGGTAGCGCGGGTCGACCGCGTCGAGAAAGCGCGGGATGGCTGTCTCGGGCAGCACGACAAGCTGCGCTTGGGCTGCGAGCACCAATCTGCGATAGGTATCCAGGGTCTGGCGATAGCGCCGCGGATCGAACTTGAGGCTTTGTGGAATATTGCCCTGGACCAACGCGACGCGCACCGGTGCGGCAACGGGCCGGGTCCACTCGAGCGCACGAAATCCCTGGCCGGCGGAAAAGAGCAGCACGATGGCTGCGACGGCAAGGACGCGGGCAGCCCGGCCCGCGGTGAGAACAAGGACCACGAGTCCTGAGAGCAGGCAGGCCGCGAACGATAAGCCGAACACGCCGACGATAGGCGCAAAGCCGACGAGCGGCGTATCGATCTGCGAATAGCCGGCTGAAAGCCATGGAAATCCCGTCAGCAGCCAGCTGCGCATCCATTCTGCGAGGGTCCAAAGCGCGGGGACCAGGACGAGCAACCGAAGAGGAGGGCTTGCACAGATGCGTGCCTGAAGCGAACCGACCAGCGCCGGGAACAGCGCGAGATAACAGCAGAATGCCAGCGTGGCCGCTGCAGCAAGCGGCGCGGGCATCATGCCGAACTCGTGCAGGCTGATGTATATCCAGGACACGCCGATGCCGAAGTGTCCGAGCCCGAAGGCAAAGCCGAGCGCGGCGGCGCGCCGCGGCGACTCGGCATGCAGCCAGAGATAATTGAGCAGCGCCAAGGCCGCGGGGAGCAGCGCGAACCATTGCGGCAGGGAGAATGCTGCGACCGAAATCGCGCCCGCGGCGAAAGCCGCGAGAATCGCCCAGCGCCCCGGGGCGATGAGCGAGACGGCGTTCAAACGCGTCCCGGCAGTTTTTGCACCGACAGCAGATGCAGACGCCGGCTGTCGGCGCGCAGCACCGCGAGTCGCACGCCATCCACCGTGATCGCCTCGCCCCGCTTGGGCAGGCGGCCGAAGCGCTGCAGAACCAGGCCGCCGACGGTGTCGAACTGCTCGTCCGAAAACTCGGTGCCGAACGCGCGATTGAAATCCGCGATCTCGGTCTGCGCCTTGACGCGCCATTGGTTCGCCGACTCCTGCACGATGTTGTCCTCGGTTTCGTCGAAGTCGTACTCGTCCTCGATTTCTCCGACGATCTGTTCGAGCACGTCCTCGATGGTGACCAGCCCCGCCACATTGCCGTACTCGTCGACCACGATCGCCATGTGGTTGCGCTTGGCGCGGAACTCGCGCAGCAGCACGTTGAGGGGCTTGGATTCGGGCACGAACACTGCCGGCCGCAGCATGTCGCGCACGTTGAACTCTTCTTCGCCGGCGTAGTAACGCAACAGGTCCTTGGCGAGCAGGATGCCGATCACGTCATTGCGGTCGCGATCAGTCACGGGAAAACGCGAGTGCGCAGTCGCGATGACGTGCGGGATGAATTTGTCCGGGGTATCGGCGATTTCTATAACGTCCATCTGGGCGCGCGGCACCATGATGTCGCGCACGCGCATTTCCGAGACCTGCAGCACGCCCTCGATCATCGAAAGAGCGTCGCCTTCGATCAGATTGCGCTCGAAGGCCGAGTGCAGCAGCGCGATCAGCTGCTCGCGATCGGCGGGCTCGCGCACGAGCATCGCGGCGAGCCGGTCGAGCAAAGAAGGTGTCTTGGCGTGGTAATCTTCCATGGTATGCGCTCAGTGCCGTAGTGCGCGCCGCCGGTCGAGCGGGTCGCTCGAGTTTGCCTCGCTCGCGTACGGGTCGGGATAGCCGAGCCCGCGCAGTATTGCGGTCTCTTTCGCTTCCATGACACGGGCGTCGCGCGCACGCGCGTGGTCGTAGCCCTGCAGATGCAGCAGCGCGTGCACCGTAAGATGTGCGTAATGGGCCAGAAGCGCTTTTCCTTGCGCGCGGGCCTCGCGCCGGATCACCGGCGCGCACAGCACGATATCTCCGGCGAGCGCGTCATTCTCGTCTTCGTAGCGGAACGTCAGCACGTTGGTGGGATGGGCCTTGCGGCGATAGGCGCGGTTGAGCAATTCGCCCTCACGCACCGTGACGATGCGCAGGCAGACTCTCGCCGGCTTTCGCAGCGCGGCCCGGGCCCAGCCCTTGAGTTGAGTGGCGCTCGGTAGACCACGGCTGCGCGTGGCCACCTGCAGTGACAGCGCGAGCCTGCTGCGTCCTCGACTGGGGTCGCTCATTGCGGAGGCTCGCGCTCGTCGCGGCGTTGCTCGTAGGCATCGACGATGCGCTGCACCAGTGGGTGGCGGACCACGTCTTCGGACTGGAAGATGGAGAAAGCTATGCCGCGGACCTCGGCGAGCACCTTGCGCGCTTCTGCCAGGCCGCTTT
>Ga0153916_10001355_pt1 | contig 17498 bp, 15 predicted proteins | sample Opewatmetagenome_FD_109642 | JGI IMG/M metagenome (GOLD analysis project Ga0153916, IMG submission 109642) | Freshwater wetland microbial communities from Ohio, USA - Open water 3 Core 3 Depth 4 metaG | ecosystem: Environmental > Aquatic > Freshwater > Wetlands | place: USA: Ohio, Lake Erie... | reverse complement strand
TCCTTCATCGAGTTGTCGATGACCGTGCCGAAGATGATGTTGGCGTCGGGATGGGCCATCCGGTGGATCAGCTCCGACGCTTTTGAGACCTCATGGAGCGTCAGGTCCTTTCCGCCTGTGATGTTGATCAAGACGCCCTTGGCGCCCTCTATCGAGGTGTCGACGAGCAACGGACTGGAGATCGCCTTCTGGGCCCCGTCCACGGCCCGGTTCTCGCCCGAGGCGATCCCTGTTCCCATGAAGGCCATGCCCATGCCCTTCATGATGGACTTGACATCGGCGAAATCGAGGTTGATAAGACCGGGCTTGGTGATGAGGTCGCTGATGCCCTGGACCGCCTGCCTTAGGATGTCGTCCGCCATCTTGAAGGCGTCCTGGATCGAGGTGTCGAGGTTCACAGTTTGGAGAAGCCGTTCGTTGGGGATGGAGATGACGGTGTCCACGACCCCCTTCAGCTCCTTGAGGCCATCTCCAGCCTGTTTCGCCCTGACCCGGCCCTCGAACTCGAACGGCAGCGTCACTATGGCGATGGCCAGGATGTCCATCTCCGAGGCCAGGTTGGCCAAGACCGGGGTTGCGCCCGTTCCTGTCCCGCCGCCGAGACCGGTTGTCAAAAAGACCATGTCAGCACCCTGGATGAGCTCGATTAGTTTCTCGGTGTCCTCGACAGCCGCCTGCTTCCCGGTTTCCGGCCGTCCGCCCGAGCCCAGCCCCTTGGTGACCTTCCCGCCGATCTGGAGCTTGGTGCCGGCCCTGTTGTCGCTCAAGGCCTGCAGGTCCGTGTTGACGGCGATAAAATCGACTCCTTCGATTCCCGCCTCGATCATGCGGTTGACGGCGTTCCCGCCGCCACCGCCGATGCCCAGCACCTTGATCTTGGCGCCCAGCTTTTCCTCCACCAGATGAAACTTCAGCTTGCTGCTGTTCTCATCGTTCATGTTGCCTCCTCTCCTTCCTTATTCCTTGAGCCAATCCCGCATTTTGGCCCAGAGTCCTTTCTTTTTATCTTGAGCCATGCCGTGCTCCTGCCATATGCCGAATCCGTGGAGGATCAGGCCGACGGCAGTGGCATAGTCGGGTGTGCTGACCCGGTCGACGAGGCCGCTGACTCCTGTCGGGTCGCCCCTCCGCACCGGCAGGTCGAAGATCTCCTCAGCGACCTCCTCCAGCCCTTCGAGCAGGGCGGTGCCGCCGGTCAGGACGATGCCGGAGTTCAGCGATTTCTCGTAGCCCATCCGTTTGATATCCCCGTCCACCAGGCGGAAGATCTCCTCCGCCCGGGGCTGGATGATGTCGGACAGGATCTGTCGCGACAGGACCCGCGGCTTGCGGGCCTTGCCGACGGACGGGACCTCGATCGTCTCCTGCTCGTCCACCGCGGGCACGGAGACGCAGCCGAATTTCTTTTTGATCTTCTCGGCCTCAGGGATCGGCGTCCTCAACCCGACGGCGATGTCGTTGGTGAAGTTATCGCCCCCGATAGGAATGATCGAGGTGTACCAGAGGCTGCCCCGTTCGAAGATGGCCACCTCGGTGGTGCCGGCGCCGATGTCGATCAACCCGACCCCCAGCTCCTTTTCGTCGTGGGTCAGGACCGCAGAGGCCGTGGCGATCTGGTTGAGGACGATCTGCTCGATCTCGATCTCCGCGCGCTCGACGCAGGTCCTCAGGTTCTGGACCGAGGTGATGGCCGAGGTGACGATGTGGACGTTGACCTCGAGCTTGATACCGCTCATACCCAGCGGCGCCTTGATCCCGTCCTGCTCGTCCACCACAAACTCCTGGGGGATGACGTGAATGACGTCCCTGTCGGGCGGGATGGAGACGGCCTTGGACTGGTCGATTACCCGGCGGATGTCTTCGCGGGTGATCTCCCGGTTCTTGCCCGATACGGCGATAACCCCGCGGCTGTTGAAACTCTTGATGTGAGCGCCCGAGATGCCGACAAAGGCGGAGTCGATCTCGACTCCGGCCATGAGCTCGGCCTCCTCCTGGGCCTTCTTGATAGCCGACGTGGTCGCCTCCAAGTTGACGACCACGCCTTTCCTCAGTCCCTTGGACTCAGCCGTCCCGATGCCGATCACCTCGATCTTGCGGTCCTCGGTGATCTCCCCGATGATGGCCGCAACTTTCTTGGTGCCGATATCGAGACCGACGATGTAGCTGTTCTTGGGCATTAGTTCACCTCCTGTGGGGGGTTGGGAATCGCGGCCATCTCCACGACCGGCAACGGCTTGAAGATGATGCGGTCGTCGAAACGCAGGTCGATGTATTCTAGAGCTCCGTTCTGGATTTCCATCGTCTCCTTGTAGGATCGGATGAAGGAAAGCCTCTCCGAGAAGAGCTCTCCCCCCAGGACCAGACGGGTCTGCTGTCCGACAAGATACAGAGAGACGCTCCCAGGTTCACTTAGGTCCAGCGCTTCGACCTCCAGATTCTGGTCGGGCGCCAGGGCATCCAGGCACTTCCAGGCGAGGGTGAGCTTGTCCTGGTAATCGTCTTGGAACGAGGCGCTGTCGAGGAGCAGTGGCAGGTTGGCGTCCTCCCGTGCGGCCAGCTGCTCCAGCCACACTCCGTCCCTGTCGATCATCAAGAGACTCCCTCCGCTCTTCAGGATCGCGGCGGGCTCCCTTTCCGTGATCTCGACCTTCAAGGTGGATGGGAAGACCTTTCGCAGACGAGCCTCCCTGACCCAGCGGTGGGCTTCGATCCGGTCCCGGAGTTCCCCGATATCGAGGAGGAGGAGGTTGCCGAGCTTAGAGGCGTCGAGCAGCGCCCGGATATCCCGGCCGACGAATTCCTGGCGGCAGGCGATCTCCGCCTTCTTGACGGCGAAATCATCGCAGTTTATCAGGTAGAGATACCCTTCCGTCAGGAGGAGAAAGAAGCCGGCGATGGCCAGAAAAAAAAGGACGATGTGCTTTGAGCGGACGTTGAGCTTTCTCTGAACCTTCTTGACCGGGACCTTCTCCAGGCCGCGCTTGAATTCGAGCGGCTCCCCGAAGGAGGGGAGAACTCGTCGCCTAACCTGGGGGTTTAGGGAGGCCATGGCTACTTTTTTTCCTCCAGCACGGCGATGATCTCGGGAACGACCCTGGTGATGTTCCCGGCTCCCTGGGCCAGGACGATATCGCCTTGCCGGGCGAGGCGCCTGACGAGAGACGGGATCTTCTTGAGGTTGGGCTCGAAATGAACGTTCTTGTGTCCGAACTGCCGGACCGCCTCATAAAGCGCCCTGCCGTTGACTCCGGCGATGGGCGTTTCTCCGGCCGGGTAGATTTCGGTCACGATCAGGACGTCTGCCTGGTTGAAGGCTGTGGCGAAGCTGTCCATGAGGAGCGAGAGCCGGGTGTAGCGGTGCGGCTGGAAGAGTACGACCAGACGGCGCTGCCACCCCCGCTTGGCGGCATCCAGGGTGGCCTTGATCTCCGTCGGATGATGGCCGTAGTCTTCGACGACCATGATGCCGTTGACCTCTTTCTTCATCTCGAACCGCCGCCCGATCCCCGTGTAATCTTCCAGGGCTTTGAGGATGAGCTTGGGGGGCATGTCCAAGTCGAGCCCCGCTGCCACCGCGGCCATGGCGTTGGAGATATTGTGTTTTCCGGGCACCTGGAGCTTCAGGCCCCCGAGCTTCTTTCCCTTGCAGTAGAGCATCGAGCTGCTCCGGAAGCCCGAAAAGGCGTGGTCGCGGGCGAAGATGTCCGCTTGGCTGGAAAAACCATAGGTGATCAGCCGGCGCTCCAGCTGGGGGATGAGACTCTGCAGGTTCGGGTCATCGAGGCAGAGGATGATGGGGCAGTAGAACGGGACCTTGTTGGCAAAATTGGCGAAGGTCTTCTTGATCTCCTCCACGTTCTGATACTGATCGAGGTGTTCGTCATCGATATTGGTAAGGACGGCGATGAACGGCGACAGGTAGAGGAAGGACCGGTCGCTCTCGTCCGCTTCGGCGACGATGAAATCGCCGGCGCCGAGCTTGGCGTTGGCACCGATCGTGTTCAGCCGGCCGCCGACGATAATGGTGGGATCGAACCCTCCGTATTCAAGGACCAGGGCGATCATCGAGGTGGTTGTGGTCTTTCCGTGCGACCCGGCCACCGCGATCCCGTATTTCATCCGCATCAGCTCAGCCAGCATCTCGGCCCTGGGGATCACGGGGATCTTAAGCAAGCGGGCTTCCTGGACCTCGACGTTGGCTTCTTTGACGGCCGAGGAGATCACGGCGACGTCCGCGCCGTGGACCCGGTCGGCGCGATGGCCCTTGAAGACCTTGGCCCCGAGTTGGGCCAGGCGGAGAGTGACCTCGTTCGTTTGCAGGTCCGTTCCCGACACCTTGTACCCGAGGTTGAGAAGCACTTCGGCGATGCCGCTCATGCCGGTACCGCCGATGCCGATCATGTGGATGTGCTTGAGCCTGCGATAGACTTGCTTGACCAATCCTTCCTCCTAGCCCTTTTTCTTCATCAGCTCGAAACAGAGAGCGGCGATCCGGCCGGCAGGATCTTCCGTTTTCAAGAGCGCCAGGTTCCTTTCCATCAGGCTGAGGCGCTCCGGGTTCTGTAGATAAAAAAGGATGCGTTCGGCGAGAAGCCGGGGAGAGAGGACCTTTTCCAGGATCACCTCCGCGCCGCCGAGTCGCTCCAGTTCGTGGGCGTTCTTGGCTTGATGATCTTCCGAGGCCTGGGCGAAAGGAACGAGCACGGCAGCTTTCTGAGCCACAATGAGCTCGGCGATGGTCGTGGCCCCGGCCCGGCTGATAACCAGGTCGGATTTCTCGAAATAACCGGCCATGTCAAAAAAGAAGGGCGCGACCTCGGCCTCCGGAAAACCATTCTGAACATAGGCCGCCTTAACTCTGTCGAAATCGGCTTTCCCTGTCTGATGGAAGAAGCGGAGGCTTTCCCGTTCGGGCTTGAGAAGAGGAAGCGCCGCCGCCAGGGTCTCGTTGAGAATATGGGATCCCTGGCTCCCGCCGAAAATCAAAAGAGTGAGGATCGCTGCCCGCGGCTTGGGCCGGAGACGGGTGAACTCCTCTCTCACGGGATTCCCCAGAAAGACCCCTTTTCCCTTGAAATAGGCCATTGAGCTTTCGAAGGCGACCACCACCTTCTGCGCCCAGCGGATGAGCAGCCGGTTGGTGAATCCCGGTGTGAGATTTTGTTCGAGGATCAGTGTCGGGATCCGGAGGAGAGAGGCCATGAGGACAACCGGTCCGGCGCTGTATCCGCCGACGCCTATGACCAGCCCGGGTTTGAGGCGCACCAGCAGGAAGAGGGACTTGATCAGCGCGGGCGGCACCAAGAGCATTGCCCTCAGGCTTTTCCAGCCCCGGCCTTTGATCCCTTCGATCCTCATCGGGATAAAATGGGCGCGGTGTCGTTCCATCAGGTCCTTTTCGAGAGGGCGCCGGCTGCCGATAAAGGTCAGGCTGAGTTCTGGGTCCCTTTCCTGGAGCTTACGGCCGACGGCCAGGGCAGGGTAAAGGTGGCCTCCCGTCCCGCCTCCGCTGATGACGATCCTCCGCGAGCTCATCGCGTTTTTCGTTCCGCTCCTTTACGCTGAGAGATATTCAATATGATCCCTATGGCCGCCAGTGTGCAGACCAGTGAGGATCTCCCGAAGCTGATCAAGGGGAGGGGGACTCCCTTGGCGGGACCCATCCCCAGGACCACGGTGATGTTCAGCAGCGCCTGCACGCAGATGACGAGGGTCAGCCCGACGGCGAGGAGCTGAGCAGCCGCGGTCGGCGCTCGCGAGCCCACGACCAGCCCCCTCCAGAGAAACGCCAGGAAGAGGCCCAGAATGGTCATCGTGCCCAGGAGTCCGAATTCTTCTCCGAGGATGGCATAGATGAAATCGGTGTGAGCGTAGGGCAGGAAATAAAGCTTTTGTTTGCTCTCTCCCAGGCTCACCCCGAGGAGGCCGCCCGAACCCACGGCGAGCTTGGATTGATACGGCTGGAAGCCCTTCCCCTGGATGTCCTTCTCCGGCGACATGAAGCTGGTGATCCTTTCGACCCGGTAGCTTGCCGAGAAAAGGTAGATGGCAAAGACGGCCGCAGCCGCGGCGCTCAGGGCGGCGAGAGAACGGAGCTTGACTCCTCCAAGATAAAGCATCAGGCCGCAGATGGCGAAGATGAGGATGGCCGATCCGTAATCCGGCTCTTTCAGGATCAGCAGCGTGAACAGTCCGATGATGGCGATAGGCAAGGCCAACACCCGCCACTCATGCAGCCGGTGCCGTTTCTGTTCCAGGAAATAAGCAAGGTAGAGGACCAGGCTGATCTTAGCCAGCTCGGAGGGCTGGAACCTGACGCCGAAGAGATTGACCCAGCGGTTGACCCGGGCGACCGAGGGCATGACGAAACAGGCCGCGAGAAGGAAGGCCGAAAGGGCCAGCAGACCATAGACGATGTAGGGATTCTGATAGAAAGGCTTGCGCACGGAAAGGAGAAAAGCGATCAGAACGATCCCCGCCGCGGCGCCGGCGATCTGCTGGATGAAGAAATGAAGGGACTGATGATACTTTTCGGTCGCCAGGACGGCCGAGGAACTGAAGACCATGATGAAACCGACGGCCAGGAGGAAGACGGTGATGACTAGCAGGGCCTTGTCGAAACCGCCGGCCTTGAAAATTCCCATCGCCTAGGTCCTTCCCCGGCGCGCGGCTGCGGCCAGCCTTTGGACTTCGCGCTTGAAGGCGCGTCCCCTGGCCTCAAAATTCTTGAACATGTCAAAGCTAGTGCAGGCGGGAGCCAACAGCACGATTTCGCCGCGGCCAGCGGCCGAGAAGGCCGCGTTCACGGCTTCGCGCAGGGAGGCGGCCTCGACCATCGGGACCTGACCTCGCAGAGCCGCCGCGATCTTTTCCCGGGCTTCGCCTAGCAGGACGACTTCCTTTACCCTTCGCCGGACCTCCCGGCGGAGAAGCCCAAAATCGGCCCCTTTGTCCCGGCCTCCCAAGATGAGAACAATCCTCCGTTCAAAGCTCTGGAGGGCCTTGATGGTGGCGTCCACCGTGGTCGCCTTGGAATCGTTGATGAATTCGACGCCGCGGAGCGTCAGGACTTCTTCCAGTCGATGCTCTAGGCCCGAGAAGCAGCGGATAGAGGTCCGCATCGACCGGGACGCTGCGCCCAGCACCCTCCCGATGAGCGCCGCCGCCATGACATTCTCCTGATTGTGAACGCCGGGGAGAGGAATGTCGGCTGCCTTCATGAGGCGCTCTTCCCCGGCGCCATCCCGCAGGATGATCCAGCCGTCCCGGAGGAAACAACCCTGCCGGATCACCCTCCGCCGACTGAAGAGATACGTCTTCGGGCGAATGCTCCTGGCCAATCCGCTGAGCAGGCGATCATCGGCGTTGAGGATGGCGATGTCATGCTCCCCTTGGGCCAGCACGAGCCTCTTCTTGGCGGCGATATATTCATCGAATGAGGCATGCCAATCCAGGTGGTTCAGGGAGATGTTGAGAAAAACCGATATATCGGCCTTGAATCGCTGGATATGTTCGAGCTGAAAGCTCGAGATCTCGGTCACATAGATGTGATCATCCCGGCTCCATTCGGCGAATGAAATGAGGGGAGTTCCGATATTGCCGGCCAGGAAAGATTTGAACCCGGCCTTCCTGAGGATCTTGTTAGCGAGCGTGGCGGTGGTGGATTTGCCGTTGGTCCCCGTAATGCCGACAATCCTTCCTTTGAGGAAACGGGAAGCCAACTCGACCTCTGAGAGCACCTGGGCGCCGGCCTTCTTAGCGGCTGCGAGCAGGGGCAGCGCGGCCGCCCCCGGGCTGGGGATGATGAGGTCGGCGGTCAAAAAAGTGAGGGGCCGATGTCCGCCGGTCTCGAAGGCGACCCCCTTTTCTTTCCAAACGCCGGTTTTTAGGCCGAGTTCAGGCTCCTCCCGGATCTCGCTGACCGTCACGCTGGCCTTCCGACGGAGGAGGAAGCTGGCCAGGGCCCGGCCGGTCTTTCCGAACCCGACGATCACCACATGCTTGTCTGCGACTTCCATTTCTATCTCACCTTTTGCGTGGTCAGGCTGAAGAGCGCGAAGATGATGCCCAGGATCCAAAACCTAACCACGATCTGCTCCTCCCGCCAGCCGATAAGCTCGAAATGATGGTGGAGGGGAGCCATCTTGAAGATGCGCTTGCCTCCCGTCGCCCGGAAGTAGCCGACCTGGAGGAGAACTGAAAGCGCTTCCAGGATAAAAACACCCGCCACCGCGAAGAGCAGGAATTCCTGCTTGATCAGGATGGCGATGATCGCCAGGGTCGCCCCCAGCGATAGCGCGCCTACATCTCCCATAAAGATCTGGGCCGGGTGGCAATTGAACCAGAGGAAGGCCAGGCAGGCCCCGGAGAGAGCGCCGACGAAAACGGTCAGCTCGGCAGCCTGGGCGACATAGGCGATGTTCAGGTAGGAGGAATAGTTGATATGTCCGGCGATGTAGGTCAGAGCCGTGAGGGCGGCAGAGCTGACGAAGGTCAGTCCGATGGCCAGTCCGTCGAGGCCGTCAGCCAGATTGACGGCATTCGATGACCCGACAAGGATGAGCACGATCCAGGGCAGATAGAGCCAGCCGAGGTAGGGGACCCACTCCTTGAAAAATGGGAAACTCAATTTCAGGCTGAAACCGTCGGTCACTCCGATATAGACCAGAGCCAGCCCGATAAGGCCGGCCAGGGTGAATTGAAGCAGCAGTTTTGTCCGGCCCTTCAGTCCCAGCGATCGATGTTTGGAGACCTTCAGATAATCATCCCAGAAACCGATGGCCCCGAAACTCAGCATCGTGACAAGTCCCATCCAGACGTAGAAGTTGCCCAGGTTGCCCCAGAGCAAGGTCGGGATGAGGGCCGAGCTGATGATCAAGAGGCCGCCCATCGAAGGCGTGCCCTTTTTGGTCAAGTGGGATTGGGGGCCTTCCGGACGGATTTCCTGACCGACCTGATGTCTCTTCATCATCCGGATGAACCAGGGGCCGAGGATAAAGCTGACCAGGAGAGCCGTGATCCCGGCCATGGCGGTGCGCACGGTGATGTAGCGGAACACGTTGAAGAAAGAGACCTGCTCGCGAAGGGGAACAAGAAGCCAGTACAACACCTCAGTTCTCCTCGAAGTCAGCTAACAGCTTTTCAACCACGCGCTCGGTTTTCGTCCCGCGCGATCCCTTGACCAATACCAGATCACCGTCCTCAAGGAGGGCGGAAATTCGGGCGGCAGCCTCAGCCGAAGTGGAGAAGGTCAAGACCCGGCTCTTGGGAAGGCCGGCGGCCATTGCTCCCTCGGCGATATGGCGGGCCAGCGGTCCCACAGCCAGCAGCAGATCCCAGCCGTTCCGGGCGACCTCCCGGCCAGCCGTCCTGTGGAATTCCGTTTCGGCCGGGCCCAATTCCAGCATGTCGCCCAAGACGGCGACCTTCCTCTTGGCGGGCAGAGAGGCCAGGCCCCTAAGGGCAGCCTCCAGCGCTCTGGGGCTGGAATTGTAGGAATCGTCGATGAGCTGAAGTCCACGGCTCAACCGGATGAGCCTGCCCCTCCCGGGGAATGGAGTCAGGCGTGGAATTGCGTCGATCATCACCTCGAAGGGGAGCGAAAGCGCATGTCCCACGCCGACGGCGGCCAGGAGGTTGGAAAGATACTCCTCGTATAAGAACGGAAAAAAGACACGCTTTGCCTTCCCCTCCAGGCTGAGCTCGAAGGTCATCCCCTCAGTCCCCAATTTGCGGACAGCCGCTGCCCGGATATCGCAGGCCGGTGAAAAGCCGAAGGTGAGCCGACGTCCCCTCCATTCCCTTCCGACCTCTTGGACGAGCGGGTCATCGCCATTCAGGACGGCTGTCGCCGTCTCCCTGGCGCCTTCGAGAATCTCCTTCTTTGCCGAAGCGACGGCCTCGAGGCTGTGGAAGAACTCGAGGTGGACGGGGTTGATGTTGGTGATGACCGCGACATCCGGCGGAGCGATTCGGGTGAGGGTCCGGATCTCTCCGGGGCCGCTCGTGCCCATCTCCAGGACTGCCGCCTGCTGTCCCGGCTTGAGCTTAAGCAGGGAGAGCGCCAAGCCGAGATGGTTGTTAAAGTTCCCTTCAGATTTCAGGACATTAAAGCACGGGGAAAGAAGGCCCGCGGCGAACTCCTTAGTCGTTGTCTTGCCGATGCTTCCGGTGATGCCGATAACCTTGGGGCTATATTCGGCCAACACCGACGTCGCGAGCCTCTGCAGCGCCGCGATCGTGTCCTGGACGAGGATGAGGGCCAGGGTCGGGCTGACCGCAGCGATTTCCTGGGAGATGGCCGCTCCGCGGGCGCCCTTGGCGAAGGCGTCGAGGACGAAATCATGGCCGTTTCGCTTGGCCACGATGGCGAAAAACAACTCTCCCGGACGGCTCAACCGGGAGTCGATGTTAAAGGTGCTGAAACGAGCCGAGGGATCACCCTGGATGATCCTCCCGTCCGTCCGGGCCGCGATCTCGTCCAAACGCAGTTCGGCCATCAAGCCTTGGCCTCCAGACTTTGGAGCACCGTCCGGACGACCTCCGCATCGCTGAAATGAACGGTCTTATCCTTGAAAACCTGGTAATCCTCATGGCCTTTTCCCGCGATGAGGACGTAGTCACCATTCTGGGCTGCGGCTAGGGCTTGAGAGATGGCCTCTCTTCGGTCGGGAATGACCCTGTAGTTCTTAGCCCCCCGGCCGGTGAAGCCCTTTTCGATGTCTGCGATGATGGCCATCGGGTCCTCGGACCGGGGGTTGTCGGAAGTGATGAAACTCAAGTCAGCGAGCGACGCGGCAACATCCCCCATCCGTGGCCTCTTGCCCTTGTCCCGGTCGCCGCCGGCGCCGAAGACGAGAAGGATACGGTGGGGCTTGAGATCACGGATCGCCTCCAGGAGACTGCGCATCGCCTGGTCCGTGTGGGCATAGTCCACAAAGACCTGAAAGCCCAACGAGCTCTCGATCTCTTCCAGCCGGCCGGGGATCTTCTTGAGGGCGGAGATTCCCTCTTTGATCGTCAGCCCTGTGATGTTCAAGGCCAGCCCTGCGGCCACGGCCGCCAGGATGTTGTAAAGGTTGTGCTTGCCCATCAGGGCCGAACATATTTTCACCTGTCCGCCCGGATAGTCCACCTCCGCCTTGATCCCTGCTTCCGTAAACCGGTACTGCTCGGCTCGGACGATGGCCGCCGGCTCGATGCCGAAAGACACCGTAGTCAGGGGAAGCTCGGATATCAGGCGTTTCCCCCAAGGATCATCCAAGTTGACCACCGCCGTCCGTTTCTTCGCGTTGAGATAAAAGAGCCTCTTCTTCGCCTCGAAATAATCCTCCATGGAAACATGATAATCGAGATGTTCGGCGCTCAGATTGGTGAAGACGGCAATATCAAAATGGACACCCCAGACACGTTTGAGGTCGAGGGCATGGGATGAGACTTCGATCAGGCAATGCGTGACTCTCTGGGCGAGCATCTCGCTTAAGATCCGCTGCAGGTCAGGAGCTTCCGGGGTTGTCCGCGGGGCCGGCTGAGACATGCCAGGCCAGCGGTAGCTGATGGTGCCGACGACCCCTGTTTGATACCCCGCTTTCTGGAAGATGGATTCGAGCAGATAGGTCAGGGTCGTCTTTCCCTTGGTTCCGGTTATGCCGACGACCTTCAGTCTTTTTGAAGGGTGGCCGTAGTAATTGGCGGCGGCCAAGGCCAAGGCTTCCCGGACATCTGTGGCCTGCGCCCAGGGTCCCTTCCAGTTTTGGGGACGGGGCCTGTCGGAGAGGATGGCGGCGGCGCCGCCGCTCAGGGCCTCTGCGATGAAGTCAAAGCCGTCTTGCTTCTCTCCCCGTATGGCGGCGAACAGGAAACCGGGTTTGACCTGTTTAGAGGAGTAGGCGAGGCCGAGGATATCTGCGCCGCCATTTCCGTTGAAATGCATCCCGGGGACATCCTGAAACAGGTCCCTGAGTTTCATGGCTGGTCCTTGCTCCGAAGTTGGGCGGTCACGGTCCCTTTGTCAGGACTGAGCTGCGGAGCCTGACGCAGGTACAGCAGAACCCGGCGGCCGATCTCCCGGAATACCGGCGCGGCGACCTGACCGCCGTACTGGAGGCTGAACTTGGGCTCGTCCAGCACCACGACCATCGAAAGTACGGGGCGGTCGGCGGGGACGAACCCGACGAAGGAGGCCACATGCCGGCTGGCCTGATAGACTCCCAGGGATCGGTCCAGCTTGCGCGCGGTCCCCGTTTTCCCGGCCACGGAGAACCCCTCGATCTGGGCGGCCTGACCGGTGCCGTCGGCGACCACTCCCTCAAACACCCGGCTGGTGAGCTCGGCCGCCGTCTTCTCCGAGATGATCCTGTCTCCCGCAATGGGGATTTCGGGGCTGAACCCTTTCGGGTTGAGCGATGACCTCGTCATCCGGAAGGGGATCAGCACTCCCCGGTTGGCGACAATGTTCATGGCCTGAAGGATCTGAGCGGCGGTCACGGATATCTCATAGCCGATGGAATGGGCGGCGATCGAGGTCCGGCTCCATTTATTCAAGGGATGAAAGATCCCGCTTTCTTCCCCCGGAAGGTCGAGGCCGGTCTTCCGGCCGAAACGAAAATCCTGGATCGTGCGGTAAAGCCTTTCCTGGCCGATCCTCTGTCCGACCTTGATGGTGCCGACGTTCGAAGATTGGATGATCACTTCAGAGAAGGTGAGAACGCCCAGCTTCTTGTGGTCGTTGATCGTCCAGCCCGCCACCCTGATCTTGCCTTCGCTGCAGTCGAAGATCTCGTTGAAACCGACGACTCCGGTCTCCCGGGCAGCGGCCGCCGTGACGATCTTGAACATCGAGCCGGGCTCGAAATTTTCCTGGATCCCCCGGTTGCGGCCGAGTTCATCGGACGAAGGCGGATAGTCGTTGGGATCATAGGCCGGGGAGGTGGCCATGGCCAGGATTTCGCCGGAGGCGGGGTGGGAGATGATGACCGTCCCCCAGCTGGCTTCATGTTCACGGACAGCCTTCTCGAGCTCCCGCTCGGCGATGTATTGGATGGTCTCATCGAGAGTGAGGACGAGGTCCTGGCCGGGCTTCGGCTCCTTCAGGATCTCCCAGTCATAGCGTCTTCTATTCGCATCCCTCAGGATCAGGCTCAGACCCTTCACGCCTTCGAGCCGAGTGTTATATTGGAGCTCAACGCCGCTCTGGCCGTCTCCGTCGATGCTGACGCCGCCGAGGACATGAGCGGCCAGCGAGCCCAGGGGATAGAACCTTCTGTTCTCCTGTTGCACATAAACGCTCTTCAGATTGAGGCCGGCAACCCGGTCGGCCTGGTCCCAGCTGGCTTTTCTCTTGACATAGATATAGGTCTCGCCATCGTTGATCCGGGATTCGATCTTCTGAATCTCTCTCTCGGAGAGGTTGAGGATCTCCCTCAGCCGCTCCACGCGATCCATCAGGTCTCCGGGGCGATCGTCATCGTGGGGGATCAAGCAGACCGTCGGCGCGGGCAGACTCCGGGCCAGGATCTGGCCATGGCGGTCATATATCGTGCCCCGTTCCGGGATGATCGACCTCTCGAGCTGGCTCTGACTGATGACCGCTTGGCGGAGCCGGCGGTGCTCGATGACCTGGAGTTGGATGAGCCTCAAAGTGATGATGAAGAACCAGAGGAAAAAAAAGAAAGCCAGGATGATCGTTCGTTTGTTGATCCGGCCCTGGAAGGAAAGCCCGAGGTCATTCATGGCTGTTCGCCGGCCGCGTATCCTCGTAGATGAGCTGCTCGGGTTGCGGCTCGACGAGGCCGAGTTCTTCCCGGGCGATGCGGTCCACCCTGACAGGAGCCAGGAGCGCCGCTTTGTCCGTTTCCAGTTTCTTGATCTCTTCTTCGAGTCCGGCTCTTCTTTCCTCCAGCCGGCTCGTCTGGAACCCGATCTGGATGACAGCTGCCTGGTGCCAGACATAGAAGGTCAGCGTCGCGACCGCCAGCAGGATGCAGCCCGCCGCTGCGGCGATTTCCTTCTTGGGCAGCTTTTTCCTGACCATCAGACTTTCTCCGCTGCTCTTAGCTTGGCCGGCTTCGACCGCGAGTTGACGGCCCTTTCCTCGTCGCCCGGAGTGACCGGCTTCCGGGTGAGGAGCCGCATCACGGCGGGCCCGCCCTCGTTCCCGGCCAGCCGGGCAAAGGTGTGTTTAACGATCCGATCCTCGAGGGAATGGAATGATAGGACCGCGAAGCGAGCGCCTGAAGGGACGACCGCGGCCATCGTCTCCAGGAATTCGCCGAGGCCCTGAAGCTCATGGTTGACCTCGATGCGAACGGCCTGGAATACCTTGGCAGCGGGGTGGACCTTGCCCTTTTGAGGGACCCAGTGACAAATCTGCTCGACCAGCAGCCGCAGGTCGACCGTCGTTTCGAACTTCCTCACTTTCCGTCGGGCTACGATCTCCCTGGCGAGCCGCTTGGCCTGCCTCAGCTCGCCGTATTCCTGGAACAGATGAGCCAGCTTCGGCTCTGAATAGGAGTCGATGATCTTGAAAGCGGTCGTCTTGTTCCGCAGGTCCATCCGCATGTCCAGGGGGCCCTCCAGGTTGAAGCTGAAGCCCCGCTCGGGAGAGTCGAGCTGAAAAGACGACAGGCCCAAATCGAGGAGAAGACCGCGGACAGAGGAGAAATCGATGTCGAGCTCGGGAACATAGCGGAAGTCGGCCTGGTAGAGGAGGACGCGGTCGGCATAGGGCTTGAGGGTCTCTTTAACCCTGGACAGCGCGATTTCATCGACATCCACGCCGACCAGGCGGGCCCGGGGGTTTCTTTTCAGGATCTCAACGGCATGACCGGCCAGACCGATGGTGCCGTCGATATAGGTTCCTTCCCGGGCGCTGTCCAGAAGCTCGAGGACCTCGTTGAGAAGGACGGGGACATGTCCTCTTTCGATCATTCCGATTTCCCGCGGGGGATGAGATTGGCGATCGTCTCGAAATCCTCATCCGTCAGCGGTTTCTTTTCGAGTTTTTCGTCCAAGACCTCTCTGTTCCAAACCTCCAGGTGGTTGTTCAGGCCGATCACTTCCACCTCTTCTTGGAGCTTGGCTGCTTCCCGCAAAACCGAGTTGAGTAGAACGCGGCCTTTAGAATCGATTTCATGCTTGGCGCCTCTGCGGTTGACGCGGAGGAGGAAGCGCCGGACATCCGGCCGGAGATGGAGCGCTCCTTCCTTGGCCACGCCGGTCATCTTTTCCCAGACTGTCAATGGGTAGATCTGCACGGCTTCGTCGGTCAGGGACGTGATGAAGACATCCTGGCCGTATTCCTGTTCGATCGCCGCGCGGAATTTTTCCGGGATTTTGATCCGCCCGCTGCGGTCAATTTTCGCCGTGTAGCTGCCTATCAACATGTGTCCCGTTTTATCCCAATTTATCCCATTTGTCTAGACTATAGGGGAGCAAAAAAGCTTTGTCAAGCAGAAATTAGAAAAATTATCTATATCTTGTATATAGACTAATTAATAAGAAGGGGGGAATTGGGACCGTCCGCCGGCGCTATTCTGTCTCGATCGGGGGGCGCTCGGCCAGGAGATCTTTGGCCAGGGGATAGTCGGCCTCGGAGACCATGAACTTGATCTCTCCCATCCCGTCGACGGAAAATGGATAGACCGTCGGGGCCATCTGGCCGCGGAGAACGCAGTGGATCCCCTGGCTCTCCAGGAAATTCTTGAGGACTTCGGCCTCCACGGGGCCCATCACCTTGGTCAGCTCGCGGAGCTTCAGGCGCTTATCGACCTTGGGCTTGGCGTCGTCTTCCATAACTAGGATTTTCACCCCTCGCCTCAGTCTTGTCAAGCCCTTGTGTACCCAGAGAGGCCTAGACGATACTGCCCCCGCCCTGCTTTTTCCGCAGATAGTCCCGGAGGATCTTTTCGTGGTCAAAGGCCAACGGACGCGGGCGGTCTTCAAGCGTGAAAACTCCGATATTCTTGGCGTCGTCTTGGGCCCGGGGCCGCCCTTTGGCTATGGCCATATAAACCGTGGTGATCGTGTGAAAACGCGGGTCCCGGTGAGGGTCGGAGTAGGTATGGAGCTGCTCGAGGTGTTCGATGTCGAGCGATGTCTCCTCCCTGGCCTCCCGGACCGCTGCGTCTTCGAGAGATTCGCCATAATCCACAAAGCCTCCCGGAAGCGCCCAACCGAAGGGCGGGTTTTTCCGCTCGATCAGGACGATTCCCGGCCGGCCGTCCTCCCGGTCGACCTCGATGATGATGTCAACAGTCGGAAAAGGCTTCTTGGACCATGATGTTTTTCGCTTTTTCATCTTTTCCATCTTATGCGCTTGTCGCCTCCCGGTCAATTCCGCCTGTCTCCCCGGCCGACATCTGTCCTCCCTTGGAGACAGAGGCGGCGGTCCCGCTCAGGGAGGCTGGCCTGGTTTCCTTGGCACGATAATTGCACTATAATAAATGTGATATTCCTGGTAAAGGGAGAACGGCCATGAAGCAAAAGGGTTTGATTCTCGCGGCCGGGATGGGGTTTTTTATCTGGGTCTCTGCTTCTGCCTCCAACTATAGAGTCGTCAATCAGCAGCAGGATTTCTATTACGGCCATATCAGCTACGCCGACGTCAAGAACGACGGGCTGGATGCGCTGGTCTTCCGGGAGGGGCGCCTGACCCCGGAGATCGCGGTCCTCAACCTTCCCCTTGGTCCGGGAGACGTGATCCAGACTTCGGGCGTGCGGCGCACTGAGGTCCAGTTCGACAACGGCACCATCGTCCGGCTCGACCTCAACTCCCGGCTAAAGATCGAGACTCTCCTTGCTCAAAGCCTGAGCACGCTGAAAGAGATATCCAACCTGGTCCTGGACAAAGGACAGGTTTATGTCATGCATAAGAGGTACAGCTCCTTGGAGCTCTTCCAAGTCGTCACCCCTGGAGCGGCCGTCAAGCTCGACCACAATTCTGTCGCCCTCATCCGGCTGACCGAGGAGGGGAACACCGATGTCCAGGTGGAAAGGGGCAAGGTTTTTCTGCTGTACGGAGAAGATAAAAAGCATATCTCCCAAAAGCGGATCAACGCCAAGCAAAGGGGCGTGGTCACAGCCGAGAACACGGTTGAGCTGGTCGAGTATGAGGTGCTGTCCGATTTCAAAGCCTGGAACGAATCGCTTAACGCCCATTTTCCAGAGTTGCACGAAGGGAGCTTTCTCCCCAAGCCCATCCAGAAGCTTCCCCCGGCTGTCTTCGAGTTTGCCCAAAAGTTCGGCAACATTTACGGGGAATGGGTCTGGCATGAGCTTTACGGCTATGTCTGGAGACCCTACCTCAACGACTACCGCTATCCCTGGGGAACTTGGCAGCCCTTCATAAACGGAAGTTGGAAGAGCTACGGCGGGGATCTTTTCTGGGTCTCGAGCGAGCCCTGGGGCTGGATCCCTTATCATCTGGGCATCTGGATGTGGGACAAGAACAAGGGCTGGGTCTGGATGCCCGGCTCTCTCTTTGCCCCTGCCTGGGCAGT
>Ga0153916_10001354_pt1 | contig 17499 bp, 14 predicted proteins | sample Opewatmetagenome_FD_109642 | JGI IMG/M metagenome (GOLD analysis project Ga0153916, IMG submission 109642) | Freshwater wetland microbial communities from Ohio, USA - Open water 3 Core 3 Depth 4 metaG | ecosystem: Environmental > Aquatic > Freshwater > Wetlands | place: USA: Ohio, Lake Erie... | reverse complement strand
TTTATCACAGTGACGAACCTTTCCATCCGTATCCACACAATCCTGACGACGGCCATTCCTGCCTTCATCGAGCGCGTGAAGGAGGAGCGGGGCCAGGACATGATCGAGTACGCTCTGTTCGGCGGCCTGCTGGCAACGATCATTATTGCTGTCGCCGCGATAATCATCGCGGACCCTAGCCTGAACCCGGTGTCCACGCTGATGGACGGCCTCAGCGGTTGCGTCGACTTCCAGTCCGGCGGCTGCAACCCGTTCTAACGATTGGCGCACCATGCCAGGGAGGGCGCGCATGCCGCGCCCTCCCCGGCGTACCCTGCAGCAGGTAAACCGAGGCGAACACCGTGACCGCAGTCGGCAGCGAGGACCTCCCCACCAGCGATGCGTGCACGTTCGGCTCCCCGCGGTTCCTCCGCGCAGCCGCTCGCATCGTAGGGGCAAGGGCGTCCCGCGTCCTCGGCCTCTGGCGCGCGGTCAGCGACAGCCGGGGGCAGAGCCTGATCGAGTTCGCTCTCGTCGCTCCGCTCGTGCTCATGTTCCTCTGGATCATCGTCGATTTCGGCATCGCGCTCGACCGCCGCATTGTGCTACAGCACGCGGTCCGCGAGGGAGCGCGCGAAGCGGCTGTGAAAGTCGACCCCACTCTGGCCAAAGACATGGTGGTTGCCCAGTCGCAAGGACTCGTCCAAACCGGTCAAGTAGATGTCTGCTTCGTAGACCTCAATGGAGATGGGATCGCGAACGCGCTCGAACCGATCAAAGTCTCGACAAGCTACACATATAAATTCAGCATGCCCTTCGGCAAGCTCGCCACGGCGTGGGGCGCATCGTGGTCGGACATTATCCTTGACCCCAACGCAACCGCGGCGTTGGAGAACGACCCAATAGGGCCGGTCTTCACGGAGTGTCCGCCATGAGAATACCTGCGAACAGGAAGGCGCTGGGTAACGAGCGCGGGCAGATGCTGATCCTGTTCATCCTCGTGATGACTGTCGTCTTCCTGATCGGGGCGATCGTCGTCGACTTCGGCCTGTGGTTCAGCGAGCGGCGCGGTGCGCAGAAGGACTCGGACCTCTCCGCCATCGCGGCCGCGCAGGACCTGCTGGCGCTAACCTCCTTCTCGAGCCCCGCGGCCGGCGCATTGCAGCAACAGGCGAACGACCGGGCTACCGAGTACGTCCAGCGGAACGGGGTCACGGACCTCGCCAACGTGCACTTGCCGCAGCCCGGAGATGAGGCCGCGTGGACCGGCTGCTGGTCGGACCAGGGCGACACGTCGGACACCATGGACAGCTACCCGCTGGACGTGGAACACCCGTCCAAAGCGCTGTTCGCCAGCATCTGGGGCCTCGCGGCGCCGAAGGATCTCGGCGCGCACGCGCGCGCCTGCGTGGGCTCTATCGTAGCGATGAAGGGCATCATGCCGGTCGGGCTTCCGATCAACAGCCCGGACCTCAACAAATTCAGCCGAACGCTGTGCTGGACGCCTGACAATGACGGCGACGGCCTGCCGGAGCCCATGTTCGGCACGCGCTGCGACCTCTCCGTCTTCGACAAGGTGTCGGGCGAGGCGAGCTGGCTGGACCTGGACAACACGTCGCCGCTTCCCAAGCCGCCGACGGTCGACTGCTACAACGCCGGCGGCGGCGCCAACGAGCTGACCGACGAGATCAAGGCCGGCGGCGCGAACACCTGGTGCCGCGTCGCGCCCCAGGGCTATACCTCCGCGCAGTGCGCAAGCGCCTCGATCCCGCCGGTGAACTGGTGCGTCAAGTCGAAGACGGGCGGCCAGGCCAACAAGATCATGGACGCGTTCAACTCACTGTTCTCGACGGAAGGGCAGTGCGACAGCAACGGCGACGGCATCGACGATTTCACCACATCGATAGAGCTCGTCTCCGGCACGCCCGGGACGGAGAGCGCCTTCTACCGGGAGATCTGCCACTCGCCGCGGCTGATCACGCTGATCGTCGTCGACAACTTCGACGCGACGGGCAACAGCTTCATGCCGATCCGCGCCTTCGCGGCGTTCTTCGTCGAGGCTTGCACCATCATCGACAACAACAACGTGACGACGGAATACCCGAAGTGCGACCCGCCGCCAGGGACCCCGATCGGACAGGCGATGTTCACAGGCCGCTTCGTGAACATCCTCGGCGAGGGCGCCGTCGGCGCGCCGACGGACTGGTCGCCGAAGCGGATCGTGCTGGACCAGTAGTGACACCAACAACGGATCGAGGAGAGCGCACATGAGCAGCATCGCAACAAGGGTCAAGGCCGAGCGCACCAACCGCTGGCTGCTGATCGGAGCTTTGGCGTTCGCCATCGTGACCGGCGTGCTGGTCTTCGCGGCGCTGTCCAGCTTCGGCGGTGACAGCGGCAAGAGCACCGAATCGGCGGTCGGTCAGTCTGTCGTCGTGGCCAAACAAAACATCACCGCGAACCAGAAGATCACCGCAGACATGGTCGAGGTCGCGAAGGTGTCCGGCACCACGTTGGACAACCCCGCATCCGCCACCGCCGCCGTGATCGGCAAGGTCGCCCGCAGCGAGATCGTGCAGGGGCAGCCGATCTCGCTCTCCGTCCTTGCGCTCACCGATAACACGAAGGACTGCGGACTCGCCTGCATCCTTCCGAAGGACAAGCCCGGCATCGCTCTCCAGGGCAATGAGGTGGCGCTTGTGGCCGGTTTCGTCCAGCCCGGCGACCGCGTGAACGTGATCGGCGTGTTTCACGAAAAGCGCGGCGACCAGGACATCACCCGCGTAGAGACCATCCTCCAGAATGTTGAGGTCATGGCCGTGGCGCAGGCATCCGTCGAGCCGGTTGCGTCGTCAGACGCGAGCGGCACTCCCGTGGCGGACACTGGCAGTTCCGTCGGCGTCACCAGTGCGCGCCCGGAGGACGTGAAGCCAAACCCGCATGCGGGCACGGTGACTCTCGCGTTGACACCCGACGACGGGCAACTGCTGATCGCCGCGCGCAGCAGAGGAGAGATCACCCTGACGCTGCAGCCTCTTGGAGAGCAACCGGGCGCTCCGCCCGCGCCGACCTACTATGACCAGTTCGGCCCATTGGCGCAGCTGCCGCGACGTTAGGAGCGAAGCTCGCGCCCTATGCCGGCTCACAGACGCAAGACGGAGGACTAGTGGCAAAAACCCCGGCAGCGATGGTAGTGGACCAGGACATCCAGACACGCTTCGAGATCAAGCAACTGGTGAAGGCGTCCGGCCTGACCCTGGCAGGCGAATCGAGCTACGGCATGGAGGCGATCACGGTCGCCCGGGAGACGACGCCGGACGTGCTGGTCGTCGCCGTGAACGAGCCGATGGAGCGCCCGCTGCAGACGGTCGAGTCGCTGCTCAGCCTGCTGCCGGAGACGCCGGTGATCGTCTACTCGGACTCGAAGGAGATCGAGACGGCGCGGCGGGCGATGCTCGCCGGAGCGCGGGACTTCCTCCCCCGCCCGTTCGGCCCGGAGGTGCTGCGCGAGTCGGTCCTCAAGGCCATGGAGGCGGAGGAGAACCGCCGCCTGCGCAAGATCGGCCAGGTGGACGCCGCCCCCACGTCGGGCACGATCATCACGGTGTTCGGGGCGAAGGGCGGGATCGGCAAGTCGACGATCGCGTCGAACCTGGCGGTCGCGCTCGCGCAGCAGCGCCAGCACTCGGTGGCGATCCTGGACCTCGACAACGGCTTCGGCGACATCGCGGGGATGCTCGACCTGAAGCCGGAGCGGACGCTCCTGGACCTCGTCCGCGACCTCGACAAGGTCGAGCGCGACGACCTGAAGCGCTACCTGGTACGGCACGATCTCTCGGGCCTGGACGTGCTGGGGGCGCCGTCGATCCTCGACTGGCGGAAGATCTCGGCGGACGAGGTGCGCCGGCTCGTCGAGATGCTCGCGAAGCACTACGACAAGATCGTGCTGGACACGTCGGGCACGCTGAACGAGATCTCCGAGATGGCCGTGGACATCGCGACGATCGTGTTGTGGGTGACGACGACGGAGTTCGCCAGCGTGAGGGACACGCTGGAGGCGATGCGCGCGCTGAAGGTGCTGTCCTATTCGAGCGATCGCGTCCGCGTGTTGATGAACGCCATCTCGCCGGACGATGCGGTGCGCGTCAGCGCGGTGCAGGACGCGCTGCAGCGGGACATCTTCTGGCAGATCCCGTACGACAAGAAGGTGCGGCAGGGGACGCACCTGGGACAGCCGATCGTGATCACGGCGCCGCAGTCGGTGGCGGCGCGCAGCTTCGTCGACCTGGCGACGGTGATCTCGGGCGGGCGGATCGACCAGGGACGAAAGATACTCGGAGGCTTCAAGTGGCGGGCCGGAGCGCAGCCCGCGGTGGCTGAAGGAAACTGATCAATGGCTCTCGACATCGCAAACGCGCAACCCAATATGCACGAAGCCCCGGAGATCGACTGGAGCGGGGTCGTCCAGCAGGTCCATTTGCGCCTGCTGCAGGACATCGACCTGGCGGCGATCGAGAAGCTGGACCCGGAGCGGGCGCGGGAGGCGGTGTCCGCCGCGGCACGCCAGCTCGTGATGCAGCTACACCCGTCGATCCTGGGCGAGGACCGGGAACAGGTCATCCGCAGGGTCATCGAGGAGGCGATCGGGTACGGCCCCATCGAGCCGCTGCTGCAGGACGTGTCCGTCTCGGAAGTGATGGTCAACGCGCCGGACGAGGTCTACTTCGAGCGCGACGGCATCATCTACCTCGCGCCGTACCGGTTCCGCGACAACGCGCACATCTTGCGGGTCGTGGAGCGCATCATCGCGCCGCTCGGACGCCGCGTGGACGAGTCGCAGCCGTATGTGGACGCGCGCTTGCCGGACGGGTCGCGCGTGAACGTGATCATCCCGCCGCTCGTGCCCAGGAGCCCGGTGCTGACCGTGCGCAAGTTCCGCCCCGACAAGTACCACGTCGCTGAGCTCGTCGCGAACGGGACGATGACGCAGCCGATCGCCGACTTCTTCCACGCCTGCGTGCAGCAGCGGCTGAACACCGTGATCAGCGGCGGTACGGGCACCGGCAAGACGACGCTGCTCAACGCCATCTCCGAGTTCATCCCGAGCAGGGAGCGCATCATCACGATCGAGGACCCGATCGAGATGAAGCTGCAGCAGACGCACCTGATCGCGATGGAGGCGCGGCCGGCGAACATCGAGGGCCGCAACGAGGTGACGCAGCGCGACCTCGTCCGGAACGCGCTGCGCATGCGGCCGGACCGCATCATCGTGGGCGAGGTGCGCGGCTCCGAGGCGTTCGACATGCTGCAGGCGATGAACACCGGCCACGAGGGCTCGCTGACGACCGTGCACGCCAACAGCCCCCGCGACGCGCTCTCCCGCATCGAGAACATGGTGCTCATGGCCGGGTTCGACCTCCCCGTGCGCGCCATCCGCGAGCAGGTGGCCTCGGCCCTGCACCTCGTCGTGCAGCTCGTCCGCTACTCGGACGGCAAGCGCCGGATCAGCAACATCAGCGAGGTGACCGGACTCGAGAGCGGGATCATTACCATGCAGGAGCTGTACCGGTTCGAGCAGACGGGCGTGTCAGAAGACGGTGCGATCCAGGGCGAGCTGCTGCCCACGGGCATCACCCCCACGTTCGCCGACAGGTTCAAGAAGGCCGGCGTCAACCTCGAGTTGGGGCTGGCCGGGATGAGGTGGCGCTGATGGCTGCACTCGCCGCGCTCTCGGCAAGCGCCTTTGTCTTCGTCGTCCTGGCGTACGTCATCAGGATGCGTTCAGAGAGTCCGACGGAGGCGAGGCTGCACCGCCTGTCTGCGCAACGCGAAGTCGTCGTGACCTCTTCGGACGAAGGCCGGCCGCTCCTTCGGCGCAGCGCATCGAGTATCCCGGCGTTGAGCAGGCTGCTCAGCACGAGCCGTTACGCGGCCACCTGGGCCTTCGACATCGAGCGGGCGGGCGTCAGCCTCCGGGTCGGGGAGTATTTTCTCATCCGCGTGATCGCCGCCGCCGTCGCGTTTTTCGTGACGATGCTCGTCCTGACGAACGGCGTCGGCCTCCTGATCGCCTGCCTGCTGGCCGCGGTGGCGTACATGCTGCCCGCCTTCTGGCTTCACTTCCGCATCAAGCGGCGCCTTGACCGTATCAGCGCGCAGCTCGTCGAGACGATCACTCTGATAGCCAACGCGCTGAAGGCGGGGTTCGCGTTCGCCCAGGCGATGGCTGTGACGAGCCAGCGGGTCGGTCCGCCGATGTCGATCGAGCTGAATCGTGCGCTCCTCGACATCAACCTCGGCGCCAGCACGGAGGATGCGCTCAGCGCCATGAACGAGCGCATCGGCAGCGACGACGTGGACATTGTCGTGACCGCCATCCTGATCCAGCGCAACACCGGCGGCAACCTCGCCGAGGTGCTCGAGCGCGTCACTGAGACAATGAGGGATCGCGAGAAGGTCCAGGGTGACATCAAGACGTTGACCTCCCAGCAGCGGCTTGCCGGCTGGGTGCTTTCGCTGTGGCCCGTAGCCCTGGGACTGATCTTCCTCGCCATCAATCCGTCCATGATGTCGCTGATGTGGACCACGGGGCCGGGGATCGTCATGCTCGTGATTTGGGCCACGCTCACGGCGCTGGCGGCCTTCACCTACCGCCGCATCCTGGCCATCGACATTTAGGAGGCCGTCTGTGATTCTCTTTACTTCGATGCTCGCGTCTCTGTCGGTGTTCCTGTTCGCGCTGTGGTACATGCGCAGCAAGAACGAGCAAGAGGTGCGCATCCGGTCCCTTGGCGACCAAGAGCGCATTATTGTCGAGCAGCAGGCGTCCTTCAACCAGCGCGTCGCCTTCCCTGTGGTGGACGGCATCGTGCGCTGGGTCATGAGCGTGCTTCCGACCAGTTTCGTGGCCCGCTCGCGCCGCTGGCTCGTCATTGCGGGCGACAGGATGTCAGTGTCACAGTTTTTTTCGGTCGTGCTCGTGACGTCGACGCTCGTCCCTGCAGCGTACTTTGCGATGGTCTGGATCGCGGCGGCGGGCAGTCCTTCTGCCCTCGCACTGTTGCCGGTTCCGGTGCTATTGCTCTTTGGGGTGATGACCCCGTTCCTCGTCTTGCGGCGTGCGGCAAAGAATCGTCAGAAGCGCGTCTGGCGCGCCATGCCGAACGCCCTTGACCTCATGACGACATGCGTGGAAGCCGGGTTGAGCCTCGACTTCGCGCTACAGCGCGTGGCAGAGCGTTACGCCGGGCCGCTCTCCGACGAGATCCAGCGCGTGCTGCGCGAGATCGGCTTGGGAAAGACGCGACGCGAGGCGCTCACCGCGATGGCGGAGCGGCTTGATCTGCCTGATCTCATGACGTTCGTGAACTCGATTGTCCAGGCCGAGACGCTCGGGACGAGCATCGGTCAGGTGCTGCGCGCCCAGGCGGACGATCTGCGTCGCCGCCGCCGTCAGCGCGCCGAGCAGATCGCGCGCCAGGCGCCGGTGAAGATGGTGTTTCCTACGGTGTTCTTCCTGATGCCGTCTCTGTTCATCGTCACGATCGGTCCGATGATGCTCAACGTCATCGACACGTTGCGCAATACACCCTCACCATAGTATGAAACGGCTGGTCGCCTCCCCGTCCGCCGGTCCGTATAAGACGCTGCAGCTGCACCCGAGTGCTCCCCGCGAACTCTTGACGGAGGCATACTGGATGCTTGTGGGACGGGCCTGGCGGCGCGGCGATACGTTCGCCGGCAATGACCCGTTGATCGCCGCCCTGAACGCAGCGTATGAGTTGCTGTCAGATGAAGACAGGCGGCACGCGTTCGACCGCGACCTCGACGCGGCGCAGGTGCGCCCGCCCGTCGTGCGGCTCCGGCGGTCCGGAATCGGGCCGCTCGCTCGCACGAAGTTCGTCGCGAATCACACCGACTTCTATCACCTGCTTCGTGTCGATCGCGACGCCGACGCCGAGATCATCGCGCTGGCGTATGGAGTCCTCTCCGGTCAGGCATCCGGACCGCGTGCGGAGGCGGTGTTCCTTCGCGGTCTCCTGCGCGATGCGTACCACGTGCTCGGCAATCCTCAGCGCCGGGCGATGTACGACGTTTCGATCGGTATCGGCAAGGGCTCTCCGGATGCGCCTGCCGCGCCGGCGGAGGAAACCGGCCCTCTGGACGAGGAACAGGCGCAGCCTGCGTCTGACCCCGCCGCACCCGGCGTGCGCGACGACGATCTCACCGCCGCGGAGGCGCTCCCGGGGAGCGCGTCCGATGCTGCGCCGGTGTCCGTGCCGGCCGTGTACTTGCGCGTTGACCCGGGACCCGGATCGTCTGCGGAAGACGCCGTGCCCGTCGAAAGCGTGGCGGGCCCATTGGTCCCGGCTCCGGATGCCCTCGTCCCGCAACGCGGCCGAAAGTTGATCGACAGCGTGCGCGACGCCGCCATCACTGCCACTGGCATCGCCCGGAGCGAGGCGCGCATCGGCCTGCGCGCGAAAGCCGCCCCCGCGGAAGACGTCCAGCAGCGCCTGTTGACCCTTCAGGACGGGCAAGATGGTGCCGAAATATCGCCTGCCCCCCGCTGGCATCCCGATTACGGGGCCACGGTCGCCGGCGCCGAACTCATCTTCATCGACGGCCCGCGTGCCGGCGCCCGGGTGCCTCTCGGGCACGAAGCCGTCACCATCGGCTCTGCATATGAAGCCGATGTCATGCTCCCCGATGACGCCGGCGACGTCGCGCCGCAGCACGCCCGGATCTGGCAGCACGGCGAGCGCTTCGTCTTCCGGCAGATCGCGGAAAATGGGACGCTCGTGGGCGGCCAATCGCTCGCGCTTCCCCTCGTCATGCTGGACGATGGTGACGAGATTCAGATCGGCCGGCACCGCATGCGCTTTTCGCTCGCCGCCCGATAAGTCGCCCGACGCGCGCTCTTCTGCCCCGGTCCGGCGTCTCGTCGACCCTCTGACTTGACAAGTTACTGATCATCCGCCTAATCTTCTGCCAATCAAGCCTCAGGAGGCTGCCATGGCGAAGCGGGGGCCGAAAACCGCGGCTGGCCGGGCCGCCGTGCGCCACAACGCTGTCACCCACGGCCTGTCGTCCTCTGCTCCTCTCATCCGCGGACAGGAGCACCAGCAGGACTGGGATGACCATCACGACGGGCTCATGGAGAGCCTCGCTCCGGTCGGCAGGCTCGAAGAAGCCCTCGCGGAAGTCGTCGCGCAGATGCTCTGGCGGCTCCGGCGCATCCCCGCCTACGAGGCCGACACGATCGCCATCTCGCTCGAACGCGTCGATGACGCCGATATCGGCATCCTCGGGAAACCGCCGCCGTCCGAGCTGCGCGAGACCGAGCGCCGCCTCAAGCGCTCCCACGAGCTGGTCAGCGCCCTGCCCGGCATGCCCGATAACACCCGGCTCTCCGAAGAGGACGTGGCCTGGGTCCTCCTCGCCGTGGCGGACGAGGACGAGTCCTTGGTTCCCGCGAACCTCCCCGGCGTAGAGCCGCCCTGCCCCCTCGACGACGTGGCCGAGTGGGACGCCGGCCTCCTCCGTGAGTGCGTCGCCGGCATCGCGGAGAAGGCGGGCGGCTCGGCCGAAGGCCTCCTCGAATGGGCCGTCGGCAGTACCAGGGAGCGGCTCCTGGCGACCCGGGCTGACTTGGCGGCCGGGCTCCGCGAGGCTGACCGCAAGCGCCGCAGCCGCGCCCTCCCCGATGATCGGATACTGCAGTCGCTCGTCCGCCACGAGGCCCACCTCTTTCGCCGGCTGTTTCAGACGCTCCACGAGCTGGAGGCGCTCCAGTCCCGGCGCCGGGGCGAGCCCGCCCCCCTCACCCGTCTCCAGGTGCATGGCCTCCCGGGAGCATAGAAAAATTACAAAACAGTTTCCGCCGTGCCGGAAGGAGATGCGCCGATGGCCACCAAGCTCAAGACCTTCTCCGTGCGCAACGCCGACCGCGGGACCGTGCTGGCCACGCGCGCAACGCTCGCATCGTCGTTCGTCGCGCGTTTCTTCGGGCTCATGGGTCGTAGGGGCGTGCCGGACGGAGGCGGGCTGCTGCTGACGCGCAGCGCGTCGATCCATTCATTCTTCATGCGGTTTCGATTCGACGCCGTCTTCATCAACCGCGAGGATCGGGTGGTAAAGGTCGTGCCGACGATGCGCAAGTGGTGGGTCGCCTTCGGCGGCCGCGGCGCCAGGGACGTCCTCGAGCTGCCGGCCGGCGTCGCCGCCGCGACCAAGACGCAGCCAGGCGACCGGCTGGTCTTCGCGGAGCCCCGTGACGAGCCGTGAAACTCGCGCAGGCGAACGTTAAACGCCCGCACGTTCCTGACGGGCCGTTGCCTGCTGAAGCGGCTTGCCTGGCTGGAAATCAACACGCCGCGGCGCGCATGGCGTACAATCGGATCCTGCATCGTCATTGCCACCTTGATGGGAGGGTGCGATGGCTGGGCTCATTCCAACTGCGGAGGAATTCCGGCGCCTCGTAGAGGAGCGGCGCCAGACAAGTCCTGAGGACGACGCGTGGACGAACGTGCGCGAAGCAACGCCCATGTGGTGCGAGGCCTGCGGGATGGTGGACAAGTCGCTCAGCTTCGCGGCGTTCATGGGCGAATGGGAGTGGCAGTGCCCGTCATGCGGATCCACCGGGATGCTGCTCTGGCCGTGGGATAGCGCCGAGCGTCCCGGTCCTCGTTTTCCGGCGCTCCCGGAGTTCGGGAGGATCTATTGACACCGGTCCGGGGGGCGTGTCGCGCGGATCCCGGCATAACGGCCGAAGTCGCGGTCCGAGCAGCAGGCCGCTTCCTGTTATACCCTCCGCCGTCAAGACGTTTTGAATGCATGAGAGAGCTTTAACGGATTATCATGGACAGCCGGTCGACCGGACGCCCACCGCAAGGAGGACCGCTTTGACGACGCCCACTTCGCCCAGCGAGGAGCTCATCAGCGAGCCGACGTCGGTCGCTGACCTCGGGCTCGACCCGGGGGTACTGCTCGATCTTGCGATGAAGACGCTGTTCTATCGCGGCCGCATGACACGCTCCGACCTGGCGGAGGCCCTCAGTCTGTCCGGCGCCGTCGTGCAGGAAGTGGCACAGGCCATGACGCAGGACGGGCTGGCATCGGTGCTCGGCGCCGAGGCCGGCAGCGCGACGAACTACCTGTACACGCTGACGCAGAAGGGCCTGGACCGCGCGGACGCGGCGCTGGCGCGGAGCGGCTACGTCGGGCCCGCGCCGGTGCCGCTGCACGAGTACGTGCGGCAGGCGCGTGCGCAGACAATCGGTGAGGCGGTCGTGACGCGCGAGCAGATCCTGCGTGCGCTGGGCCGGCTCGTGCTGGCCGACCAGACCGTCACGAGGATCGGACGGGCAGCCTCGTCGCGGAAGTCCACACTGATATACGGGCCGTCGGGCAACGGCAAGACGACGGTCGTGCGCGCGCTGGGCTCCGCCATCACCGGGTCGATCCTCATCCCCTACTCGCTCGAGATGATGGGCCAGATCGTGCACCTGTACGACCCGTCGAAGCACGAGCTCGTGGACGACGAGGGCACGGGTGACGCGAATCTGCTGCGCACGCGGCCGGACCGGCGTTGGGTGCGGGTGCGGCGGCCGGTGATCTGGGCGGGCGGCGAGCTGACGCGCCACAGCCTGGAGCTCGTCTATGACGACAACACCAAGGTGTACGAGGCGCCGTTGCAGCTCAAGGCGAACGGCGGCACGCTGATCATCGACGACTTCGGCCGGCAGCAGATCCCGGCGGTGCAGTTGCTGAACCGCTGGATCGTGGCGCTGGAGGGCGGCATCGACCACCTGACACTGCACACCGGCCAGACGATCGAGGTGCCGTTCGACGTGCTCGTGCTGTTCTCGACGAACCTGCCGCCGGAGCGGCTGGCGGACGAGGCCTTCCTGCGCCGCATCCGCTACAAGGTGGAGATCCCGAACCCCACGCGCGACGAGTACCGCGCGATCTTCCGCCAGGAGTGCGCAGATCGCGGCCTGGCGTACGACGACGACGCGGTGACCCACTTGCTCACCGCCTGGTACGAGGAGCATGGCCGCGAGATGCGCGGCTGCCATCCGCGCGATGTCGTCGAGGCGATCATGGACGGGGCGACGTACGAACGCCAGGCGCCGGTGCTGTCGGCCCAGGCGATCGACGAGGCGTGCACAACGTACTTCCTGCGGCCGCTCAACGCACCCACGTAGGAGCGGCGAGTCCGACAGCCATGCTCAGAGGTCCGCCCCCTCTGTCTCGCGCGAAGGGGTTGGCCGTTAGGTGGCAGTGCAGACGCTGGCCCGGTCCGCTGCGACCCTCGCGTTCACCCGTGACCAGACGGAGTATTCCAGGAGAATGGCGATCGGTTGCCGCTCGGCTAGGGGCGCGCGCTCACGTCTACCGAGGATCAAAGCGGCTTGCGCGGTTCTCCGGCGGATGAGGCCACCACGACTTGACGAACCTTTGTCGCGCCCGCTGACGCCGGTCGATGCGAGCGTTGAACGATGCGAATGAGCTCAGCGTGATGGCGATGACCAAGGCGCCGACAACGCAGGCGGCGACCATACCTAGGACGATGTACTCCACGGCAGCCCTCGCAACAGCATCTTGTTGGGCTCGACAGGTAAGACCGTACATAAAGAACCGCTGGCTTACAGTCAAGCAAAGGCCCTGAAATGGACCGCCTGGAGCGCCACGCGGTCCGGGCCGGGGCGCGTCGTCCCGGAAGCTCTGGAGGGCGTGCGGGATGGCGGAGCTCCATTGGGTCGTCGTGCCGGCTTAATCACGCGACGCCTCGAGGTCGCGCCGTCCTCCTGCGATCCCGGCCCTATCGCAGGCTCCAGATGAATGCGATGGACGTCGCGGCCGCCAGAATCGAGATGGCCAACGGAACCTGAGGCACCTCCGCACCGGTCAAGAGCGGGTAGCCCGCAAACAGGGCCAGGCACGTCAGGCTGAGGATCAGGCATCCGATTGCGACGTGAATCGTCTCGTTCCATCGTACGCCTCTCGATGCTGAGGACGGCTCCGTGCTCGGATCGAGAGGCGCTCGCGCCGGCGACTGGCCGAAGTGCCGCGAACTTGGGAGCGCCTGCGCACTGGAACGTGACGACACGGCCGCGGCCGAAGGCGTGTACGCGCTCGGCCACGCCCTAGAGATGCTTGGGGAACGCAACCATGCGGGACACGGTACGAGACAGCGCTCGCCGTCGACCGAGCCACCGGAAGGCGCGCCGACGACTTGCAGCGCTGCGCCGACGGTAGCCAGAGGCCGCGACGGCTCTGCGTCGCGGCCTGTGCCAACTTGCTGTCGCTGCGCCCCTATTTCTTCACCTTCTTGGCTGCCGGCTTCTTCGCTGCGGGTTTCTTCGCCGCCGGCTTCTTGGCGGCCGCCTTCTTCTTGGCTGGCATCTTGCCCTCCTACTCCTACGTGTCCTCCTGGTCAATGACGCTACTATACTCGCGGCTCGGCTGTGTTCAAGGGGAGCGCTGCTGTCGCCGCTAACCAGCTCCTTGCGGGCTGGCTACAAATTGTGCAATGGAACTGAACACGCACTCACCGCCGATGGCATCTGCGTCACCATCGCGACGGCTGGCCAAGGCTTACCGGTCTTCCGTGCGCCGTTCGCCTCGTTTAGTCACTGCAAGCTGGAGTGGCGAACGGCGAAGACGATCGCCGACGCGCGACGTGCGATCGCTTCCTCGATTGGCTCCCGCGCGTCCTCCACGTGGGAAGGGCGATAGACCGTTAGCGCCACTCCACGGAAACGACCTCGATGGGCTCCGATATGCCCTTCAGATTGACAGACCGGGGCTCCGAGACCGCGAAGCGGCCCACGGCAGTCTGTTTGCTCGCCAAGATTTGTCCGCCCTCGGCGAGGGCGGCGATGCGCGCTGCCTCGTGCACGCCTTTGCCACGGAAGTTGCGCCCAGCCTGCGTGGCGTCGGCCACATGAACGCCGATGCGCACTTGGGGAGCGAAACCTTGCGTCTGACGGTGCTCAGCGAGCATACGCTGGATCGCGACGGCGCAGGCGAGAGCCGCTTCGGGGCTGTCGAAGCCCACGAAGAAGCCATCGCCCGTTGAGACAACCTCTTCGCCGTGGTGGGAAGCGAACATCGTCCGCAAAGCCTGGTCGTGCCAGCGCAGCAGGGCGCTCCACGCCTCGTCGCCCAGCGTCTCGACCAGGTTTGTCGACTTCACGATGTCAGTGAACATGAACGTCTTGCGCACGTGGTGGGTCTCGCGCGCTGTCGTTCCGCGCAACTGCCAGGGGAGCAGTTCCTCGAGCTCTTCGATGACGATCGCTTGGGTCGGGCAGGAGAACGCGGCCTCGCGTAGCAGCTCGTCGTCGACGCTCGACGCATCGACGAGCTCGGCCTTCTGCAACTCTCCCGGAAGCCAGTCGAAGGCGGTGGGCGCCAGGGTCACGCAGTTGCCCGCGCCGATGCAACGGTGGCGATCGATCCGAACGTTCAGCATCCGTTACACCAGCCCGCCCGTCATCGCCACGGCCGTCGCGTCGGCCCGGGACGAGGCACCGATCTTCACGAACAGCTCCGCCAACTGCCGCGCGACGACTTCCTCCGTAGTGCCGAGCTCGGCGGCGATCTCGCTGTTCGTGCGGCCTTCGGTCAGGAGGCGCAGCAGCGCCGTTTCAGCGCTGGCCAAGAAGGTAGCGGCCTGGGCCTGGCTCGTGCCTCCGCCCTTCTCCACCGTTCCGCCAAGCCGGGTCAGCTCGCGCCCTATAGGCGTGCGAAACCACTTCACCCGAACTCCTTCATCCATCATGCGCTGCGCCACGAGGCCGAGCATCAGCTGCAGCTGGTCGCGCACCGCCGCCGCCTCGCCTTCGTCCCCGTAGGTCAGCACGGCATCGGCCGCCGGCAGGAGGATCGGCAGGTTCAGGTCCTCCTGCATCGCAGCCTTTAGCGAGGCCAGCGTCGCCCGCCCCGCCTCGACAGCTGCCTCCGGCTGGTGTCTGGCAATCGCGATCCGTGCAAGCGCGGCAGTTGCTTCGGCAGCCCACGGCGGATGCCCGGGCAGGAGCGGCGTCAGCGTCTGCGCTTCGCCGGCGGCGCGCTCGGCAACGGCCAGAAGCGCCTCGTCGTTCTGCTCGGCGCCCAAGCGGGCAGCCTCGAGGGCGAGCTGCGCCAGTGCCTTGCAACGGGCCGCAGGCCGCCCTTGATCGGCGGCCAGCCGGACGGCGCGCTCGAGATGCTCGCGCATACCGGCGGCGTCGCCGGCAGCGGCCTGGACGCTCCCCCGCCACGACTCGATCTGGCGGGCCCGAAAGGCCGTGGGCTCCGTCGACGCGATAGTCGCGGCTACGCCGAGCCAGCGGTCCGCCTCAGCCAGGTCGCCGATATCAGCGTGCGCCATCGCTGTGCTACCAGCGATGGCAAATTCCAGCGGACGCTCTCCCAGGGTCTGCGCTGCCGCGTAAGCTTCTTGGCCCTTGTCGATCGCCATGTCCGGAAACACTTTCGCCCGCGCGTAGATGTGCGCGCCGAAGAGCATCTGCGCTTCCGCCAGCGCCCGCTCGCTCTCCTTCGTCAGCGACTTCATCCGCATCATCAGGCGCCGGATCTCCTCGATGCGTTTTGGCGAGCCATTCACGTGGATCTCCGGGCCCCAGACCGCGTAGGCCATGGCGATGATTGTCGACATCACGCCACGGCGATTGCCCAGCTTCTCGTACACCTCCAGCGCCCTACGGAAGTGAGCATCTGCGTTGATGGCAAGGGGCGCCGCGGGCGTGTCCGGCAAGATCGTTTCCAAAGCTTCACCGGCTACCACGCGCCGCAGGATGTCGATGTGTCCCCCGGCTTGCACGAGCTCGACGTACCAAAGACGGATGCGGGAGACCGCAATCATGCCCAGCTCCCGGTGGGCACCTGCAATGGCCGCTTCGTCGTTAATTCCTTCGGCCAGGGCCGCGGCCCGATCGTACGCCTCCTCTGCCCCGTCCAGGTCTCCCTCTGTCGGGTTCTGGACGTAACCCTCGCCGATCTCCGTGCGTAGCAGGTCTTGGCCGAGCTCGAGGCAGGCCGTGAGCTCCGCCATCGTGTCGCCGCGCTCGGCGGCCAGCGCTCGGACGCGACCGGCCAGCTCCGCGGCGCGTTCCGGCTCCTCCGATAGACGAAGGGCAGCGGCCCGGCGCAACATCACGTCAAGCTCCAGGTGGGAGTCGCCGAGTGCGTCCGCCAGAGCAGCCAGCTCCGCCAAGCCCTGCAGCCGCTGGGTGGACCGGCGCAGCATGCCAAGGGCATCATCCTGGAGGCAGAGGAGGGCGACCCTATCTTGAGGCGTGGAGGCGACCGCGTGGGCCAAATCGACAAGGCGCAGCACCTCCTCCGGAGCGTTGACCTCTAGCGCAGCCCTCGCTGCCTCGATCGAGGCGCGGGCGCAAAGCTCGCCCTGGCCCGAGGCGCCCGCGTGCTGGGCAATTAGCGGGAGGCTCGCCGTCGGCGGCTCTCCATCAGCGGTCAGCATCTCGACGATGGCGGCGTGAATCGCGCGCCGGCGCTGCAGCGTCAGCGTTGACGCGGCATACTCCCTGATCTGCTCGTGCGTGAAGGCGTAGTCCGCCGCCGAGCCGACGGGGTGCTGCACCAGCATTCCCGCCGCGACCGCCGGAGCCAGCGCTTCCGCGAGCGAATCCACGTCTTGGGCGTCGTCCTTGAGGCGCAACTTGACCTCGCGTAGGTCACGCAGGCTGAAACTGCGTCCCAGCACGGCCGCCTCGGACATCGCCGTCTTCGTCGCTTCCGGCAAACGGGCACCACGGCGTCTGATGAGCGTCTGGACAGCGGAAGGGAGGAGGCGCTCGGCGTTGCGCGCCAGCGTCCAGACGCCGTCGATCTGCTGGATCAGGCCGGCGTCGCGGTAGGCGTGTGCTTGCTCGGCGAGCACGAACGGCACGCCTTCCGCCTGGGCATGCATGATCGCGGCGCTGGAGAGATTGATCGGTGCGCCGAGAACCTGCTGGAGGAACTCGGTCGACTCTGGTTGGCGGAAGCGCGCGAACTTCAACCGTCGCAGGATGCCCATGCGCTCCATGTCGGCCAGCAGGGTCACTGCTTCGTTGACGAACGCGACCTCATCGCCCCGCGAGGCGACCACGAAGAGTATCGGACTGGCGGCATCGACCCGAACAACGTAGCGCAGGAGCAGCAGGCTGTCCTCGTCCGCCCACTGCAAGTCATCTATCAAGATGGCCAGCGGCTTTTCGGCGGCGAGCGTCCGCAGCGCCACCGCCGCCAAGTCGAAGACGCGCAAGAGCTTCTGATCGTGGGGTAGTGTCTCCAGCCCTGCGGCGCTCCGGTTCGAGAGGGCGTCGACGGCGCGTCTCAGTGGCTCCTTCGCCCGACTCCCTTCCACCGCCTCCAGCGCTCCCGCCGAGCCGAAGATGCTCCGCGCCAGCAGGAACGGGCCGCGTATCTCCTCATCCGCCGTGACGGCGATCGCGGCGAAGCCGTTGACGCCGGCCAACTCTTCGACGGCGAGAAGGAAGCGGG
>Ga0153916_10001352_pt1 | contig 17506 bp, 12 predicted proteins | sample Opewatmetagenome_FD_109642 | JGI IMG/M metagenome (GOLD analysis project Ga0153916, IMG submission 109642) | Freshwater wetland microbial communities from Ohio, USA - Open water 3 Core 3 Depth 4 metaG | ecosystem: Environmental > Aquatic > Freshwater > Wetlands | place: USA: Ohio, Lake Erie... | reverse complement strand
TTCAACGTCTGGGGTGAGCTGGCCGCGATCATCCTGGGGCTCCCTCTCTCTATCCTTTTCTGGTTCATCCTCGGCTTCGAGCATCGGCCCTTTTGGCAGAGCACCGGTTTTCTCTTTATCTTGAGTGTCACTCTCCTGATCGCAGTTTCACTGCTGACAAAGCCCGAGTCTGAAGAAACCCTGGTGCGCTTCTATGAGCGCTGTCGGCCGCCAGGGATATGGAGATCGATCCGGCGAAAAGCCGCTCCTTCTGAAGAAGGTGAGCCGCCCATCGGCCGGCTCGCGGTCAACTGTCTCCTCGGAATCGCCTCCTGTTTGGGGCTTGTGATCATGACCAACTCTCTGTTCGCCTCGGACTGGGTGTTATTTGCCGCCGGCGCATTGGGCTTCGGCCTGTTTGGGTACTGGTTAATTAAGAGGATATTCGTGGAGAGGGATGTCCCTTCCAGGTAACGGATGATTTGATATCCGCCCAGGCCCTGATCTATAATCCCTTATCCGAGGACGAGGCATCTTTTCTGCCTAAGGTCAAAGGAGGAACCAAATGAAAAAGATCTTCTTGATAACCCTGATCGGCGCGATCTTTATCATCCTGAGCGCGGCAGCAGAGGCCAAGCCGATCCTGGCCCAGAAGCCAGCCCTCAGCCGAACGCAGGTTGTTTTTACTTACGCCGGTGACCTCTGGAGAGTCCCCCGAGATGGAGGGGCAGCTCAGAGACTGACCTCCGGCCCGGGAGTGGAGACCAACCCCGTTTTCTCCCCGGACGGCTCCATGATCGCCTTCACCGGCGAATACGACGGCAACGTGGATGTTTTTATCATGTCTTCGGAAGGCGGTGAACCCCGGCGTCTGACCTGGCATCCCTCTCCAGACACCGCCCTGGGATGGACACCAGACGGGAAGGAGGTCCTCTTCACCTCAGGTCGCACAGCTTACTCCAGGTTCAATGAACTTTTCATGGTCAGTGTGGAGGGCGGTTTTCCAGAGAGACTCCCTTTGCCCATGGGCTACGAGGGAACTTTTTCTCCGGACGGAAAGCGCCTTGCCTACGTCCCCTTGCGGCGTGCGTTCAACTTCTGGAAGCGATACCGGGGAGGCACGGCCACTCCGATCTGGATCGCCGACCTGTCCGATTCGAAAATCGAGAAAATCCCGCGGACGGATTCCAACGATTATGAGCCCATGTGGGTCGGAGACAAGGTCTTTTTCCTCTCCGACCGCGAGGGACCGGTAACCCTCTTCTCCTATGACGTCAGGACAAAGGAAGTGAGCCGGGCGCTCGAGAATAACGGTCTGGACCTCAAGTCGGCCTCCGCCGGCCCTGGGGCGATCGTCTACGAGCAGTTCGGCTCCCTCAATCTCTATGACCTGGCTTCCGGGAAAGCGAGCCCGTTGTCCGTCTCCATCGCCGGCGACATGCTCGAAGTCCGGGATAAATACGTGAATGTCGGCGAGAGTCTCACCTCACCTAGTCTATCTCCGAATGCGGCCCGAGCCGCTTTTGAGGCCCGGGGAGAGATCATCACAGTGCCCGAAGAAAAGGGCGATCCCCGCAACCTCACCAATACGCCGGGAGCCATGGAGCGATACCCGTCCTGGTCTCCCGATGGACAGAAGATCGCTTACTTCTCGGATGAATCGGGGGAATACCAGCTCCATGTCCGGGACCAGAAAGGAATCGGCGAGGTGGTCCGCATCGAGCTCGAAAAAAAGCCGTCCTTTTATTTTGCTCCCCGCTGGTCTCCCGATAACAAGAAGGTCGCCTATGAGGACTGCCACCTGAACCTCTGGTACGTCGACCTGGAAAAGAAAATGCCGGTCAAGGTGGACAAGGACCACTTCCAAGGCAACCTTGTTCCCGGCTGGTCGCCTGATTCCAAATGGCTGGCCTATGTCAAGCGGCTGCCCAACTATCTTGGCGCCGTTTTCCTCTATTCCCTGGAAACCGGGCATAGCGCGCAGGTTACCGACGGTATGAGCGATGCCAACCTCCCCGTGTTCGACCCCGGCGGAAAGTACCTCTTTTTCACGGCCAGCACCGATTCTGGAGCCTCTCTTCAGCCGGACATTCACAGCATCTTCCGGGATGTGAGCAGCACCATTTATCTGGCCGTGCTCGACAGAACGGAGCCGACGCCCTTCGTTCCCCAGAGCGATGAGGAGAAGCCGGAAGACAACTCGAAGAAGACATCCGCTGAATCCGGCAAGAAAGATGAGGAGAAGAAACCGGATAAAAAGGACGTCGTCGTGAAGATCGACCTCGAGGGCATCCTCCAGAGGATCCTGGCTGTTCCCATGCCTGCGCGCCGCTATTACGGTCTCCAGACCGGGGAGGCGGGGACGCTCCTGGCCGTAGCGGCCGAAGCGCCGCTTCCGGGGACGTTCTTCTCTCAGAGCTCCTCCGTTCATCGTTTCGATCTCAAGGAACGCCGCGCCGACACGATATTGAACGGCGTCGATTTCTTTGAGATGGCCCGGAGCGGAAAAAAATACCTGTACAGCCAAAAAGGAAGCTGGCGCATCGGAACGCTCAAACCGATGCCCCCGTCAGGCGCCCCCGCTCCGCCTCCAGCACCCGGGCCGGGCTCCGAAAAGACTCTGCCGACGCAGGACATCCAGATCCGGGTCAAGCCCCTCGAAGAGTGGCGCCAAATGTACCGCGAAGTGTGGAGGATCGAACGGGAGTTTTTCTACGACCCCAACCTCCATGGGTTGGACGTAGAAAAAGCGCAGGTGAAATACGCTCCCTATGTGGAAGCGGTTGCTTCAAGGATGGACCTCAACTACCTCTTTGCCGAGATGCTGGGAGAGATGACGGTGGGCCATCTCGGCGCGGGAGGCGGCGACATCCCCCGTCCGGAACGGGTGGCGACCGGTCTCCTCGGAGCGGACTACACCATTGAGAACGGGCGCTATCGCTTCGCCCGTATCTATAGCGGGGAGAACTGGAACCCCCAGTTGCAGGCTCCGCTGACCCAGCCCGGAGTGAACGTCAAGGCCGGCGAATACCTGCTGGCCGTGGATGGCCGGGAGGTCACGGGCACGGACAATATCTATGAATTCTTTGAGGCTAAGGCGGGCAAACAGGTCGTTCTCACCATCGGGCCGGAGCCAAAGATGGAAGGTTCGCGGGAGGTGACCGTCGTCCCCATCAGCAGCGAGACGGCCCTCCGCAATTTTGCCTGGGTCGAGGACAACAGGCGATATGTGGAACGTTTGACCAAAGGAAAGGCGGCCTATGTCTACATGCCGGATACGGCCTTTGGAGGATACACCTACTTCAATCGCTATTTTTATGCCCAGGTCGGCCGTGATGCCCTCATCGTCGACGAGCGTTTCAACGGCGGCGGCATGCTGGCCACGGACATCATCGAGCGCTTCGGGCGCAAGATGATGAGCCTCGTCGCCACCCGCGATGGAGAGGACCAGGTCCAGCCTCAGGGGGCGATCTTCGGGCCCAAGGTCATGCTCATCAACGAGTTCGCCGGGTCGGGCGGGGACGCCATGCCCTGGTACTTTCAAAAAGCTCAAGTAGGACCCCTGGTAGGCAAGCGCACCTGGGGAGGTCTTGTCGGCATGGCTGGGGCTCCTAACCTTATGGATGGGGGCTATGTAACGGCGCCGGCTGCCGGCGTCTGGAGCCCGGACGGGCATTGGATCGCCGAGAATATCGGGGTCAAACCTGACGTCGAAGTGGAGCTTGACCCTGCCCTCGTGAGGCAAGGAAAAGACCCCCAGCTGGACAAGGCGATCGAGATCGTTGTGGAGGGGCTGACCAAGAATCCACCGCAGAAGCCGAAGCGCCCGGCCTACCCCGATTATCATAAAAAATAGGCCAAACCCGGCCGACCTCATCGAGTCGCTTTACAGGGATTGAGCGGATCCGGGGTCTTGGCGCCGGAGAATTCCCTAGAACTTAAAGTTCAGACCGACCTGAAGACTGAAACCCGAGAGGTCAAGCACCGCCTCCCTGGCGCCTTGACCGCCAGGTGCTCCCGCCGAAGGGATATCCAAGCGTGGATATTCCTCTCCCTCAAAGTAGTAGAGAGTCCCCTGGTCTTGGACGTCGGTACTTTGGCCTCCAGACCACTCGTAGGTTAGCTCCTGGCCCTCGAAGCCGGAGATTTTCGCGTATCTCCCAAGGACTTCGATGCAAAAGGCCAGCCTCCTGTTCATGCGGATCTCCAGGCCGAGGCCTCCATGAAGGCCCAGTTGCCGGGCTTCCACTCTCTGAATGATGGAACTGGCATAGTAGGGGGTTGTTGTGCTTCCGCCATAATGAAAATCGGCGAAATAATACTCCGGACCAACTCTGAGGGAAATGGCCAGCAGGCGATTGAGCGGGATCATGGTGAACAGACCGAGCCTAAGAGAGAGAACTTTTATCTCCGGAAGCCCCGTCAAACGGTAATCATACGGGGAATCCGGCCAATGGAAGAGAAGCGTGCTCTCCTGGTGGGCTCGAATCAAGCTCCCTCCCATTCCGACTCCAATCCTGGGAGTGAAGTAATAGACGATGTCTCCGGTCAGCTCGTATCCGTTGTGGAACGGTTTCTTATCGTTCGTTCCCAGTTCAAACCCGGCAGAGACGATTTCCGCGGCCTGCCGGTCATACATGCCAGCAGTCCCTTCGTCAATATCGCCGCCGGCGAACATTGTCCAGGCCCCCTTCAGCTTGATCTGGATCCCCACTCCCTTGAACTCCCCCTCTTCCTCCTCTTGAGTCCAGCCGGGAAGGCAGATCAGAAGCAGCCCAAGTACGAGCAGCGACAGGAACGCTTTATCGAGGCCTTGGCGGTCAAGTCTTCCTGCAGTTCTTTTGCCTCTCGACATTGGACCCCTCCGCATGTTTATTCCGCTTAAGAGAAGGCTCAGTATATCGCTAGAGATGCCAAGAAGTCAAAGTGACGGAAGCGGGCGCAGCCTTGATTTTGATTATTAGGAATGATATGCCTTACCGCGTGGTCACGCTGAAACGCCGGGATCTCATGAAGCTCGGGCTTTCCGGTATTGTGCTCTCCTGCCTGAAAAGCGGTTGCGAAAATAAAACCTCGTCGGATCCGCCTGACTCGCCCGAGCAGTTTTACGAACTGACCGACGGCCAGACATTGTATGACGATTTTGACGGGCATGGATGCCTTCAGACCTACAACAACCAGAATAAGGCCGAAGCGGGCAAGATCAGTTCCGGGACCTGGACTCCCACTGATCCCGGAGCAGAGGTTGTTCAAAATCCGGCCGCTCAGGGACTATTGACCGTCGTCAATGAGGACCGACAAAGAGTCGAATACCGCCTCAAGGAGAGGCAATCCCAGGAAACGAAGTATGTTTTTGATGCCGGCGGAAGACTTCTCCAGGCTGTTCCCCATATACCCGGGCAGCCATATCACGGTTCTAAGAGACTTCTTTGGGTGGGGACCCGGGCCGGCCGCTATGATACAGAAAGCGGCTCTTTGATCGTGGAGAAAGGGAAAGTCTATGGGAGCGCTGAGCCTATGCTTATGGGAGGGAGCGGCTGGGTCTTGAAGTTAACCAACAGTCTGCCCGGCCTTCTGGCCTGTATCCTCACGAGTCCAAGAGATCTCGAGTTTGCGGAATATAAAACATTCAGCGCCGACGTCATGGTGCCCTCGAATTCGACTGGCCGGGCTTACTATGCCTCGGTGTGTTATCATACAACCGTTCCGGAACAACCCCCGGGACTCAGCTGGCTGACCGATCTTGGCATCATCAGACACGCGTTCAGTGAGCCCAGTTTATTCGCTTCTTGCATCAATAGAAATACAGAATATCGGATTAATATGGATCTGGGACAGGCCCGGCTGGACACGTGGTACAACCTGCGGATGGATGTGGTGACCCGAAGCGGGGATGCCACGCTTAAAGACAATGAACTCCGGATTGAATACTATGTTAATGGAGAATTAAAAGGATGGCTGATGCCTGAAGATAGTCAACTCCTCCTTGATCGCGAGAGAACAGGAGCGGGCCCGCTTCGGTGGCTTAGACTGGCGAATAGCGAGATGCCCGAAGGGGAGAGTGTTGCCTTTTTTGATAATGTAAAAGCTGTCTACAGGAACCGGATAAAATAAAATCCAATTCCGCATCCAAATTGAGTACTATTGTACCCAATGGTCGTTCAGTTAAGATAAGTCATTATGCGTGGCAAAGCGTTCCTATTCCTGGGCGTCCCGGTTCTTTTGGGCCTGTCTCTCCTGCAATGCCGGCAGAAAGAAAGCGCGGATCTGGTCCTGGTCAACGGCAGGATTTATGCCGTCGGCGGATCCGACGCCTACATTGAAGCGGCCGCCGTCAAGGCCGGGAAGATCCTGGCCCTCGGGCCGAACGAGGCGATCCGGAAACAGATAGGCCCTTCTACACGGGTCGTTGACCTTGCCGGGAAGCTCGCGCTTCCAGGTTTTATCGATGCCCATTGCCACTTCGCCTCGGGAGGAAAATCGTTGTCCGGCCTGACGCTCAGGGAGGCGAAGTCGGTGGAGGGCGTTCAAAGGCTGGTTGCCGCAAAGATCGAGGAGCTTCCGGATGGAGCGCCCGTTTTTGGGAGCGAGTTCGACCATACTCTATTTCCCGGGGCCGAGTGGCCGACCAAAGAAGACCTGGATAAGGTCTCCCCTCACAATCCCGTCGTTCTGGAGAGAGTCGACGGGCACTCCCTATGGGTGAATTCACTGGCGCTCAGGCTTTCAGGGATATCGGAGAAGACCCCGGATCCGTTCGGGGGCGAGATATCTAGAGTCTCCGGCAGCGAAGAGCCCAGTGGGATCCTTAAAGAAGCGGCCACGCGTCTGCTAAGAATCCAGCCGCCCGAAGCGGACACGGAAGAGGATATCAAGAGGGCGCTCGCCCTGGCCGCACGCCTCGGGCTCACGGGAATACACACTTCTGCGACCTTGAAAGAGCTGGAAATCTACCGGAAGCTTGAAAAGGCCGGCCAGCTGACTCTCCACGTCTACGCCTGGCTGCCCGTCCAGGAAATCGACCGCTACCTCAAAGACAACATCAGAAGCGGACAGGGAGACGAGATGGTCCGTGTCGGCTTCCTGAAGATCTTCGCCGATGGGACGGTGAGTTCTTCGACCGCCCTTCTTTTTGAACCGTTCTCCGACGAGCCGGACAAGCGGGGCGAAGCTCAATACGAGGAAGAGGAACTCTACGGCCTCGTCGAAAAAGCTCACCGCAACGGATATCAAATCGGGATCCACGCCATCGGGGACAAAGGGATCCATTGGGCGCTCGACGCGATCGAGAAAGCCCAGCGAGAATTCGGAAGAAACGGGGCTCGCCATCGCCTCGAGCACTGTTCGCTCCTCCATCCGGACGACGTCAAGAGGTTCGCCGAATTGGGGGTCATCGCCTCCATGCAACCGACGCACTGCACCACGGACCTCGTCTACTGCGAACGAAGGTTCGGGAAAGAGCGGTGCCGGGGTGCGTATATCTGGAAGACTCTGGCCGACGCGGGGACCCATCTGGCTTTCGGAACAGATTGGCCGGTTGAGCCGTTAGACCCGATGAGGGGGCTCTACTCGTCGGTGAGCCGGCAAAACATCGACTCCGGCGATCCCCCCGGGGGATGGTTTCCCGACCAGAGGCTGTCTATCCGGGAAGCAGTTAGATACTACACTTATGGACCGGCCTATGCTTCCTTCGAGGAGAGTATAAAAGGCTCCCTCCAGGTTGGGAATCTCGCCGATTTCGTCGTGCTTTCTGAGAACATACTGGAAATCGAAGCGCCGAGGATCCTAACCACCAAAGTCCTTTACACCATCGTGGGAGGGAAGGTCGTCTTCCAGGACAACTGACCATGACGCTTCTCAGCCTGGCTCACGACCGGCTGACTCTGGCCTAGAAGAAGAGAGGGCCAGAAAAAGAAAGGCTTATCTTCCCAGGATGTAGAGGACGCCCATGATCACCGGCTGGTGGACGATATAGATCAACAAGGAATGACGTCCGGCGGCGTTGACGAACGACTCCGGAAGGCGCCATGGCAGAAGGCTGCGCTTAGGGGCGTAGATGGATTTGCCCAATGCCGTCCCGATCAAGAAGATTCCGAGCCATGGGACCAAGGGAAAATAGTCGAACGAAGCGTACGCAGGGCTGTGGATTCCGAAAGGCAGGAGCCAATCGAAGCGGATGGCCAGCCCTGTGTTCAGCCTCGGGAGCACCGCTCCCAACCCCAGGACGAGCGCTCCCCAGGCGGCGCAGGCGACCGGCCCGGCTTTTTTGAAGGCCGCGCCATAGAGAAGGATAGATACCGCCAGGCACTGGAGGATCCCGAAATAGATGGCCGAGGCTCGATCGAAGAAGGTGGTCACCGCCGTCACTGCGAGCGACACGACCAGCAGCCGGAGGCCCCGGCGCACGTTGTTCCGGCTCAAGGTGCTGCTGATGCCTGAGAGGACGACGAAGAGCGCGGCGAAGAAGTACTGGGCCGCCTTCCAGGCGACGCTGGAAAGGTCGGTCGAAAAACCAAAGAACCTCTCCACCCCACTGAATTCGCCCAGATCGAAAAGGAGATGGTAACCCACCATCAGGATAATGGACAGGCCGCGCAGGAAATCGATCTCCCAGATGCGCCGCGCGCCGTCAGTTTCACTCACGGCAAGAGGATATTACGGACCGACCTCGAGCGTCAAGGAGTTGAATTCGCCGCCTGTTCATTTCTCCCGGACGATCTCTTGGCATCCCGAGATTTGATTATCCGATGAAGTGATCCTTGAAGATCTCCGGCCGATAAAAATGGCCGCTGTCTGATTCCCCTTACCGGTGGAGCGGATCGTATTATGGCTGATCTGGATATCATGGGTTTCGCCGCCAATGTAGAATCCGCTCGACTCCTGTTCCAGGCCGTTGTTCTCTATGATATTATGAGCAAAACTGTTCCGGTGGCCGCTGTTCTGTTCGTTTTCATCACGGAACAAAATGCCATGCTCGCCATTCTCATAAACATGGTTATTTTCAAATATGTTGTCCGTGTCCTTGTGCCCGATCGAGATCCCGTTTTCCCCGTTTGCATATACCGTATTGTTCCTGAAGATCCCGTTTTGTACTCGCCAGCATAAAAAGATCCCGTCTCCCTTGTTATCGTGGCTGATACAGTTGTCCATGACGGAATGGTCGGATCCTGTTCCGGGGTGGAACCCCAGTCCCTCTCCATTCAAGGCCTCACATCCCCTGAGAGTGACCTTTTCCGTAATCTGCCAGCTGAACGAATCGCCGTTGAACTCGTTGACCCGGACATTCTCGACCAGGCAGTCCCTCGATTTGTGGATATACACCCCGCCTCCCCGGCAGCCATTGATATATGGGTTCGTCTTTCTGTTGCCCTCAACAACAAGGTCGGCGATCCTGATGTTCTCCACGTCGACCGCTTCAATGATCGAACACCCATTGGTAATTGTGCCATTCGATGTCGACAGATAGTCGTTGTTGGTCCGGTTATCGAAATAAATGACATTGTCCTGGATATCCGTTATCACGGCTGTGGTCACATCCCATCCCTGCTTGTGGGCGTCATCGGCGAGCTGAATTCCCATCCCTCTCTTGAACCCGCTGGCATCTTTCACGATAGCTTTTAGCATTCCCCAATCGGCGTCTATAATAAAGCTGGTTTTGAACCCATCACATTTCTGCAGAACAGTCGCCTTCCCCGACCCGAGCAAAGAGGTATTATTGGAAAGACGGACAGGCCCGATGATCTTATAAACGCCGCGATTCAGCCTGACAGTGCCCCCGCCTCTTGTCTTGACGGCGTCCAGGGCGATCTGGATCGCCTCAGACGTGAATCCGGGAATATCCGCCTCGGGACCACCGACAGTGATGACGGGCTCAGCATATCTTGTTTTGACCAGCCCAATATCCTGGCCATAGAGGCTTGGACTCATGGTCAGGCAGACGAGAATAAGGATCAATACCCCGATAAGCTTATGTTCCATGTTGGATACCTCCGTTTGTCTTTTGAAGATAAGAATTGTCATATTTCTTATAGCATATTTATCGAATAAACCAATACCTTCCAGGTCCTGTCAGTATTTCCGGGCGTCTCGTTTTGACTTTCTTGCGGCCTTGGTTTATTAAGGGACGATGGCTGAAATAGGGAGAAGCGGCAGAGATTCGCCGAAGAATGCCGGGGCGCCGCGGTTCGTCCGCGCCGCGGTCCGCAAGCTCAGGGCCCGGACGAAGGACTGGTCTCCCGATAAGGACAAGGAATATCACGACGGTCTCTTCGGCCGTCAGGAATTCAACCCCTTCAGCTTCGCCTATCCGGGCTACATCACCATCCGGCGCTTTGCCGACCTCGCCTCCCCCTTCCTGAAGGACATCCGTTCCGTCCTCGACCTCGGCTGCGGGCCGGCGGAAATCACCTGCGAGATGGCCCGGCGGCTTCCCGATGTCAACTTTCTCGGGGTCGACCACAGCGCGGCCGGGATCGAGCGGGCCAAACATAATGCCGCTTCCCTCGGCCTTGCCAATATTTCTTTCCAAGTCGCCCGAATCGAGGACTGCCATCCCGACCGTCCGTTCGACCTCGTGACGATGTTCGACGCCTTCCACCACCTTGTGGACCCGAAGGGATTCGTCCGGCACATGGGGGAGGCCATCTCCCGGTTTCTGCTTGTCGAACCGAGAGGCGATTGGAAGAGCAGCTGGCGCAAGGACCTGGACCTCGATTGGCTCCTCTTGGAGCTCGACAAGATTGGATACAGGCTCGCCCTCTCGACAGGTGAGATGTCGCCCGCGCGGCCCTACACCGGGGAGACTCCACAACCAAGAACAGGCGCACCGGTCGAACATCGCTATACCCTGGAAGACTTCCGGAAGATGTTCGCAGGCTTTGGACTCCGGGTCCGCGGGACCGTATCCGGCCTTGAAGTCTACCCGCGGGACTCGGAAAATCCTTCTCCCAGCCGGATACGATTTTGGGAGCTCGCCTACCGGATCCTTGCCGAAGTCGATGATCAGCTCCGCGACCGGAGGATCGACCTCCTGGCCAAGCATTGGGTGATCTACGCGGAAAAAGGATTGCCTGAGGAGACGATCGCTGTCCCGGAGGCGCTGCCACGCGCCATCGAGGCTGACGCCGTTCAAGGCGCCCATGACGCTCAGTACCTTAATTATGAAGGCCCCACTAAGGTGGGCCCCGGCCAGGAGTTCAGGGCAAAGGTCATAGTCCGCAATCGAAGCTTCCGCGCCTGGTCGAGCTGTCGGCCGGATGCCCCCGACTATCTCAGCTATCACTGGCTGGACAGGTGGGGCAGCGTGGTCGTCTGGGATGGGGAACGGACCCCGCTGCCTAGAGATATCGGGCCGGGGGAAGAGGCCGAAGTCCTATCTCGGATCAAGGCGCCTCCCAACTCTGGAAAATACACCCTGGCCATCGAGTTGCTGCAGGAAGGAAGTTCATGGTCGAGCGACACTGGGGTTCCTTGGCTGGCCGTTTCGTTCCGCATTCGAAAGGCTGAAAAATCATGACAGGCAAAGGAGCGCCAACATGCAACAGCTAGAAAAAGGCCGGGCGACGTCGAAGCGTCTTTATCTCGCGGTGGCGGCAATGGCTTTTTTCCTTTCAGGGGGCTCGTTACGCTGCGCCCAAGATACGGGAAACAACGAGAGCTTCCTCGTCGCGCTGCTCCTTAAGACCTCGGCCATAAAAGAACTGGCCGTGGCGGACCTCGAGAGGTGCGACCGAGAGCTCGAGATGAGCGAAAAGAAGTTCCAGGAAGCCGAGAAGAGAATGACCAACGCCCAAGAGACTCATAATGACCAGGCCATTTATGCCGCCCGGGAACCGCTGCTTAAGGCGCGAGCGGAAAGAAACAGGCTCAGGCAGACCAGGGAACGGCTGGACATGGCCATAAAGAGGGCCGATGCCTCGACAGCCGCCTTGAGGGACTTGCTCATCTCGGGTCAGAGCCGGGGGGGAAATTCTCTGATGTGCGGCTCTCTTTCCCTTCGCTCGGGAAAAGCGACAGTGCTCAAGAAAGACGGGACGAAGGCCCCGCTCAAGTCCGGCCGCCCGGGATTCCTTGAACCGGGCGACGAGGTGATGACCGAGGGAGAGAGCAGTGCCGAGATCCTAACCTTCGACGGGAGGGCGGTCGTCCAACTGGGCGAGCGCACCCAGCTCAGGCTCGAAGAGGACGGTCCGCAGGAGCAAGTCCTGAGGCTTGTCCAGGGGAGGCTTTACTGCGCCGTCGATGAAGCGGCTGCTTTCGCCGGTATTCTTCAGGAACAGACGGGAAAGTTTGAGGCCGACCAGGGGCTGAAAGAAGCTGTCGCCAGGAGCTCAGTGCGGCCTGAGGGGTGGGTGGACAATACGTTCACAGTGCGAACCCCAAACGCATGCTGTTCCATCAAAGGCACGAATTTTACCGTTGAGCTCATAGGCAGCGGGGCAACGGGAATCTCAGTCATTTCAGGCGCGGTCGAAGTGGGCGATCCGGATTGCCGCAAAAAAGTCCGCGTGCAGCAAGGCACCAGGGTCACCATGATAAAAACCGGCATCTCCGAACCGCGGGAACTCACCGACGCTGACAAATGGTGGGAAAAATAGGGCAGGGAGAAAGGAGCTTGAGCCGGTTTGCTGTCGGGGTCGACCTGGGCGGGACTAAGGTCGAAGCCTGTCTCGTCGACGAAAGGAGGAAGATCCTGGTCCGCAAGCGCCGGCCGTCGGAGCCCGGGCTCGGCAAGGAGCGGGTCGTCCGGAACGTCCTCGAGCTCATCGGCGAAACGGCCGGTCGGGCCCGCTACGAGGCCGTGGGCCTGGGAACGCCCGGCACGTACAGCGTCAAGGACGATATCATGTTCGGGGCGCCTCACACGCCGCTCTACGAGAAACCGGGGCTCATCAGCCTGCTTGCCTCAAAGATCTCGGTCCCAGTTATCGTCGAGAACGACGCCAACTGCCTGGCCCTGGCCGAGTTCTTCGCCCAATGCCACGGGCGTTATTCGTCGGTCATGGCCGTCATCCTCGGAACAGGCATGGGGGCGGGACTCATCCTCGAGAACAGGCTCCACCGGGGACCGAACGGGAATGCCGGCGAGATCGGCCACACCTCTATCGACATCAACGGGAGGTCCTGCGAATGCGGCCGCAACGGCTGCGGTGAAGCCTATCTCTCGGGGCCCAGCCTGGGCCGCCGCTACGCCGAACTCGCGGGCGAATCGCTTCCGTCCGACAAGATCTTCGAGCGCTACGAGCGGGGCGAGCCCCACGCCCGCCGCGTCTTTGACGAGTCCTTCCGCATCATGGGGGAACTCTTCGCCAATTGCGTCAACTCCCTCGACCTCAAGGCCATCATCCTCGGAGGAGGCGTTTCCAACATCCCCCTGTGGTACGAGCATGTCCCGCCCATCATGAACAGAGCGCTCTTCGGTCTTCCCGGACGGAAGGTTCCCATCCTGAAGGCCGTCTTGGGTGATTCGGCGGGAGTGCTGGGCGCGGCCTTTCTCGCCCTCCGCGACATGCGACTCATGGACTTCTAGAGATCGGCCGTGTGAATCACATTGACCTCGCGGAAGTGAAAAGCGAGATCTGCATCAGAATGGGCTGCGGCTGAACTAGAAATCAACGCCTAGCATCAGGTAGAATTCCGTATTTCCTGGACCCATCGCCGGCTGGAGCAGGGAGGAGACTCGATAGTTCTGCCTCCGCAGTTCCGCTTCAAAATAGGCCGCCGTTTTATCATGCTCATAGAAACTGTAGCGGCCGCCGAGGCTCACCCGAGACCTCGTCGACCACGAGTCGACGAGAGCGGACATCCCGTCATCGTCAAAATGCTCATACCGCAAGGCCACTTCGACGGGGTGGGCATAACGATGGGATTTCCGGCCCCTGTAAGTGCCACTCCCTTTGACCGTTCGCTCCCGCAAGACGAAGACATACGAGGCGGTGACCGAAAGGACCGCTTCCTTGATGACCCGGTCGACGGTCGGGTATGCTTCCCGGCTCAGAGCCTTCATGTAATCGCCGTCGAACAGGAGGTTGGCTGACGGCAGAACAAGATTCCAGCCCAGGTTCAGGGTCGTGTTTCTCCGTCCATATCCCGGTTCGCTCAGATAAGCCGAGAACAGTGTGAGGGTTTTTCCGGCGGGCGAGACCGAAGCCGAAACGACAAAAGAATTCACCTTAGCGGGTGCGCCGCCGGGCATCCGGGTGACGGCCAGAGCGTCAAAAAGTCCCGATTGAAAGAGATGGTCCATTTGTTCGGTGCCTTTATAGAGGCTCAACGCGATGCTGGAATCCAGCGGACCGTTGAGGCCGGCCGTCAGGCCAACTTTCTTAGTTTCGTAGGCGTCCATCGTCATGGGGTCGGTGATGAGATAGTTCTCGAAGAGTCCGAAGGGTTGGCTTCTTTTGCCGGCGACCAGAAAAAGCGGTGTCCCGGGGATGTTGAGGTCGAGATGGGCTTCATCGACCGCGACTTTCTCATCTCCCTGGTTCAGAGGATCCTGCAGCCATTCTGAATTGAGAACGGCTGTAACGCTGACCCAATCGGCGAAATCGCCCTCCAGGCCGGCCTCGATTTTCCGCATGTACAGGTCGGAGGAGGACGGCGAAGCCTTGTCCGTGAAATCGGCCCGCTTCATCCAACGGGAGTCGATGTTCAAGACTCCGGAAAGTTTCACTTTTCCGGCCGGTGCCGCCTTCTCTTCTTGCCTCCACAAGCCGACGGCCTTCGGGCGAGGGGACAAAAGCAAAAAACCAGTCGGTCGATTAGCGGCGAGAATGTGGGAAAATAGGACTGGAGAATGGAGCGGACCGGCCGAGATCAGGGACAGGGCAAGCCCGAACAAACAGACACCCGCGGCCATCGCCATTGACCTCCTGAGCGCTCGATTTTATATAAAGAACGATTTTCAAGCAAAGATTCAAGAGTTCTTCTTCATCTCTTCCTGGAGCATCCTCTCCAACTTATCCGGATGGGAGCGACAGAAATATTCCACGCGGCTCGAATCGCGATGGGCCCGGCCGTAAGTCCAGCCTTTTATCATCAGCGCCCGTTCGTGGAGCTCATGGAGGAGGACAAAGCGCCTCTCCTTCGGGCTGAGGTCGTCGTCCAGCCAGACCTCGTTCTCGGGGACGAAGTGGTAGACCCGGTCATGACCGCCTTCGGTGAAATCGATGAAATAGAGGTCGCGGACGAGGTCTCCATAGACGATCCAGACGCGGACAGCCCGGCTGTATTTCCGGAGGAGCGTCTTGTGGACATGCCGGACCAGATGCTTCCGGTCCAAGCCGGCAAGTCGCTGGACCAGGCGGGTTTTGTGGCGCTCTTTTTCTTCTTTCAGGTCGGCCTTGGCGATGGCCTGATCGTATTTCATTCCTCCCGCCATCAGCCTGTTTTCCTCCAGCAGATGGTCGATGAAGAACTCTTCCTCCCCGGCCCCGTGTTCCTTATCGATCCAGAATTCCGACTTGGGAATGAATGGAAAGCGGTAGTACTGGCCGAAATTGGTGAACTCTTCATCCCAGTGGGTCCGGATGAATTTTCCATCGACAATCCAGATGGTGAAGTTCGCCGCGCGGCCGTACTTTCGGAGATAAGGTTTCCGATACATGGCTCACCTCAGATCACAGCTCATCCTTCTCTTTTATTATAGGCAAATTAAACCGGGAGATAAAACATCATGGAGACGGTCGGCTGACGGAATTGAGGCCGGCCGCGGGCCTGACGAGCGATTCTTCAGGTGGATGTTTTTATTTTATAGGATTTGGAGGCAAAGCGGGCTTTTCCTTGGTCCGGGTGTCCACCCAGTTCTCCAGGAACCGCCCCTTCTCGCCAGCCTGGCCGCCTTCCGCCGAGAGCAACGACTCGAATATCGCCTTGAGATGGGTGTAGGGCAGCGTCCCGATGACCATCCGGTTATTGATGATCATGGTCGGCGTCGAGCGCACCCCATGGGCATACTTGTCTGAGGTTCTTTCGTACTCAGCCCCCGTGTTGATAATGCGCCGCAGACGCTCCTGGGTCGCCGAGTCCGAGAGGGCCGCTTCGACTCCATATTTTCTGGCCAACTGCGCCCGCCATTCGGGGCTTTTGGCCTTCTGGAAGTTCTCGAATATCTCGTCATGGATGGCCTTGAACTTGGCCGGGTCGTAGGCGGCTAAGAGAGAGATGTCGCAGGCCCCCGGATGGAGGTCCTTTTCGACCACCGTGTTGCATTTGGCCTCGAGGGGAAAGAACTGGAAGACGATATTGACCTTTCCCCGGTATTCTTTTTCGAGCTGCTTGAGCTGCCTGTAGAGGAAAAGGCAGTCGGGGCACAGAAGATCCGAATACTGGACGATGCGGATGGGCGCATCCTCGAACCGGTCACTCGCCCTGGCGGTCCAGCAGGGAGAAAGGAAGCTGGGATTGGGCACCTCGGTCAAGCTGTAATATTCCCTGACGACCTTTAGGGCCACGCCCCCGAGCTGGGCCTCTTTCTTGGCTTCATAAAAGCGCTGGAATCCATAGGCTCCGGCCGATGCCAGGACCGCGAAAACAGCCAGGAGCTTAACGGAGGGAAGGCTCCACCGCAAGCCGTATCTCCAGAAGAGGAAGAAGCTGAGCAGCGAAAATACGTAATAGCCGGAGCAAAGGAGGCAGAGCGTCTTGAGAAAGAAGACGGAATAAACGAAAAGGCCGATGACCCCCAGCGCGTTAAAGAAAGACAGGAACTTGTTGGTCCGTTCAAAGGCCGCCGAGGGCAAGAGGGCGCCCAGGACGACCAGCAGGCCGGCGAACAGGCCGAAATAGCCCATCGGGACACCGTGGAAATGGGCGATCGGGGAATAGGCCGAGCTGTCGCAATTGAAGAAGGCGCTGATGTCGCAGAAGGACCCCCGGAATATGGATTCCGGGAAATTGGCGTTGAAGAAGTGCCGGAGGGTCAGGACCGAGGCGGCGACCATGCCGGCCCCGGCGAAGAAGCTCCAGAAGCGGCGCCAGCCGGAGCCGTCAATTGTCAATGATGCGGCCACTCCCGACCTCCTTCTTTAAGCGAGCGGCCATTATATCACAGCCGCGCGGAAGGGCGGATCAGGGTCGGGCCGGCTCTTTCTTGGGCAGGGGAAGCACCCCGGCCATCTCGCCGATGACGTTGATGAGCTCCACGTTCGAGGGAACAACGATCTTGGTATTGTGCATCAGCGCTTTTTCAACGGTCTCCAGGCGTCTCAGGAGCTGGGCGTTGCCGACGAAATACTGCTGGGCCGCCTCGTTGACCAGTTTGATGGCCTGGGCCTCGCCCTCGGCCTCAAGAACCCTGGCCTGCTTGACGCCGTCGGCCTTCTTGATCTCGGCCCGCCGCGCCCCGTCGGCCACGGTCTCCGTCGCCGTGGCGAAATCGATGGCCGCGATCTTTTCGTTCTCGGCCTTGACCACCTTGTTCATCGTCTCCTGAACATCCTTGGGCGGGTCGATCTCCTTAAGCTCTGTCCGGACGATATCGATCCCCCAGCTCTTGGTTTCCTCGCGCAGGGTCTTCTGGAGCTCGGAG